>Ga0326727_10005259_pt1 | contig 37308 bp, 25 predicted proteins | sample MB2enrmetagenome_FD_207643 | JGI IMG/M metagenome (GOLD analysis project Ga0326727, IMG submission 207643) | Lab enriched peat soil microbial communities from McLean, Ithaca, NY, United States - MB29MY | ecosystem: Environmental > Terrestrial > Soil > Wetlands > Peat | place: USA: New York... | reverse complement strand
TGGGGCAGAACGTCGATAGGTCGATTCTCAGCAACCGCGAATCGGTCCGGTTGCTCTCAGAAGAAATGGGCGTGCATCTTCCCCGCGCGGTCAGTGGCGCGCTGGCGGAAATACTGCCGGGTATCAATGCCATCGGCCCCGCGCTGCTTGGCGCATTCGCTCTGGCGGAACTCCCGAAGTTTATCGCGGGCCTCAAAGACGCGGCTACGGCCCTTGGCGGGTACACCGACGAAGTGCGCAAGGCGGAACAAGCGGACATCGACGCTTCCAACGCGGCGCTGATTTACTTTACCACGATAGGAGAGGGGGCACGCCTGATTGCCGAGACTAACCGGGCGCTGGCAGACATGGCCTCCAAGCAAGGGAACTGGACAGCGGAGGAGAAGGCCGCAAACGACGCCATGACGAGCGGGAAGTCAATCCTATTGTCTTTGCTTGGCCCGGTTAGCGCTGCCATCCAACTATGGAGCGGGTACAAGGCCGCAGTGAAGGAAGCGGGAGAGGGTGACACCAAAGCCGCCGAGTTACGCCAGCGCCTTACGGCACAGCTTGACCAGATGACGAAGCTCCAGGATACCACGCATCGCGAGGCAGCGAGGCGGGCAAAGGAATTGGCCGAACAGGAAAAGCGGGCCGCAACCCAAGCGGGCGAAGCGTGGGAGCGTTCGACGGAGCAATCATATGAATATTTCGCGCGGCACCGGAAGCTGACACAGGAAGAATTCGAACACTACGTCCGGCTGTCGGGGGAGATCATCAAGGCGCAAGACCGCACCCGCGAAGTCGAGCGCGAAACGAATGCCTACTTTGCCGAGCAGCAAGCGCGCTTGCTCCACGAGCGGGAAGAAACGATCACAAAAGGGTTGGAGCAGGCAGACCGGCGCATCAAGGAGCAGTTCAAGCTGCTTATTGAGCAGTCGAAACGGATGCAAATTGAATGGGCTAACGAGCATCCTTTGCTCGCCAATATCACCAAAGACCTCAAGGAAATGGGAATCGAAGCCCACACCGCCAGCGTTGCCAAGTTGGAACTTTCCGCTGTAACTGCGCAATTCACTAGGGCGACAATTGACGAAATTCAGGCGGTTCAAAAAAATATAGCGGCTTCGGGGGAGCAACTTGCCGCTGGTCTGGCTGGACTGATTGGCGGCCGGAAGGCGCAAGCGGTAGTTGAAGCGGGTTGGGAGACGGCGCGGGGAATCGCGTGTTTGGCCGAAGGCGCTTGGCCGCCGAATCCTGCGGCCATCATTGCCGCTGGGCTACACTTTGAGGCTGCGGCGCAGTATGCTCTACTGTCTGGACGAGGCAGCGGACATCACGGCGGCGCTGGCGCTGGCAGCTATGAGAGCCCGCGCGGGGATGGTAGCGGGGGCGGCGAAGGCAGCCGCGCCGCGCTTCCTCAGACCCTAGCACCAGGGGCAAGCGGCGCGAGCGGGCGATTCGGCCAACTCCATGTGGTAGTGATTGGCGAAAACGAGAAGGCGGAGTGGTTTGCAAAGGGAGTGAATTCGGCGGTTGACGCCGGACACTTTGTGCAGTCCACCGTATCACGGCGGGGCGCGCCGGTCGGTCACTGAGGCAATCCTCAAATCATCCCTTCGCAGCGGGCGAGGGGATTTGTGTTTTTAGTCGCGCATTGCGACACGAACCCTGCACCAGAATTGTTTGCGACACGAACCCTGCACTTTTTGCGACACGAACCCTGAACGCGCACAACCAAAATGCTGGAGGGGGGAGTTGAACCCCCATGCCGGGTGACCGGCGGCAGATTTTGAGTCTGCTGCGTCTGCCAATTCCGCCACTCCAGCGCAATCGAGAATATCAATTTAGCACGCGCCGCAATTTCGCTCAACTCGGTTGTTTCGATTCCGCCCAAGGAGCAAAACGCTGTCTCTGAGGGCGCGCTACGCATTCAACTCTCTTATCCCGGGCGATGGGCTAAAAGTCCGCCGATCTTAATGGCAAGCGACCGTTCGGCACGAGGGGGAGCGTTGCTCGCCCTTTCCTTTTGATATACTGCCGGGGTGCATGGGTCCGCCCGGCCGGACTCAGGTGGATGTGGAGCGATGCAGCGCAGACCGATGCTTGTCGTAACGGGACTCTTGCTCGTGGCCTTTGGGCTGGGGACGTGGGTGGGCTCGCGATTTAGCCGAAGGCCAGCAGTGAGTGCCGTGGACTCTTCACCCCGGCAATCTGCCCGCGCCCCGGGCGCGCCCGCTTTGAGTAGCCCGCCGCCCTGTGTGGATATTCGCAATGCCAGGCCGCTGGTGGGCAACAACGGATGCGTTGCCGGGCTTGTCCTGCGAGTTTACTCCGCCCGCACTGGGAACACCTTCCTGGATTTCTGCCAGGACTATCGCGCCTGCCCATTTACCAGCGTGGTCTTCGCTTCCGACAAGAACAAATTTGGCGATTTGGGATCTTTACAGGGTAAGCGGGTAGAGATTCGGGGCGACGTTATCACTTACCAAGGCCACGCGGAAATCATCATTCATGATCCACAACAGGTTCGCAGTGCGCCCTGAAAGACAGTAGGCAGAAGGCAGTAAGCAGTAGGCAGAAGGCAGTAGAAAGAAAGCGGTAGTACCTTCGGGGTTGGATTCTTACAATTTCGGGCAGGATATTTGGGGGTAGCTTAGTTTGCCTGTGTTTACGCGCCCGCACGGCAATTCAGAACTACCCCAACTTCCCTGTTTGGTTCTAGCTCCGCCGGCGTAGGCAGAAGAACCGGGTAAACAAAGTAGCATTTCACCCCAAGGGGCAAAGGTGATGAAGGGGGAAAGAAAACTAACGAGTTCTCCTTTGCGGGTCCTTGCGCCTTGGGGTCTTCGATTTCCGGTCCAAACAGATCGGACCATTGGAGATTCCGATTTGCGCAGTCCACAAATCGAACCTGTAATCGGACCTTGCATGAAATTGTTTGTGTCTGGGGCACCGGCTGCGCTCTGCGTTGTGCTTACTGCTTTCTGCCTTCTGCTTTCTGCCTTCTGCCCTGCGCTCACTGCCTGCGGCCAACTCCCTACTGCCGTTTCTGTGCCCGCCGGGCAAGTCTCCAAGCAAGCGAGCGATCTCATCCTGCAAGGGTTCGATCTGTTGGGCCAGCATGACGCCACGGAGGCAGAGAAGGCTTTCCGGCAAGCCATCGAAGTGCAACCGGAAGTGGAGTCTGCGCACCGCGGCTTGGGCTTGGCGCTGCGCGAGGAGGGCCGTCTGGCCGAGGCCTTCCGCGAATTGCAAACCGCCACGCAACTGGATCCCTCGGACTCCGACGCTCATTACACTTTGGGCTCGGTGGCCTGGGCCTTGAGCATGGCGGCCAATGCTCCTTCGGGCAATAAAGGGGGGCTCGCTTCTTCGGATTACCAAGGCCTCGCGGGCAGTGAATTTTCCAAAGCTCTTGCCCTTAGCCCCAAGGACCCCATGTTGCGAATGAGCCTGGCGGTTCTCTATCTTGACTCCAACCGGCCGCACGACGCCGTGCTTCAGGCCGAAGAAGCGGTGCGCATCGCGCCGGACAACGCGGGTGCGCACGTAACTCTGGGACGTTGCTATTTCGCCAGCGGAGAAGAGGAGAAAGCGGCGTCAGAGTATGAGGCGGCGGCCAAGCTCGATCCCCAAGACGGCAGCGCCTATTTCGCTTTGGGGCAGATGCGCATGTTCCAACGCCGTACGGCGCAGGCGGAAGAAGCGTTGCGCCATGCCATCCAGCTTTCACCGCAACTGGGGCCCGCCTATGCGGCGCTGGCGCAGATCCTCATGGAGGAAGGCAAGAACACGGAGGCGCGCGGGCTGCTGGAAAAAGCCGTAGCCCTGAATTCACAAGACTGGCAAAGCCAGTACGAGCTTGCGGTGCTGTTGAACCAAGCCGGCGAGGCGGCGCGCGCCACAGAGCTGCTCCAAAAGGTCCTGCAAGTCAATCCCGACTTCCCGGGGGCGCGTGAGCAATTGGCCGCCGGGCTTTTGCGCCGGGGTGACATCAATGGGGCCACCGCTTTGGCGGGAAAGATGATTGCCGAGGATCCCCAGGGGCCGGAGGGTCACCGCATCATGGCCCTGGCTCTCTGGAAGCAGCGCGATTACGATGGCTCGCTCGCCGAGTGCGCCATGGCCCTCAACGCCGACCCGAATTCCAGCTCGATGTTGGTGCTTCAGTCCATCGCGCTTTGGCAGGTGGGAAACAAGAGGGACGCGCAACTGGCCTTCCGCCAGGCTGCCAAGGTTGAGCCCAAAGTGGGAACGGCGGATGTTTTCTGCCGTTTGCTGCTTTGCGACGCGCACGATATTAATATCGTCAGTGATTTCCTCCACAAGAACCGCTGGCTTTTGGAGCCCCAACCGCAGCCTTAAGCCGGGTGCTAATAACCCCGTTTCTTGTCGACGACATTCAACAGTGGCAAGCCGTTCACGTAACGCCGGACGTTCTCGCAGAGAAGATCCAGGGTTCGGTGCGTTGAACCATCCGAACGGGCGGAAGAGTGCGAAGTGATGACGATGTTGCCAGCCGTCCATAAAGGATGATCTGCGGGCAACGGTTCCGGTTCCGTCACGTCGAGTCCAGCGCCCGCGATTCGGCGTTCTTTTAAAGCACTGACCAATGCGGGCGAGTCCACCAACCAGCCACGCGATACATTGATAAAGTAGGCGCTGGGCTTCATCAGGTGAAAGATCTCGTCATTGAACATGTGATGGGTGATGGGAGTGTGGGGCGCAGCGCTGACCAGTACGTCAACTTGCGGGACCATTTTGGGAAGCCATTCGGGCGAGTGGAGTTCCTCGACAAAGGTGGGCTTCGGCAAGGGCTTGGGGTCCGTGCCGAGGATCCGCATGTGGAAACCGTAGTGCGCGCGGTAAGCGGTGTCGGTGCCGATTCCGCCCATGCCCACGATGCCCATGGTCAGTCCACTAATCTCTGTGAGCCCGTCCAGGGCGTTCCAACGGCACTCGCGGGTTTGCAGAGTGTAATCGTTAAGCCGGCGCGTGAGAGTGATCAGCAGGCCGATGACCGTTTCCGAAATGGTGGGAGAATACATGCGCTGCATGTTGGTAAGCACCACGGGGCTCTCCACCAGTTCCGGGAAAAGGATGCCCTCCACACCCGCCGCTCCATATTGGATCCAGCGCAACTGCTGGGCGGCCGCAAAATCCTCGCGGCTGAGGCCGCCGAAAACGATGTGGGAATCTGCGACTTCCTGACTAAACTCCTCTTTGCTCCGGCAACTCTTGATCTCCAGGTTGGGAGCATATGCTTGCGCCTTTTCCTGGTAGGCGCCGGGAAATTCGCCCCTGGTCACCAGCTTGATATGCGCTTGGCTGGCGGCCGGGCCAGGTGCGGTCAGGGGATATGATTCCTCCGTTACCGGCCAGGGGGGCGCGGGCGGCGCCTCGACCGCCGCGGTGTGCGTCGCCGGCAGTAAGGTCAGAGCCGCACCCGTGGAACCCATGGCTGTACTGCTGAGAAACCTTCGTCGCGAGAGACCTTCTTTGCTCATAATAGATCCTCCAAGTTGAGATGGGGATGAGTTTACCACCACGAGGCCGCTTCCGCGTCTCTTTCATGGAGCTATGAGGACGCTACGGCGTCTCGAAAAATCCTTCCGCCCATCTGTCCACCGGGGTGGAATCGTGCATATCGGCAGACTGGAGAGCGGGCGACCCGATATGACATATTGTCCGCACCCCCCTTCCTCACTCTCATCCCTTTGACAAAGAACTTGCGTGCTGGTACAGTGGCCCCAACGTGCGCGAGAGGTGACTCCATTGGCAATGTTTACTCCCCGCCACAAAAGGCCCCCTTACGCAAATCGAGGTGTCTATGCAAGGCACAATCAAGCGAGTCATTCGCGACCGCGGCTTTGGGTTCATTCGTTCGACTGACGGTCAGGAGGTGTTCTTCCATCGCAGCAGCCTTCAACAACTCAACTTCGATGGGTTAAAGGAAGGCGAAGGAGTGGAGTTTGAAATGGAGCGCGGCGAGAAAGGACCACGAGCAACGAACGTTCGGCCTAGTGTGAAGTAAGCTTCCGAGCTACGCACCTGCCCACAGAAATTGCCCCTTCCCTGCATCCACGGTGTAGTGTCTCCGCCGCGATGCCGCGACTCTGACGAGCGGACGATGCCGTCCGAAAGCGGACATCACTAATGCATTAAGCCCGGCGCTCGCCAAGCCTTCGCATCCCGCTGAAATGCCGCAGCGCGCGCCCGGCGCACGGCCTCACCCCTCGGACGCGGTGGCCGCGGACTCACAAATCAGCTCGGGGGTACGTCGCTGGATTCGGGATTTATACAGTTCGGCGTCCAGTTGGACCGCCAACTTTCCGGCATAGTGTATGAAGTGGTGTCCTGAAAGCAGCATCGCAAATCCCATGCTCAACCTGCAGGGATTGAAAGCCCAGCGGGCAACCAGCCGCAAAAGGAAACTCCAGTAGGCTCTTCGATAGGAGGAGAAGACGCCTTGGTGGACGATCGAGCGAAAAACAATTCCCAGTGCGGTTAAGAGCGGAATTTCCGGAGGTTTCTGGGGCTTACGGGCTTTCCACTGCAACAGCGAACGGTAACACCGACGGTAAAATGCTCCAGGGGCGTACAAGGAAACGATCATTCGGCGGTAGCCCTCCAGCAGAACGGGCAAAGGTAGAAGTGTTCTAAAATTGGGCGGATCGAAGTTGCTGGTGGCGGTGCTCTCCATGAGCAATCGGCCTTCTTTCAGCATTCGATCAAAAAGCGGAGTTGTGGGAGGGGCTTGCAAAAAGCCGGCCATGGCCCAGGGGATGGCGGCGCGCTCAATGAAGTCGATTTGCTGTTCGAAGATATCCTCGGTATCGGAATCAAAACCTACAATGAACCCCGCCGTTACCCAAAGGCCTTCACTCTGGATGAAGTGAACGCTCTCCAGCGGATCACGCCGCAGGTTCTGAAATTTCTTGGCTTCCTTCTGGGCCTGGGGAGAGGGGCTCTCGATCCCGATGAAGACATAAAAAAAGTTCGCCTTCACCATGGCTTTGAGCAATTCAGGCTTCTGCGCGAGATCAATTGATGCCTCGGTGTAAAGCAACATCGGATAGCGATGAGATTTCTGCCACTCCTCCAGCTTGCGGACCATTTCCAGAGCCAGTTTGTGGTTGCCGATAAAATTGTCGTCGAGGACAAAGACCTGGTCGCGCCAGCCGAGTGCGTATAACGCATCGAATTCCGCCAGCAATTGGCTGGGGCTCTTGGTTCGGGGCTTCCTGCCGTAAATGGTGATGATGTCGCAGAATTCGCATTGGAACGGACAGCCGCGGGAGAACTGCACCGCCATGGAGGCATACTTGTCGATCTTAAGTAGGTCAAACCGTGGAAGCGGCGTTTTGCTGATGTCGGGTTTTTCCTTGATATCGTAAAGCCGTTTTGCGGAGCCACGCTCAAGGTCGGCGGCAATCTCCGGGAAAACTTCATCGGGCTCGCCGGCGACAACATGATCCGCCAGGGGAAGCAGGAGTTCTGGTTCACTGCTGGCGAGGGGACCGCCCACCATCGTGCGCTTGCCAAGGGCCCGGGCCCGGAGAAGGGTCTCACGCATGTCGTCTTTCTGGACGCGCATCCCGCTGACCATGACCAGGTCGGCCCAAAGGATGTCCGCATCGAGCAGGGCCTCAAAGCTTCGGTCGATCAGCCTTATCGTCCAGTTCTTTGGACAGAGCGCGGCCACGGTGAGTAGACCCAGCGGCGGCTGGTCGGTCTTGATAGGAACAAGATCCAATATTCCGTCCATGCTCCAAAAAGAGGACGGAAACCGCGGCCAAACCATAAGAACCTTGAGCGCCGCGTTGAGAGGAGGAAAGGTCTGTGGTTCGCTTCGGCCCTCGTTGGCCTCATGTGCGGATCGCTTCTCGAAATCGGTCAACTGAGACATAGTATCCTTCCCTTGTGAATCCACTGCATGCTCCCCACCTTTGTTGCTCTAGAGGTTAGCTCAATCGATAGGTAGAACTCATGAGCAGATCCCCTGTAACAAGGGGTTCTGGCGAACGGCCCCCATGTAGATGGAAGAAGGTCCGTGGCCGCAATCATATCAGGGTGGCCACGAGATGACCTCCTTTTATTTTCCTTCGGGATTTCCATTTTGGGTCCGCGGGTGCTGACGGTGCACCGGGGTTTCCATTCTTAAAGCCACACCCCGCGATGAAAGCATTTTCGGCGGAAGCGTGTCTGTTCAAAATTGCACACTTTTGCGGGATATCACTTCTAAGCCTGGATCTGTCAGCCCGTCCGGCCGTTACCTCAGATAGCCTTCCATCCCTTGCGCCCTTACGGGCGGGTCTGTCGGTCCTCCAAATTTCGGTCAATAGGCTGGCAACTCAGGAGGATCTGCCGTTACTGAAGATTCGGCCTGGGAGACCGCCCTGCCGCAAACTGACCCACTAGCGGGGCTGGTTATCACTTGACAGCTACACGAATGCGAGTAGTCTTACGCGAGAAATCGGAGGCAGGGACACACACCAACGCTCCCCCAAGGAGGAACCATGAAGCAGCGAGGCTTGCTGACCGTTTTAGCTTTCTTCATCACACCGCTGTTGCGGGCCCAAAGCACGCCCTACCAGTTGAAGCCCATCTTGGAAAAAGAATTACAGTCGCCTTCCGTGGTGGAGTTTCAACTGCAAGAGTATCTGATGAAGCAAGTTCCCAAACTCCCGCCCCTGACCACGCCAGAAAAGTGGACCAGTGAGGGAGAGCAAATTCGCAAGCGCGTACTCGACGACGTAGTGTTTCATGGATGGCCAAGTGAATGGGTCAATTCACCGCCGCGATTCGAAGATTTGGGAACTATTCCTTCGGGAAAGGGATACCGATTGCGGAAACTGCGCTATGAGGTTGTGCCGGGATTCTTTTCCACCGCGCTCCTTTATGAGCCGGAGAACCTACAGGGCAAGGTACCGGCAGTGTTGAACGTGATGGGGCATCATGGCGCGATTGGCAAGGCGGTAGAGTTCCAACAGAAGCTGTGCATCAATGAAGCCCTACGGGGCATGATGGCGTTGAACCTCGAGTGGCTGGGGATGGGTGAACTCTTTGACAAGCAAAACGCCCATTGGATGGGCGGGCAATTGGATTTGGTAGGAGCCAATGTGGAGGGGTTGTTCTATCTGGCCATGCGCCGGGGGCTCGACTATTTATGGCAAAACCCCAACGTGGATCAAAAGCGCATCGCGGTTACGGGATTATCAGGCGGCGGTTGGCAAACCATTATTCTGAGTTCGCTCGATGAAAGGGTGGACGTGTCCATCCCCGTGGCCGGGTATACGACGCTGGAGGGGAGGTTAGCGCTTGCCCCAGAAACCGAGGCCGGCGACATCGAGCAGAACGCTTCGGACCTTTTGGTGGGGCAGGACTACTCGACCCTGACCGCGATTCGGGCCCCTCGGCCAACCCTGGAGATCAATAACGCTGAAGACAATTGCTGTTTTCGCGCTGCCTTGGTGAGACCTTACATCTTCGAGGCCGTGCGGCCCTTCTTCCGGTTGTATGGGCAAGAGGAGGCGTTGCAATTTTACGAGAACACCACCATTTCGGCCCACAATTATGAGCTGGATGACCGCCGGCAAGCCTATCGGTTTTTGGCAAAGCACTTTGGATTGTCCGCCTCCGACCAGGAAATTGAGGTGGGAGAAGACGTCAAGAGCTATAGCGAATTGGCGGTGGGATTGCCGCAGGATAACCTGACCATCCTGGGACTGGCCAGGAGATTTGCGGCGGGCATTACCCGCCCAGCCATTCCTGCGGATTCTGGCGGCAAGGCGGCCTGGGCGGAAATGGAGCGAGGCAAGCTGCAAGAGGTTCTGCGCTACCATCCGGTGACCGTGCAACAAACTTGGGCGGTCGGCAATACGAAGCATAACGGCGTCGAATCGGTTTCTTACCGTTTCCTGCTGAGCAACGGCCTGAGCGCCACGGGAGTTTGGCTGAAGGATATTCCCACGCCGGAAGGCGCGCCGCTGACCATAGTGATCAACGATAAGGGCAAGAAGGGCGCTGTCGCAGAGATTTGGGACCGTGGTCCGGAAGTTGCTGACCGAATGGATCGAGGCGAACAAGTCCTGGTCCTTGATCTGTTGTTCACCGGGGACGCGGCTCCGGAGGGACCCTTGTTTCTGTTTCCCGAGATGCTGGCGGCCGCGGGCAACCGCTCGCTGGGCCTGGAGGCTGCACAACTGATTGCCCTCAGCAACTATGGACGCGAGAGGTGGCACGCCCCCTCGGTGCGTATGGAGAGCACCGGCATCCGCAGCCAGGTTGAAGCGCTGGCTGCTGCGGCCCTTTCACCACATGAGTTTTCGGAAGTGGGCGTACACGGCGGAATGCATAGCCTTCAGTATCTCTTGGATAAGCCGATTGACTATCAGCAGTTTGCCGATCTGTTTTGCCTCGATTTGTACAAGGATTTCGATCTGGATCGACTTATTCTCATGGCGGGGCCGACCCAGCTTCAAGAACACGATTTCGCTGATGAAGCGGCGAATCCCCAATAGACCTGCCTCGCGGCAAACCATCCGGCTCATGCGGTCTCCGAGGCCGGGGCGGGGCACGGGTGCAGCAGAGGCGCCGCGTCTCCTCGTTCCTTTCAGCCCGGGCCTTGGGCCCGGCGTCCTTGGAGGTACGGCCATGAAAGACCCTATCGATCTGCGGCATTTCCTTGTTTCAATCCTTTCTGTGACGCTCCTCTTAGCCCGTTGGACGATTGCCCAAGAATCCTCCACTGTCCGAACCATTCTCGACCCCGGGAGCGTACCGCCGTGGTTCGAGACTGGGAAGTTTCGCTCGGCGCGGTGGGACGGCGGCCCCATCGAGGCGGAGAAAGGGGTTTTGAGTGGCTGGCCTAACTACACGCCAGATGATCCGCGTCAGGTTTTGCAAGCCACCCGCGATTGGTACAACCCGAAAACTGTCGAGCTGCTTAAAATCGCACACATTAATTGGGCTTGGGTAACCTGGAGCAACGGGTTCTCGCCGGCTACGGAAAAAAAGCAGTGGGAGCTGTTAACCCCCTACATCCGCGCCTGCCACCAAAATAATATTTACGTGGCTGCATACATTTCAGTCGCCAATATGTTTTGGAAAGATATGTTCGAACACGCGCCGGGCAGCATCGCCTGGGTCGAGCGTGACTTTCACGGAGCACCCCTGTTCTATGGCCACCCCAACCGTTACATGGCCGACATTCAAAATCAGGAGTGGATCGCGCTGCAAAAAGAGCGCGTCCTGGCGGCCGTGCGTGCTGGCGCCGATGCGTTGTGGATTGACAACACATTTTCGTACCACGGAGAGGAAAATGTCGCGTACTTGATCGACGCCTTATACAGCGCCGCGATCCAGGTCAATCCTCATTTCGTGATTATGTCCAACTATAACCGGGGCATTTACACGTGGGCAAAATTGCAGAACGGGGTCAGCACCGAAGACGGGCAGGAGCCGGGTTACTACACCGACAAACAACCCTCCTATCTGGTTACGAACGCGGGCTTGCTCCGTTACCATTACGCCATCGGCGAAGGATGGCGGCCGGTTTCGGTGGAGTACGGCGGGCGACACTGGGGGGACCGGATGACCACCCCCATGCAGCCGCCCAAATGGCAGTTGGCCATCGCCGAATGCGCCATGTACGGCGCGAGCCTGGAGCCTTATGCCGAGGGCCTTTTCCTGCGCGATCTCTATTTCCAGCTTCCTCGGGCCATGCAGGGATGGCGCGCCATCGGCGACTATAATGCCTTCCTGGAAAAACACGAGCCCTATTACACGCACCCACAATCTTTGGCCCTCGTCGCCATCTTGAGCGATACCACGGACTTCGTGGTTTCGTACCTGAATCAACTTTCCAAGGCCAACCTGAACTACGACGTGGTCTTCAACTACCAACATCCCGAGGAAGCTCTTTTGAAGCGCTACAGGGTCCTGGTGCTTCCCAACACCAACCCCCTCAGCCCGGAATGGTGCGAGGCGCTCGCGCGCTGGGTGCAGGTGGATGGTGGCACCTTGATCGTGGTGCAGGACGCCTCCCTATTTCCTCCCGGCCCCGCCTCGGCCCAGAGCGATTTCGGCTTGGCCCAACTCCTGGGGATTTCGGACCGGAGCATCCCCGAATCGACGCAGGTGCAGCAACGAGGGAAGGGAACAACTATCTATCTACCGAAACTGCCGCCGGCGAGCGAAATGGTTTCGCTCCTCGAGCCGTACGTGAACAGGTTCGAGCTTGTGGAAATGGCGCCACGTGAAGCCATACTCTCCAACGTCGTTTATCAGCCGGAGATGCGCCGCGTGATTCTGCATCTTTTGAATTACCGCCAGGAATTGGCTAAGGATCTCCGCGTGCGCGTGCGAGCGCCGATGCTAAAGGCCGAAATCCTTTCGCCGGACTTCCTCTCCGACATGCAAGCCAAGATTCAAACCCAGGACCAGGAGTCGGAAATCACCATCCCCGAATTACGGACTTATGACCTCGTCGCCATTTATTTGAAGGGTTCAAACGCGTTACGCCGGAACCCGTGAAGCGGCGCGCGAGCGCCTGCCGCGCGCCTGGTAGTAGGTCAAAGCCGTCGAGGTGGGCGCCCAACCCTGGGCGAAGGAAGATTGACACGCAGGAATCCGATCTGGTGTTAAATTGCTGTTTCGTATTGTCAATTGGAGAGGCCACTGCCCATGAAACTTTACCAGCTTGTTCTGATGATAACTCTGCAAGCCAGCCTGGCGCTGGGCCAAGGCTTTGAATGCGACTTCCACGAATACAAGCCGCTCGATGGCTTGAAAGCGGCGGTAATCGGTGGGGAGTTGCAGGTGAACTGGCAGGGAGAGCGCGACCAGCAGTTGCGCGCAATCTTCGCCGTGGTGAAGAATCAGCCCTTGGTACGCGAACTCGCCATCCGCAAAGGCCCCGGCGGCTGGTTGGTGCTGGCGCGTAATCTTTCGCCAGAGTTCGATGTGGTCAGCGGCCGGCGGCGCCTCTCCGAGCAGCAAGCAGCGCCACTTCGCGCCCTGGGAATTTCCCTTACCCCCGACGTCATCGAAAGGGAGAAGTGGAATGCCTTTTGGGATGCGCCGCTCGAGGTTCCGGGCGCTCCCGGTACCAATCTGGACTTGCCCCGGACGCCGCAGGAAATTCACCGGGCCACGGCCAGTTACGACGTGAAGGGCTGCCGGGTAAAGACCGATGGTGCGCGCCTGGAAGTCACCTTCGACGGCCTCTCCCTGGGTATCTTTGCGGGCGAATTGCGCTTCACGGTTTATCGGGGAGCCAACCTCCTGCGCCAGGAGGCCATCGCCAAGACCGACGAGCCTTCCGTGGCATACAAATACAATGCCGGCTTGAAGGGTTTTTCCATCAAGACGGCGCCGCGTGTCGTGTGGCAGGATGTGGCTCGCACCTGGCAGCAGTACGAGTTTGGCGGGAGCGTCAACAACGACCCGGTGGCCCTGCGCGCGCGCAATCGGCTGGTAATCGTGGAAACTTCGGGTGGCTCGCTCGCCTTCTTTCCGCCTTCCCACAAGTTCTTTTTCGCCCGGGAAATCGAGCTGAACCTCGGCTACGTTTGGTATCGCAAGGATGATGACCAGACGTTCTCTGCGGGCGTGCGGCAGGCCGAGCACGAAGAGGAGTACCGGCCGTTCGGGGTTTCGGATCAGGAGTGGCAGCGGCGCGCATCGGAATCGCGTCACAATCTGGGAAATTTCGCCCTTTACAACGCTCCGCCAGGTACCTGGCAGCGGATGCCGGTTTATTATTACTTGAGCGCCGACAATAGCCGCACCACGCAGGGCAAGGTACTGGCCTTCACCCACAACGACACCTTTAAGCCCCTGCCGGGCTACCAGGTTGCGGTTAGCCATTTTCATACGCGCTTCACCGAAATGCTGGAGGATGCAGGAACCCTCGACCTCCAGCCGGGCTTTGTGCCTGTATTCCGCGGGCTGGGGATCAACATCGCGATGATGTCGGATTTCCACGGTAACGAGTTGCATCCCAAGGATCCTGGGCCCATCCGCTTCCGCGAGCAAAAGGATTACTTCGAAGGCTGCCGGCGCTTTTCCGACCGCACCTTCCTGATCATGCCGGGCGAAGAACCTGACGGCCCTCTGGGCGGGCACTATGCATTTGTGTTCCCCAAGCCCGTCTACTGGAGCCGCGTGCGGGAATCCGGCCAGCCTTTCACGGAGCAGGATCCCAAGTATGGCAAGGTGTACCACGCGGGTTCGGCGGCGGACGAATTGCAGTTGATTAAAGACGAACAGGGGTTGATGTGGCAGACCCACCCGCGAACGAAAGGATCCGCCGGATACCCCGACGCGGTACGGGATTGGGATCACTTCAAGAGCGACAGGTTCCTGGGCGCCTCCTACCAATCATTGCCGGTTGATCAATCCGAGTCGCGAATTTGTGAAAAGCGCTGCTTCGGTGTGCTGGACGACATGAACAATTGGGCCGGCCCGAAATACATGATCGCCGAGGGTGACACGTATTTGAAATATCCGGACGATGAGACCTATCCCCAATTAATCGTGAATTACGTCAAACTTGGCCACCTGCCGGGATTCGACGAGAACTGGAGCCCGATTCTCCGTGCCATGCGCGCAGGCGATTTTTATGTGAGCACCGGCGAGGTACTCTTGCGCAATTACGCCATCGAAGGCACGGGCACAAAGAGGACCTTCACGGTAGAAGCGGAATGGACCTTCCCCCTGGAATTTGTGGAGTTGGTCTGGAGCGACGGCACGACCGTGGACCGGAAGATTGTGTCGGAAACAGACCTTGAGCCCTTCGACAGCCAGCGCTTTACGATCCCCTTTGACACCACCGGCAAAAAGTGGATTCGCTTTGCTATCTGGGATTCGGCCGGGAATGGAGCCCTCACCCAGCCGGTCCACCTACGGTAGGGTTAGGAGAAACACCTCACCTTACGCTTGCCCAGGAGACGAGCTGGAATGACATTTTGTCTTAAGCCGTAAATTTTACAAAAGTAGCCTCTATTTGTGCTGAGCGATGTCTGGGACGCGCCAAGAAACTGCCAAAGGACGAAGAAAGGAAGGCGGGGTCCCTCGCCCGGAAACACGAAACTCACGGCGATCTGCGGAGTTTCCAGTTTCGAGTTTCGATCCCCCGGCAGCGAACTCGGCAGGGCCGTGTCCGGGACCCGGTCAGGGGCTGAAGCTGGACGCTGAGTGCGGGGTTGAACATTGACTTATTGCATTGGATTGGTCATCCTCAATCTATCGTGATTTTTCAGGAGGTTGATGAAATATGGTGTAGCGCCGACCTTCAGGTTGGCAGATGCTGAACTCGCCGACCTTTAGGTCCGCACATGCTGAGCGCGCCGACCTTCAGGTCGGCACATGGTGAACTAAGGTTCAGCGCTACAACACCCCACCAACCCGGCAGGGTCAAATGAAACTATGAAAAAAATTCTGATTTACGATACGACGTTGCGGGACGGTTCGCAGGGCGAAAACGTCTCATTCTCGATGGAAGACAAGCTCCTTATCGCCAGGAAACTCGACGATCTGGGGGTGGACTATATCGAAGGGGGTTGGCCCGGCTCAAATGCCAAGGACGTGGCCTTCTTTGAGCGCGCCAAGGAGCTGAAACTGAAGCATGCCAAACTTGCGGCGTTCGGCAGCACCTGCCACCCGCGCCACGCTGCGGCCCATGACAAGAATTTGCAAGCGTTGATCGAGGCCGGCACGCCGGTGGTGACTATTTTCGGCAAGACCTGGGACCTGCACGTCAAAGTCGCCTTGGGCATTTCACTGAAGGAAAACCTCGACTTGATTCGGAATTCCGTGGCCTTCCTGAAATCCCATGGCCGGGAAGTGATTTACGATGCCGAGCATTTCTTTGATGGGTTTAAAGCCGACCCGGCCTTTGCCCTCGCCACGCTTAAGGCCGCGGAAGAAGCAGGCGCCGACTTCGTGGTGTTGTGCGACACCAATGGCGGCACGCTGACCTCCGACGTTCACGAGCGTTTTCAAGCTGCGGCCCAACAGGTCAAAGCGCCCATGGGAATTCACGCCCATAACGATTGCGAGATGGCGGTTGCCAACTCAATTGCCGCGGTGCAACTGGGCGCCGTACAGGTGCAAGGGACCATCAACGGTTATGGAGAGCGGTGTGGGAATGCCAACCTCTGCTCGATAATCCCCAACCTTGAGTTGAAGCTGGGAATGCATACGATTGGCAAAGAGAACCTCAAGCATCTTACCGAAGTTTCGCGTTACGTCAGTGAGCTGGCCAACCTGCCGCATCGCCAGGATCTGCCCTACGTGGGCAAGAGTGCGTTTGCCCACAAAGGCGGCATTCACGTGAGCGCGGTGATGAAAGATACCTGCTCTTACGAACACGTCGACCCCCCGGCGGTCGGCAACGAACGGCGCGTCCTGATTTCGGAGCTCTCGGGCAAGAGCAACGTGATTTACAAGGCGGTGGAATTGGGCCTTAGGCTCGACCAGGCTTCTCCCGACGCCAAAGTGGTCGTGGACAAACTCAAAGAGATGGAACATGACGGCTACCAGTTTGAGGGCGCGGAAGCGTCCTTTGAAATGCTCTTCAACAAGCTGGTCCATCACGCCAAGGAGTTCTTTGAGCTGGATGGTTTTCGCGTAATCACGGAAAAGAAGGGAGGGGGAGAGCCCTATTCGGAGGCGATCATCAAGCTGCGTGTGGACGGCAAAGAAGAACACACTGCGGCGGAAGGCGTAGGTCCGGTCAGCGCCCTGGACAGGGCCTTAAGGAAGTCACTGACAACTTTCTTCCCCTGCATTAAGGACATCCGCTTGACCGATTATAAGGTCCGCGTGCTGAACCCCAAGGGCGCCACCGATGCCAAAGTTCGCGTGCTCATCGAATCCAGCGATGGCCATGACACTTGGGGAACCGTGGGGGTTTCCGAGAACCTTATCGAGGCCAGTTGGCAGGCCTTAGTGGACAGCATCACCTACAAACTCAAAAAGGAGTACGGGTACAAACGCAAGATCAGCGACGGGCGCGGGGCGGAGTAAGGCGGGTGGAGGCATTGGAAAATGAAAGCACTGGTAAAAAGCAAAAGGGAACCCGGACTTTGGCTCGAGGACGTGGACAAGCCAAGAATCGGCATCAATGACGTGCTCATTCGTGTGCATCGCACGGGAATTTGTGGCACGGATTTGCACATTTATCAGTGGGACGACTGGGCTCAAAAAACCATAAATGTCCCGATGGTGATCGGGCATGAGTTTGTGGGTGAAATTGTGGAGGTGGGCTCGAACGTTGCAGATTTCTGTCCCGGGGACATCGTGAGCGGGGAAGGGCACGTGACTTGCGGCCGGTGCCGGAATTGCCTGGCGGGGCGGCGTCATCTCTGCGCGCACACCCAAGGAGTAGGCGTCAACCGGCCCGGCGCATTTGCAGAATTCATCGCGCTGCCCATGGCCAACATCTGGCGTCATCACCCCTCCGTCGATCAGGATGTCGCGGCCATCTTCGATCCGTTCGGAAACGCCGTGCACACCGCCCTGTCCTTCCCCGTGCTGGGTGAGGATGTGCTTATCACCGGGGCCGGTCCAATTGGCCTGATGGGCGCAGCGGTGGCGCGCTTCGCGGGCGCTCGGTACGTGGTGATTACCGACGTCAACCCGTTTCGGCTGGGGTTGGCCAAGAAGATGGGCGTCACCGTAGCCCTGAACATTCGCGAAGGCAGTCTGCCCGAAGTGCAAAAGCAATTAGGCATGCATGAAGGGTTCGACGTAGGGCTGGAGATGTCGGGCAATGGGGACGCCCTGCGCGACATGCTCGCCAATATGAGCCACGGCGCGAAGATCGCCCTGCTGGGTATTCCCAAGTACGCAACGGTGGTGGATTTGAACCCCATCATTTTCAAATTGCTCACCATCAAGGGAATCTACGGCCGCGAGATGTATGAAACCTGGTACAAGATGACCATGATGCTTCAATGCGGGCTGGATATCCGTCCCGTCATCACGCATCGCTTCCCCTTTGAAGAATTCATCAAAGGCTTCGAGGCCATGGACTCGGGCGAATGCTCCAAGGTTATTCTTAACTGGAACTGACCAGGTAAGGGTTTTGGGGGCAGTAGACGACAAAGCCGTGGTCGGCAAGGTCGGCCGCGAAGCGATGGCAGTAACGCTCGCCCACCGCATCTTTCGAACCGCTTCGCAATCCATTACCGCCCGCTGTGTGAAGTTGAAGAGTTGCTTGAACTGTCGGTGGAGACGGACCGCAGGGTTGAGGCCTGCGCGCAAGTCACGCGGCGCTGGCCCGCCGACGCAGCCAAAGATTTCACTTGACAGGATTAACTCAACTGATATAGCGATGCGGGGGCCGGAAGAGTTAAACACTTTGGAAGTCCACATTGCTCGGCGCAGCTCCAAGCGGAAATTTGCCCGAGCTTTCAGGCCGAATTCCTCTTCAGGAGGTGGGCACATCTCGAGGTCGGCAATTTGAAGCTATGCTTCGCCTTGGATTTCGGTAGATGAAGGAGAACACTATTATGAAATTAAGCGGCAAAGTGACTTTGATCACCGGCGGAGCTGGGGGGATTGGTACGGCGACCGCCTTGGAATTGGCTCGCCTCGGCTCGGATATCATGATCATTGACCAGCAGATCGAAGGCAAAGCCAAGGCAATCAAGGAACAAATTGAGTTCCTGGGGAGGCGCTGCTTTCTGTGGGGGGCCGACATGAGCACTCCAGAGGAAGTAGCCGAGTCAGTGCATGAGACAGTCACCCAAATGGGGAGCGTTGATGTTATAGTTCACGCAGCGGGTGGAGGTGTTCCAGGAAGCCTGTTACAAGTTACTCCTGAGGCATGGTACGGGGCTTTTAATATTCACGTGCATGCGATATTTCATCTCTGCCGTGCCGCTGTCCCCTACATGAAAAAGAAACGCGAAGGAGCAATCGTCCTGATCTCGTCGGCGGCGGGCAGCCGAGGTTGCTTGGGTGCAATTGCGTACGGCGTGGCAAAAGGTGCCCTTCCCCAATTCGCTCGCACTCTTGCTCGCGAACTCGCTGATGACAATATTCGTGTCAACGCTGTCTCGCCCGGGATTATCCGGACCCCCTTTCAGGATTACCTCACCCCTGAGCAGGTAAAAAACAATATCGAAAACCGCATCCCCCTTCATCGCGAGGGAAAACCTGAAGACGTCGCCGTAGTGATCGCCATGCTGGTTACCCACGACTTTATTACGGGTGAGACGATAGCCGTGGACGGCGGAATGACCATGCGGATCGTCTAACAGTGTTCGTCACACTGGCAATCATTGCTGAGGTTTTTTGATCTGGGACAGATGGAGATGAAGTGTTTCGTGACTGTGACGGTCCATTGCCAAGAAATCGAAGCGACCATCGCTGAAATTGAGGTGATACGATGAAACGAAGACAATTTCTGACGAAATCATTGGCGACCGGTTCTTTGCTCTACGGACTGGGTGGGGAGGCAGTTCCCTCGCTCGGCCAGAGCACCGGACAGGTTTTTGCTGAGCCGCCCGACGGTGCCAGTCGCTACCGCGAGCTTAACAAGGCTCTGGACAGGAGGGCGATGGAGCAGGGATGGGCGACCAGTGTAGATCCCAGCTATCATCACGCGCCGCAGGCGGCCATTGAGGCGTTTAAGGACCGGAAATTCGGCATAAGAATCCACTGGGGTCTTTACTGTATGATCGCAAGCGACGCCTCCTGGACCTTAGCGGGGGCCGACCGGCGGTTTTGGGATATATACAACGTCTTTTATCAGTTTTTCAACCCCACGGATTTTGACGCCGCCGCCTGGATGGACTTGTTCCAGCGCGGCGGGTTGAAGTATTTCACCTTCACCACCAAGCACCATGATGGCTTTTCTATGTGGCCAACCAAAACCACCCAAGAATCCATCCAATTGACACCCGAAGGTTTTTCCCGAGGGGGGGTCGAGAACTACGAGAAAGTAACTCAAAACTACAGCATCATGGATGGGCCGTACAAGAAAGATATCGTGGGGAGCCTTATCGAGGCAGGCAGGAAAAAGGGCTTGGGACTTGGCCTCTATTATTCGCATGTCGATTGGCACGATCCGGCTTTTGCCTGGGATCCTTTTAACTTGTACTATGATCCCCATTTTACCAAGGTGTCTGATCCCCAGCGCTGGCAGACCTTCATCGATCACGAGCGCGAGCAAGTGCGCGAGTTGATGACCGACTACGGCAAGATCGATTACCTCGACTTTGACATCGGCTGGCCGGAGGCGGCGGCTCAAGACCTTGCGGAAATCACCATGATGGTCAGAAAACTGCAACCCGAGGTCATTATCCGCGGCCGAGGTATCGGAGCCTACGGGGACTATTACACCCCGGAGCGCAGAATACCCGAGGGTCCCTCGGAAGGTGTTTGGAAGGTCATTTATCCCTGCGGGACAGCCTTTTCGTATCGGCCCAACGACATTTACAAACCGGCGGAATGGATTCTCGAGAATCTCATCGGGATTACGGCGAAAGGCGGTAATTTTGAAGTTGGCTTCGGCCCGATGCCCAACGGCCGCTGGCCTTCCGAAACGGTGGAACGGCTCGAGTACATGGGAAACTGGCTTCGTGTGAACGGTGAGGCGATTTACAACACCCGTCCGCGCAAGGTCTATCGCGAAGGGAAGGACGTGTGGTTCACCAGCAACAAGGCTGGCGACACTGTGTATGCCGTGAGCGTAGGGTGGCCGGGCCAGAAGTTTGCCGTCAACACCGTGCGCGCCGTGCCGGGGTCAAAGGTGTACATGCTGGGAGTCAAGAAACCCTTGAACTGGCAGCAAAACGGTGAGGCCTTGGTCATTGAGATCCCTCCCTCCGTCGCCGAGAATAAGCCTTGCCAGCAAGCCTTTGTGTTTAAGATTCGAGCGGAGTCTGCCCAGTGAAAATCAGCAAGGTCAAAGTCTGGCTGGTCGAAGGAATCAAATACAACTGGACGCTCGTCAAGGTCCACACGGATCAGCGGCTCACAGGGATTGGCGAGGCCACTAACTGGCCGGGCAGTCCCTTGGTCTTCCATGCCTGCCAACATGTCGGCCGTGGTAATATGCGGAGCAGGCCAGGCAAATGGCCCTTCAGGGTTTTTCGGCTTGCAAGCTGGATCCCTTCGCCCACACCAACTACTTGTACGGCCAAGACCTTGCCTCCAATCTCTCGTTGAGTGCCGACCAGAAGCAATTGGCTATCGATCGCCCGGTGGCTGTTCAGGAAGCTTTGGGGAGAGACTTCCCGATTGCCGCGGCGTGCAAGCGGTCTCGGCAAATGCCGATGACAAAAGCTCGATCTACAAAGCTCAATGCACTGTTGACGGGGTACCACAATTGACTTATCATCTGTGCAAATTCAATAAGGGGGGCATGACCATGAAACTAAGCAGTATCAAGCCATGTGGTCTGAAGGCCAGCCTCATCGCCCTCGGACTGCTTCTTTGCGTTGCTTCAACGTTACAAGCTCAAATTAACAGCGCAACCCTCGTAGGAACGATCACGGATAGCAGCGGGGCAGTGGTGCCCGGCGCTGAAGTCATCCTGAAGAATTTGGGCACGGGAATAAGCCACGCTACGCGTTCCAGTTCTGCCGGTGAGTATACGATATCCGATTTGGACGCTGCCCATTACAGCCTAACCGTCAGCCATACGGGGTTTCAGGCATTTGTGATTTCGGACCTCGTACTCGAGGTGGGGCAGAAAGCAACCCAGAACGCAACTCTGCAAGTTGGAGCGGCTACCCAGCAAGTATATGTCACAGCGGCAGCGCCTCTTCTCTCAACTTCTTCCTCCGAAGTCTCGCAAGTCGTCACCTCAACTTTGGTTTCAAACCTGCCAATGAACGGCCGTCAGTTTTGGCAGCTCACGCAATTGACCCCCGGAGCCCAGTATACCCCGACAGGGCAGACTACGGTCCGCACCGGCGGCACTTCGATCCGGGCGCAGGCCGTAAATGTCGTCATTAACGGTATGGGTCAAACCTGGACCGGATGGTCCCTGGACGGAACGAACATAACGGAATTCGAACTCGGGGGAACGCTGATCCAGCCCAACGTCGACGCCCTGCAAGAATTCCGGGTGGAGAGTGCGGATATGTCGGCACAGTACGGCCACACTCCCACCATGATCAACGCTGTGCTTAAAAGCGGAACCAACCAGTATCACGGAAGCGCGTTCGACTACTTGCGCAATGATGCTACGGACTCAAGGAACTTCTTTGGCGTTGCTCCCGCAGGATCAACTCGTTCCGTGGAGCCGCTCAAGCGCAACCAATTCGGCGGATCGCTGGGTGGGCCGATCAAGCGCGACAAGGTCTTTCTCTTCGCCGACTATCAGGGAAACCGGCTGCGGCAGGGCAACGTGTTCAATAGTATCGTACCCGACGCGGCGGAGAGAGGTGGTAATTTCAGCGAAATACTGCCGACAAAGATTTTGAACCCCACGAATTACACTGCCTATACGGGAAACATAATCCCGACCGGGTCGCTCGCCCCGCAATCGCAATATTTGATGACGAATTACATGCCACTTCCGAATTTCGTTCAAGGTACGACTCCTGAGGCCGTGTACATTCGATCGACCTTGGAAGACCAAGACGAGGCCGACATGAAGGTGGATGCCCACGTTACGGCAAAAGACACGGTCATGAATCGTTACTCGATTGCGGACAACCGCGAGGGCGACCCCAGTGCCTACCCCGCATTGGGCTCCGAAAGCTTACACAGCCGGGCGCAAGATGAGACGCTCCAATGGACTCGGGTTATGAGCCCGCACTGGATCAACGTGGCACAGTTTGGATACTACCGTAGCATCTTTGTCTTCAATGGCTTCATGCAAGGAACATCTGTTGATCAGGACGCTGGAATCCTAGGTTTTAACGACCCAATAGTGGATGCGGTGCAAGGCCTGCCCGAGGTGAACATTTCGGGGTTTTACGGGTTTTACGGCATGCCGAACGACCAGAGGCCAAAGTCAAATCGCATTCGCACCTGGGAGTATGGAGACACGATCGGTCATGCTCAAGGCCACCACGAGATGAAGATGGGCGCGGAGTTGTTCCACCGGACCGACGGGTTCTTCAACGGCCAGATATCCATGGGCAATTTTAGCTTTAATGGTATGTACTCCGGCAATGCCATGGCCGACTTTGATCTGGGGTATCCGAACAGTGTTTCGCGAGGCGCCTACCGCACCCTCTATGGAGAGTCGGGCAATTTCGCCGCCTTCTTCATTCAAGACAATTATCGCGTCAAGCCGAATCTCACTTTGAATCTCGGTTTGCGCTGGGAAATCAACCCCTTCTTCGATGGAACCCAGGGAGAAATTAGCGGGTTTAACACGACCAACGGAATGGTTGTGGTCCCATCGGTCACCACGTCGGCCGCGTATCGAAATGCGCAGCCCTCGCAACCCCTGCTCCTTTCCCTCTTTTCGGACCGAATTCAATACACCACGCCTCTGGGTCTTCCGGAATCGATACGTTCCACGGAGCGGCGCGATGGCGGCCCGCGGATTGGCATCGCCTGGAGTCCGTTCGGAAGCAGAAACACCGTAATCAGGGCCGCCTACGGGGTCTATTATGGTTTCCCGGATACGAATAACCTCGGAAACACCGTGGGAACGGTGCCGTTTATGGCCGGGCAATCGGTCAATAACAGCGCGCTTCCCGCTTCGCCCGCGCTCACCTTCGGAAATTTCTTCGCAGGCACTCCGTTGGCAGTGGGTAATCCCAATCCCGGACAGCCGTGCTCCTTTGGGCTCACTCTGCTCTCTTGCTCGACTCCTACGATCGGATCGGCTCCCATTCATACGCAGCAAATGTACGTTTCGGAGTGGAATTTCTCCGTGCAACGACAGATCACCAGCCGAATATCCCTGGATGTGGCCTATGTCGGGAGCGATAGCATGCACTTGCAGACGCAAGAAAGCATTAACGACCCCTTGCCCGCCGCGGGAAATGTCCAGAACCGCAGGCCGTGGCCGCAGTGGTCAACCATCAGCATGGACAGTTTCGAGGGTCACGCAATCTATAATGGTTTGCAGACGAAGTTTGAATTCCGAGATTGGCACAACCTCTCGCTCCTGGCCTCATTCAGCTACCAGAAGGCCATGGATAACGGCAGCAACGAAAGCGGGCCCCCGACGATCGCCCTGATTCCCGCCTTTTTTGCTGTTTCCGACTTCGATTTGCCCGAGAGCGGAGTGATCAGTTTCGACTATGGCTTGCCCATCGGAACGGGAAAGCGGTTCCTGGCTGAACGCGGTATCGCCAACCGGGTTCTCGGGGACTGGGCATTAACTGGCATTGCGACGTTGCAGTCCGGGCTGCCCTTCTCCCCGACGATTTCAAGTGATACTGCCAACACCGGAGTTTCCGGCCAATGGCCGAACCGGATCGCCCCCCCGCTGATGCTGGACACCGTCTCCTGCTGGTTTTACACTTCCTCCAACTCTTCCTGCAAGGCCTTAGCGCCGAGCGCAACGAACTCCTTCGTTGTGCCGGCGACCTATACGTACGGAAATGGTGGCCGAAATACACTGCGCGGTGACCCTTTGAAGCAATTCGACTTCGCCCTGCTGAAGAAAATCAACCTGACCGAATCCAAAATGCTTCAGTTTCGGGTGGAGGCATTCAATCTAACCAACCATCCCGTCTTTGCGGCGCCGTCGACTTCCATCAATACGTCCTCAGGAGGAATCGTGACTTCGACCCTCAATACGTCGAGGGTCTTTGAGTTTGCGCTGAAGCTTCTGTTCTGATACGAGGGATTGGTGCAGGTCTTCCACCCTCTCTGCGGCGAGGTCACCCTGCGCCGTCAAGGGTTCCGTCCCCGGCAGTTGGCCGAGGGGAGGAGCTGGCGGCGGGTCGACGCCTGGTGATCCCGCTGCTTCGGTCGCTCGCCGGGAGGTTCGCGAGCCCGCCGGCGAGCGCCGATTTCCCCATGAGTTCGAACATCTCGCGCCTTGTCATGCCGCCCGCGATTGCCAATCCAAAATCGGGAGGGATCACCATGGAAAGAATCAGCCGGCGCCAACTCTTGCAGCGGGCGAGTGCGGGCGCGGCGCTCGTGACGCTTGGAACGAATGCCAGTTACCGTCTGGCTTCACCACCACGCGAAGTTGCACCGTCCTTGAAGCCTTCTTTCGAATGGATACGATCTGTCCGGCTGATGATTGCCGAGGGGTACGCTCCACCCTTTTACCCCTCGCTGGATTATGATCCGGAAAAGGCTCTTGAACTCACTCGCCGGCTGAATTGCAATGCGATCCGCTACCCCACTTATTCCTACGTGGCTTTTTTCCCCACCCAAACGAAATTTCCGCACCACCCGGAACTTGGAGACCGTGATCCCTTTCGTCGGACGGTTGATTTGTTTCATGCCGCGGGGCTGAAAGTGGTGGCTTACAACCCGCTCAATCATCCCTTCATGGATGTGCATTCGGACAATCCCCTGTACAGGGACTGGATGCGCTACGACGCGGACGGCCGCCCCTACGTGACCCGACACATGGGCTGGACACAGTTTTATGAAGGGTGTTTAAACAGTCCCTTACGAGACGAGATTCGGGCCAGGGTGCGGGAGGTGGTGACCAACTATCCGGTGGACCTGATGTACTTCGACGGCCCTTACCAGGGCATGGATCAACGTCTGCACTATTGCCACTGCCGGTATTGCCAGGGGGCGTATCAAAAGGCGCGGGGTAAGAGCATTCCCTTGCAGAACGCCGCCACCACCTGGGAGGACGATTACGAATATCAGCAATGGCTGCGCCAAGACGTCATTGAGAATTTCCTGCGGGAAATCGGCGAGATGGTGCGGCAGGCGCGCGACGTCCCGGTGGTGTACAACGACACCGGACTGCTGGGCGGTGACTGGCGGGCGCGCGCCTACCGTTACGTGGATGGCTTCATGTTTGAGGCGTCTGACACCCCCGAGCAGAAGCTCTTCAACATGCGCATCGGTCAATCCACCGGCAAAGTGATATGGACTTACATCAGCTCGCACACGGAATACAATTGCCAGCATTTGAAGGACAAGACGGTTCGCGGTTGGTACAGCACACCTGTAGAAGGGGAGCGATTGCAATTGGATGCGGCGGTGGCGACGACGGCCGGTGCCGGCTATTGTTATTGGGGGCTGAATCGCCTGTTCTACGAACCCGAGGAAGTTCTGGATGGCCCCTCTGTTGGCGGCCTGAAAAGCGTATTTGAATTCGCCAGCAAATACGAGGCGTTGCTGCCATCCGTCTCTCCCCAGCCGCAAGCTGGCATCCTGACCGGGGCTCAGACTTATCAATGGTACAAAGGGGAGAAGTTTGTTTCCGAAAATTATCGCAACTATTTTTACGGGGCGTACCAGCTTCTGAAGGACCTGAGTTACGACGCGGAGCCTTTTTTGGACTTCGAAATGACGGCGGAGCGTTTGGCAAGATACCTCTTCATCTATGTTCCCAATGCTCCTTGCCTCAGCGATGCGCAGTGCTCGATGCTGGCAAAGTACGTTGAGGACGGTGGGACGGTCCTGGCCACGCACTTGACATCCGTGGCCGGCGAATTCGGCCACCCGCGCAAGAATTACGGTCTTGCGGATCTCTTTGGCGCCACGCTGAGTTCCGCTGAGCCTGTCGAGATTCCTGATCTGTACTTACGCATTCTCCCTTCCCGCTATTTAATTCCCCAGGATCCGCAGGTGATGATGTTCCAGGCCGTACCTGGGGTGGAGGTTCTGGCTGAAACGTATGACCGTGGGCATCGCCGCAGGCTGGGCCCGGCTGTCATCGGCCGGCATCATGGGAAGGGAAGTGTGATTTATATCGGGTCGGGGCTGGAAGCCGTTTACGAGGAGACCCTAAACGAGTCTTTGCGAAAGTATTTCCAATCGCTGCTCGATCCGATCCTGAGTATGACGCGAACCTATGAGGTGGAGTTCCGTCCGGGCCTGTCGTGCCAATTCGCCTCGTCGTCTGACGTCTTGCTGTTGCATTTATTCGCCAACACCGGAAACATCTGGAAAAAGCTCCTGGTGCAGGAGTCTTTCCTGCCGATTACGAATGTCCGCGCGCGCCTGCGGCTTCCTCAGAATCGAACCGCGAAATCGGCGTCGCTCCTCTGGAGCGAGGCTGCACCCTCCTGGAGTGTCAGGAATGGTTGGGTGGAATTGAGCATTCCCCAGGTGCACCCTTATGAAGTTGTCCGCGTGGATCTTCGCTCATGATGCGTTCCCACCCCTCCCTACGATGGTTGATGATCGCGCTTGCGTTCACCGCGACCATGCTCAACTATTTGGACCGTCAAGCGCTTTCCGTGGCCGCGCCAGTCCTCATGGACCAGTTCCGCATGGATCACCAAACCTACTCGCGCGCGGTCTTCGCGTTCATGCTGGCTTACACCATCGCAAATGGAATTTCCGGACCGCTTCTCGACCGTTTGGGAACTCGCCTGGGATTCGCCTTGACGATGGCGTGGTGGTCCGCCGCGGGCATGCTCAATGGACTGGCGCGCGGGCCGCGGTCGCTGGGCGTGTTCCAATTCCTGCTGGGGGCGGGCGAAGCGGGCAACTGGCCGGCCGCCGTCAAGGTGGTGGCGGAATGGTTCCCCGCGGAAGAGCGCGCCCTCGCCTCGGGAATCTTTAACAGCGGTTCCGCCTTCGGGGCGATCCTGGCGCCGCCGATTGTCGTATGGCTCTTGCTCCACTATGGTTGGCGGCAGGCTTTTGTGGTGGTGGGATTTCTCGGGTATATCTGGATCGCCATTTGGGGCTTCGTCTACCACACACCGGAAGGGGTGAGAAGCGAAGTTAAGCCGCCGAAGATTTCGCCTGTGAAGCTTTTCCGCACGCGGTTTGTTTGGGCCTTCACTCTATGCAAAATACTGCTCGATCCTGTGTGGTACTTCTATATTTTCTGGATTCCGGAGTATCTCAAAAGCGCGCGTCATTTCAGCATGGCGTCGATAGGGAAGTTTGCTTGGATTCCCTTTGCCGTGGCCGGCCTCGGAAACCTCTTTGGGGGCTGGGTTTCCGGTTGGATGCTGGGGCGCGGCATGTCGTTAACCGTGGCTCGCAAGGGTGGTGTAACCCTTTTTGCCACCCTCATGGCCAGCGCCATTCCTGCGGTTCTGACGCACGACGTCCGGATTTGCATTGCCTGGGTGTCTCTCGCCATGCTGGGGTACACGGGGTGTTGTTCCATTATGTTGGCCTACCCTGCCGATGTCTTTCCGAAGAACCTGGTGGGCTCAATATATGGCCTTGCCAGCATGGGAGCGGGTTTCGGAGGCATGATCTTCGCGCTGATTACCGGCTGGGTCCTTGACCACTTTTCTTACGTACCCGTGTTCGTGGGATTTGGCCTCCTGCCGCTCATGTCGGCAGGCCTGCAATGGGCACTGCTCGGGCCCATCTCCCCCGCATCTTCCGGCCTTGATTCTGGAGCGGCCTCTTGACGCAGCCCCACGAGGTATTCACCTCTAGGGGTTGCCGCCTTGGAGTGCGGTAGCAGCAGCTACCGCCTTCCGCCGGTAGCCCGCACGGGAAGGGTCCGAAAGCCATAAAAAAAGAAAGGCGGTAGCTGCTGCTACCGCACTCCAAAGCGCTGCGCGCACGCTTAAACCACGACTCGTCTTAAATGGGCAGGAGATTCACGCCACAAAAGGTCCAAGATGTTTGCTGAGAAAACAAGATTTTGCGCTATTACACCGCACATCAAATAGAGATTATCGCAGGCCGAGGAAGGCGTAGCGAAGAATGAAGAGTCCGGTAAGAACCCAGATCAGGGGACTGATCTCGCGCCGCTTCCCGGTAGCGAACTTTAGAAGGGTGAAGGAGATCATGCCGAGACTGAGGCCGGTGGCAATGCTGAAGGTGAGAGGCGTGGCGACCAGGGTAAGGAAGGCGGGGAAGGCATCGGTGAACTCGTCCCAGCGGACCCTGGCCACGGACCCGCACATGAGGGAGCCCACAATGATGAGGGCTGGGGCGGTGGCGAAAGAGGGGATCGCGGCAATCACAGGAGCGCAAAACATGGCGGCGAAGAAAAACGCGGCGATCACCAGATTGCCGAGCCCCGTGCGGGCGCCCGCCGCAACGCCCGCGGCGCTTTCAATATAGCTGGTGACGGTGGAGGTGCCGGTCAGCGATCCTATAATCGTGCCGAGCGCGTCGGCCAACAAAGCGCGGCTGGCGCGCGGAAGTTTGCCGTCGCGCATGAAGCCGCCTTCTTCGCATACACCGATCAGGGTGCCCACGTTGTCGAAGAGGTCGACGAAGAAGAAAATGAAAATCAGGTCATCAAGGCCAAACTTCGCCGCCGCGCGCACGTCCAGCTTCATCAGAGTGCCTGCGGGATGGGGGAGAGAAAACAGATGCGCGGGCCAATAGGTGAGCCCGGCAGGAATCCCCGCCAAAGCCGTGGCGGCGATACCCAGCAGGATGGCGCTGCCGATGCGCCGGGCCATGAGGCTGGCGATAACCAGCAGGCCCGCCGCGGCCAGGATGACTTGCGGGTCGGAGACTCGGCCCAAGGCCACGTAAGTGGCAGGATGGGCGACGATGATTTTGGCATTGCGGAGGCCGATGAACGCGATGAAAAGACCAATGCCCGCCGCCGTGCCATATTTGAGGCAATCGGGAATGCCATTCACAATCATCTCGCGCACGTTGGTGAGGGTGAGGAAAACGAAGAGCATGCCGGAGATGAAGACCACGCCCAGAGCCGTCTGCCAGGGCACCCCGCGCCCGATGACAATCGAATAGGTGAAGTAGGCATTCAGCGACATGCCCGGCGCCAGCGCGATGGGATAGTTGGCCCACAGGCCCATGACGAGCGTGGCGAGCGCGGCGGAAATGCAGGTGGCGAACAGAACCCCATCCACGGGCATTCCGGCTTCGGACAGGATGCGCGGGTTGACCACGACCACATAGGCCATGGTCGTAAAGGTGGTCAGGCCCGCCAGCAGCTCGCGGCGGATGGTGGTGTGGTTTTCGTCGAGGTGAAAGATGCGCTGAAGCAGACCGGGTTTCTCCCTGATTAGGATGGGCCACTATAGGCGGGGAGAGTGTTTTCGTCAAGTAGGAAGGAGGGGGCGGTCTGTTTGAGCCCTACGTCGTCCAACCCATAAATACAACCAGGGCAGCAAAGGTATCGCTCAGTCCGTACGCGAGGATCGCAGCCCACAGGTTACGGTCGGAGAATAGATAGACGCCGCCGAGCACGAGACTGGAGTAGGTGGAATCCTTAACACCCGCGGGGCCTTTGTAAACGTGCCCGAAGCCAAAGAGGACTGCAACGTATAGTATCGCGGCGACGTAGGCGATCTTCGATCGGTTGCCCAGGTCCGCAGCGCGCGTGAGCAGGTAGCCGCGGTAGGCCAACTCCTCTCCGAACCCCGCAAAAACCCAAACAATGGCCAAATTGCGAACGGCGAACTCCCAGTCGTGAGCGGGCACCTTTAGCCCAACTTCCGCGTGGAGGGCGGGCGGAGCGCGTGGAAGCGGAGCTGGTTTCGGGAACTTATTTCAGCGTCCTCGGAGTGAACACAATGCTGGGACGCGCGTTCACGCCGGAAGAAGACCGCGTGCCGAACGGGGCTCCCTTGGTGGTGCTGAGCTACGACTACTGGAAGCAGCGGTTTGGGGGCGATCCCGCGATTTTGGGAAAAACCCTGACGGTGAACAAGCACGATATGACCGTCATCGGCGTGGCGCAAGCAGGTTTTAATGGCGTGGAACTGGGGTACATACCGAAATTTTTCATTCCGGTCATGATGCCGCAGGAGATCATCCCTGGCGAAAACAACAGCAAGATGCTCACCGACCGCCGCACCCGCTGGGTGAACGCTTTCGGGCGCTTGAAGCCGGGCATGAGCCAGAAGCAGGCGAAGGCGTCGCTTCAACCGTTGATGCACGCGATGCTGGAAAATGAGATTCGCGAGGCCGCATTTGCCCACGCCTCCTCCTATGACCGCGAGCAATTCCTCAAGTGCTACATCGACGTCCTGCCCGGCTCGCAGGGCCGGTCCTATCTCCGTCAGGAGCTTCGAACGCCGCTTTGGGTGTTGATGGCGGTTACCGGCGTCGTGCTCCTGATCGCCTGCGCCAATCTTGCCAACCTCCTGCTGGCGCGGGCCACCGGCCGGCAAAAGGAGATCGCAGTGAGGCTGGCGGTCGGCGCCAGCCGGGGACGAATCGTCAGCCAGCTTTTGGTGGAGACTCTTTGTCTTTCCGTCCTGGGAGGGCTTGCCGGCCTGGCTCTGGCGTTTTGGGCGGACAAGGCGCTCATGGCGGTCTATCTGCCGGCCGATTCAGGCGGCTTGAGCATTTCCGCCACACCCGATCTCCGCATTCTCATCTTTACGCTGGCCGCGACGGTTGCTACCGGGCTCATCTTTGGGCTGATTCCGGCGCTGAAGACCACCCGCCCTGGGGTCGTGGGGCCGATCCTGGGTTTCAAGAGTGGCCGAAATCCACCAAGCTGGTGGTATACGGCCAGACTAGGGTCCGAAGTACAGCCACGATTGTCGTTAGAAGTCTCTTATTTTCAGGAGGCTACGAGCGTGTGAGGGTTTGGCAAACCATTTGCCACTATCCTTGGCGATAAGCAGGAGGAAGAAGGTATGTTGACCAAATCAGTCAAGACATTTCGAAGAGCGATGGTTTTGAGTGTGGTGAGTTTCTTCGCCGCGTCCATGTTCGCGTTTGCGCAAGATCCGGCAACGGACGCGACGCAGACTCCACAACCCACAACGACGACACAGAACCCCCAACCCGCGGAGCCGACGCAGAACCCGCAGCCTGCGGAGCCCGGGCAGAACCCTCAACCCACGACGCCGGGATGGCATCGATTTTCTCCCCCGCCTCCGCAAACAGCGCCGCCGGAGGCGCCCGCGCCGCAAGCTGACCCAGCGTCAGCCGCCGTGCCGGGGAATATCACGATTCCAGCGGGTGCGTTCGTAACTGTGCGGGTCAACCAGTTTCTATCTTCTGACAAGAACAAAGCTGGCGATAATTTTTCCGCAAACCTGGCGCGACCCCTGGTGGCAGACGGATGGGTGGTCTCGCGACGGGGGGAAACACTGGGCGGGAAAGTGCTTGAAGCCAAGAAGGCGGGACGCGTGAAGGGCGTTTCCCAATTGCAGATTACGCTGAACAGCCTGACGCTGGCGGATGGCCAGCAGCTTCCGATCGAGACGGAATTGACGAGCATCACCGGCCCCACCTCGAACGGGCGTGACGCGGCCGCGGTCGGTATGACCACGGCTACAGGCGCGGCAATCGGCGCAGCGGCAGATTGGGGCACGGGCGCAGCCATTGGCGCCGGAGCCGGCTTGGTTGCAAGCGTGGTGGGAGTACTCGTGACGCGTGGGCGTCCGACGGTCATCTACCCGGAGTCGCAGTTAACCTTCCGGCTCGCCAAGCCGGTCACCTTCTCGACCGAGAAGGCGCCACAGGCCTTTGTCGATGCGAATACGCTCAATACTCAGCGTGCCGCCGTCCAGGGCCCCCCGCAGGGTCCGCCTGCCGGTTTCCAGGGCTGTGCCGGGCCGGGATGCGCACCCTATCCGCCACCCTATTATTACGGTCCCTATTACCCCTATTACCCGTACTTTTGGGGTCCGAGTTTCGGGTTCTTTTACGGGGGCGGATTCTATGGCCGAGGCTACGGATTTCGCCGCTAAATGTGTCCCTTGCTGACCGTGTCAGCATTTAATCCTCCGCAGAGCCGCCGGCCCTCCCCAAAAAGGGGATCAGGCCGGCGGATTTTTTTGCCCCGATAGACTTCCAGCCATACCAGAATTAAAGGTCCAACGAACAATTGCATTGACAGGCATTTTCATGTATATTGGCATCACGCTGGGTTTCGTCAACTCAAAATCTGACAAATAGCAACAAAAAGGAGACGCACATGGTCCGAAAGAACATGGTGATTCGAGCTTTGTTGATATTAACGCTTCTCTGCGTGGGTATTCTGTACGCGGCACAGAGGCCTGCCGATAATATTGATGCTAGCCGCCACCCGAACCTGGCCGAGGCTCAAAAGCTTACTAACCGCGCCTACGACAAGCTCGTTGAAGCCCAAGGGGCGAATCAATTTGATATGGAAGGCCACGCCCAAAAAGCCAAGGACTTGCTCGTTGAGGCAAGTCACGAAATGAAGGCGGCAGCTATGGCCGCCAACAAACACTAAAAGCAAAACACAAAGGTCGCTCAACGTGTCCCTGTTGAGGCTGAGGTGATGTGTGTCCGGGCTATCAACGGGGATCGTGGCATGCGGTTAGCGCCAGAGGTGTTTCCTCCCCATCAAGCGGCAAGCCAAACGGCAGCGCCATTTGCGGGTGGCGCGCGGCGGGAGGCACTTCCCCGCGATTGCCATCCAGTCCATAGCGCGCCCGCAATTCCGCCAGCAGCTTGGTTATTTTTTCCGGATATTCTCCGCGCAAGTATGCCGACCGCGCGTAAAGTTTTCGGTAGCCTTTGACCAGATGGGGAAATTCCCTTTCCAGGAATGGCATGAATTGCTTCATGGCGGAAGGCATTAGGAACAAAATGTTTCCGTAAAGAAAGTTTGCCCCGGCCTGCGCCGCTTGTGCCGCCAACGCCTCCAACATGCGCGGCGCATCATTCAGCCCCGGCAAGACAGGCATGGCGTTCACGCCCACGCGGATTCCGGCCGGGGCCAGCTTGCGCATGGCTTCCAGGCGTTGAGCGGGGGCAGGCGCTTTGGGTTCAAGCAGGCGCGCCAGGCGCTCGTCGAGGGTGGTTATGGTTATATGCACGCTGAAGCGATGCCGGGCCGCGAGGGATTGAAGCAGGTCCACGTCGCGAAGGATCAGGACCGATTTAGTAGTGATGGAAAGATCCAGCCCACGGAATTCCGCGAAGATTTCCAACAGACGGCGGGTGATGGCAAATTGCCGCTCGGCCGGCTGATAGGGATCCGTCGCCGTGCCCAAGGCGATGGGCAGCCCTTTGTCGCGCCCCTGGCGAAGCTCCGCGCGCAGGCGTTCCGGCGCGTCGACCTTGGCGTAAATCTTCCGCTCGAAGTCGCGGCTGTCCCACATCTCCATGAACTCATGCGTGTAACGGGCATAACAGTAGTGGCAGCCGAACTCGCAGCCGCGATAAGGGTTGATAGTCCAGGCGAAAGGCATGCGCCCGCTGGACTCCCGGTTCAGCGTGGAGCGCGCCTCCAGACGGTGATACTCCACCTCCGCTCGCTCGCGCAGCAAAGGACTTTGGGCTGCCATGCGCGCAATGCCCACAAGTGCCGTTTTGTTGGCCGGTCCCCGCAGTAAAGTGCAACCCATACCGAACCCCCTGTAATCTGATCTCCAGAAAGTTTCGCTTTTTATTCGCCATTTGTCAAGGGAGAATTCTTGCGCCAGGGGCTGGTCAAGAAAAGGTTCGCAAGTCGGATGTTCTCAGCAAAAACAAAGGGGCACCACGCTCAAAGAAATCGAGCGAGGTGCCCCTCTCATATTTTAACTAAATCAATTGCGACTTTGTGGCGATTCCCCTACTCTCTGCCTACCGGCACTTGGCGCAATTCTCTGCCATCCTCAATTGCTCGATCGCATTGTGCACTGCCCTCATTGCGTCTGCCTTATGGCCACAAAAATCGTGCGCGGCACTCCGCAGCGTTCCCTCTGCTTGTTCGAGCTGCTCCCGGGCCTCATGGATGTTCGGGCAAGCTGGTACCGGGACGGCCATGGCGGCGGGGGCTGGGGCAGCGATGGCTGCCGACGTGTTAAGATTTTGCGCCTTTGGAGTTCCCAGCAGAATTGCCAAGACCAAGGCCGCAAGCACGACGCTCAAAGTGATAATGCTTCTCTTCATTTTCCCTCCCAAGTTGAAAGTTTGTACTACCTTAAGGAATGTGGCTCACATCTTAAGCAGATCTTGTTCAATTGGCAAGCATAAAACATTACGGGTGAAATAAATTTCGGGGCCGGTCAGTTGGTTCAGCGCGGGATCCAGGCTGGGCAGGCTTGGTTCAAGATGTGCGCCAAGCCGGATGGTGTCACCAAAAATAAAGGGGCACCAGACTCAATGGGGTTGAGCGCCGTTGCCCCTATCATGTTTTAACTAATCGATTGCAACTTTCTGGCCATTCGCCTATTTTCTGCTTACCTGCACTTGGCGCAATTCTCGGCCATCCGCAATTGCTCAATCGCATTGTGCACTGCCCGCATTGCGTCTGCCTTATGGCCACAAAAATCGTGCGCGGCACTCCGCAGAGTTCCCTCTGCTTGTTCGAGCGCCTGCCTGGCCTCATGGATGTTCGGACAGTCAGGCGGTACCGGGACGGCCATGGCGGCGGGGGCTGGGGCAGCGATGGCTGCCGACGAGTTTAAGTTCTGCGCCTTTGGAGTCCCCAGCAGGATTGCCAAGACCAAGGCGGCAAGCACGACGGTCAAAGTGATAATGGTCCTTTTCATTTTTCCTCCCAGATTGAAAGTGTGTACAGCCCTAACGGTGTGGGGACCTATAATAATCAGATACGGTCCCGTTCGCAAGGTTTAAACACCAAAGAAGAAAAAAGGTTGCGCGGCCGGTTTTTAGGCTTCCACCCCGGGTTAAGGCAAGGCAACCACCCTGCGGGCCCGGCAGGAAGCAGCCAATGCTGCTAGAATGTTAAGGGGCTCATCGACACTTAGGAGGCGCGCATGAAGGCCGCAGCAGTTCAGATGGACATCAAGATTCTCGCCAAGGATCACAATCTCGACCAAATCCTTCGCCGACTAGAGCAGGCTGCGAGCGCGGGCGCAAAGCTGGTGGTCTTCCCCGAATGCGCGCTCAGCGGCTACTGTTTTGTCAGCCGCGAGGAAGCGGCGCCTGTAGCTGAGGAAGTCCCCGGGCCCTCGACCGAGAGGATTCTGGCGGCCGCGCGCGCCCTCGATTGCACGGTCGTGGTGGGGCTGCTGGAACGCACCGGCGACCAAATTTATAACGCCGCCGCGGTCGTCACGCCGCAAGCCGTTCTGGGAACATACCGCAAGCTGCATCTTCCCTGCCTCGGCATTGACTGGCACGCGGCGCTGGGCGACAAGCCCTTTCCCGTCTTCGCTACGCCATACGCCAAGATCGGCATCAGCATCTGTTACGATTGTAGCTTTCCGGAAAGCGGCCGCGTGCTCAAGTTGAAGGGAGCGCAAATCCTGGCCATTCCCACCAACTGGCCGCTCGGCTCCGACACCTGGCAGCACACGCCGCCCGTGCGCGCTACAGAAAATCACATGTACGTCATCGCTTGCGACCGCGTGGGCGAAGAGCGCGGGTTCCGCTTTGCCGGCCATTCACAGATTGTGGATTGCAACGGCACCAAACTGGCTGAAGCGGACGAGAGAGAAGAAACGATTCTCTACGGTGAAATCGATCCCGCCGCCGCCGACTGCAACCGCGTGATCCGGCAGCCGGGCAAGTGGGAATTCGACCGCATCGCCGCCCGGCGGCCAGAAATGTATTCTCCGCTTATCGAGCCGAGGAGCCGGCCGTAGCCGCGCAGCCCCCTGCGCAAGGGGTCCGGCGTCTACTCTCGAATGGAAGGGAGAGTAACCCCGCCCTTCCGAAACCTATATGGTGGGAAGATACGCCCGCTGGATATTCCAAGGCATCGCCGACTCCCTCCGCGATGGCCTATACGTGGGAGCGGCGAACCGCCTGCGGCTCTAGCCCAAATCTCTCACCATGGGGGGGTTCTCTGCCCTGTTCAAGCGACAAAATGACGTCCCGCTTATCGGACAATTTGCACCCATTTTCAGCTTTTTTGGTGTTAATTGTAAGTGGATTTATTTTCAGTACGTTGTCAGGTTTGCGAGGAGAAAAATCGCTCTTTTCATCCCTTGTTTTCAATAAGTTCTTAGGTTAGCACAAAATGTCCGACGTGCGACACAAAGTCGCGATGCCTCTCGTACAGTTTGTCAACCTGCGGCATCGCTCCCAACTACCTCGCCGCCGACCCGCCAGTCGCGCCCGGAGCGGAACTGGCCTCGATTAACACCTCTAAATTCTAGCCTCAATCATTGGGCTTGTCAAGAAAAAAATGAAGCGAAGAAAAGGGGCTGTCCGGCCCCTCCTTGGGGGTCTCGGATTCTGGTGAGAAAACGGGGCCAGGCGCCCGGCTGGTTGGGAATTCGATCGCCTCGCCGTCGGCCGGCCGGAAATGCATACTCGGTTTGCCGGCCAAGCGGCAGCGATTCCGCGTTCGTGCTTTCCTTCCTGATTTAACCCTCTGAAATCGCAATTACTTTGCCCCGTCCCCGCTGACCGAGCAGATTCGCATTCGCTTTTTGCTTGACAGCGCCGGTGCTGTCTGAT
>Ga0326727_10005257_pt1 | contig 37317 bp, 29 predicted proteins | sample MB2enrmetagenome_FD_207643 | JGI IMG/M metagenome (GOLD analysis project Ga0326727, IMG submission 207643) | Lab enriched peat soil microbial communities from McLean, Ithaca, NY, United States - MB29MY | ecosystem: Environmental > Terrestrial > Soil > Wetlands > Peat | place: USA: New York... | reverse complement strand
GAACGAACCTTCTGGGAAAAAGCGACGATACTTCACCAAGAAGCGCACCGGCCAGGCACGATTCCCACCCGCTACTCACGCCACTACTATGATCTCTACAAACTGGCAGGCAGCCCCATCAAGAAAGCAGCATTGGCCGATCCGGCTCTTCTCAACGCAGTGGTTGAATTCAAGCAGCGGTTCTACTACTCCTCATGGGCACACTACGAGTTGGCTGTCCCGGGCTCTTTCCGGTTGATTCCGCCGGAGAGGCAGCTAGAAGCATTGGAGCGCGACTACCGCGAGATGCGCGACATGTTCTACCGTGAACCGCCCGAGTTTGCTGAAGTGATTCGAGTCTTGAAGGCGCTCGAAGACGAGATCAACGGCGAATCTGATCGCGCCAAAGAAGCTACGCGTCAGGAATAACTCTGCGCCGCTTTGCGGGGGCGATACGCGAGGCCGCACTGGGGCGCGGGATCTGGTTCATCTGGCGTGATTAGGCTTCCTTCGGTACCTGCTTCAATGCAGCGCGGCGCGGCTTGCGACCTCGCAATGCCCGCCGCCGCTCTCCCTTTTCGAACGACCAAAGATTTGGACATCGTGCTCTGTGTTGAGGCTTTGGACGCCGCGTTTGTGCGGACATTCCGGGAATTCGGAAGTAACGGTTCAGGCGTGATTGCTCCGCCGGTTTACCCCGAAACTTCGGACAAAGATGAGCTGACTATAGGCTATTTAGCGGGTGTGAACTGGCGGCGCTACCGGCTACAACGCAGTACGTATAAGCGATTGACTAAAATGAGTGATTCGTCATTTGTTCGCTTTTTGTTGCCCCACATGTTGCCCCCAAATTTTCTCGTCCCTCTGGTACGATTCCCCGGATGTCCTGCATATCAAAATGGGGCTCGTGCGCCGGAGGAGTTCGCAGCCGCGTGAAGGGCACCGAACCCTCACCCGAGTCGTAGCACCCGTAGCCGTTCGCGAATGCCGCCACGGCGTTTGTGACCAGCATTGCGGGGGCGCCCGGAGACTAGGTGGGCGGGAGAGGATAGGTTATCAATATTGGGAGTTCCGCTTCGTCCGCGCCAAAGATATGGCTGCCCAGTGCGTCCACGAGAGATCACGGCCGCAAGAATCAATCTGCCAGCAAAGCTTTCGATTGCTGCGAAGCGGTGCTCAATAATTTCTGCTGAGCTACCGAGCGGACTATCTCATTGATGTGACGCGTTGCCTCTTGAGAATTCTTTGTGCAGTCCGCACCAAACAGATCCCTATACTCTTTCGGAAAATCAGAAATCGCTCCACGCAGAAAAACTGTTCGTAACAAGAAGTCACCGCCAAGATAGCTGCACCTATATCCAGTGGAATACTCAAGGTGGCAACTGGCCGAACTCACATAGTCCGGGGATACAAAGGCAAGCATGCTGCGACTGGAGCGCACCGCTCTTGCTAGGTCGCGTGAGAGAATCGCCCCTTCATTTACCTTACCGTCAACGTCGAGGAAAACGCGTAGGTGGTCATTCTCAAAGGTCCCTTTGATTGATTTGTGAATGTCGTGCACCACATCTTCGTCTTGATGGGAATAACTGATAAATAGGTCGTGTTCAATCTCAGGCCGTATTCCCAGGACGAACGGGTTGTACTCCTCTTTCAGTCCGAGGAAGGTTTTGGAGAGTTCACCTGCCTTCAGTGCATTCCTCTCGACAATACGAACCGACTCGATAGCCAACCCCATCGCAAAGGACTCTTGCAGACCTGCCACGATCAACCTCAACATTACCTGCGGGTCCGCGCCTTGGTCTCCAGAGCAGAGAACTGGCATCGAAACTGACCAGCGTTGGTCACCTGTGAGTGGAACACGCTGAAGTAAGGCGGAAAAGATGCTGCGTAGTTTTGTCAGTGCGAATTCGGTGGGATCAGGTTTCTCTATGAAGTTTCGACTATCAGTCTCATAACAGAGAATTCGCCTTGCACCGGCCCGCAGAGCGTCAGGCCCGTCCAATTCGCGAGAGATCCAGCAGTTCGCGTCAATCCTATCTGCAAACGGTATTACATTGTTCGCGACATCAAGACCATTGTCTCGAAGGGTTCCCATCACCGAGGTACTTGTTGGCAAGTAGTCGTTTGAAAAAGCGGAAATTACCAGGAGATCTGAAAGAGTACCGGACGGGGGCCGAGTGACGTCGCCATGCTCCAAGTCAATTTCGCATCGCGAGTTCGGGGGCCGATACATGCAGAGATGGTCTAGAATCACACCAAACCTCCAGGACTGGAGCCAAATGCTTGCTCGCGGCTCAGCCCCACAGTATCAGATTCGACACGGGAGCACGAGGGAACCGAAAACAATATCCTCGCATTTTCGGCTGCCCAGTAATGTGCCAATAGCAGTCATCAGTTTTCAGCATCTCCTGCTCAGCGCTTAGGGCGGGTTTCCACGCCGAACCACGATCGATGCAGCCGCTGCAATCGCGATCATCATCACAGAACTCCGGGAAGCGGAGTCGAATTCCCGGATACAAGTCGGAGGCGCGCCTTGGTCCCTAGCTCTTTATGAATTCGATGATTGCTTCTCAAAACTTGTGGTTGCGCGTGATACATCTCGACGTTCCCCCAATCTACTTTTTCTTACGGATGAGCAATCCGCCGAGAGGTTTGTTGGCAATCGGGCGGCCAACCTCGTCACGCGTGCCATTCTTGTCGGTGCGGCCCAAGTAGCTTCCTGTAGGGCTGTAATAGTTGTCCCGATCGACGTCGTGGTGTACTTCGGCGATCTTCTTGCCTTTGCCGTCGTAGATGTTCTCGTACGTTGCCATATTCTTCTCCTATGCGTTTGCAGACGTTGAATTGGCTTCGGTAAGCTCCTGAGCCATGCTGTGCAGTTTTGGTTCGTTAAGTAAGCTCTTTATCCATCGATATGGAATTGCGTTGTATCCGTAGTAGGCGCCAGCCATCGCGCCGGCCACGGCTGCTACGGTGTCAGCGTCATCGCCCAGCGTGGCTGCGGTAACAAGTGCCTCTTCAAAAGACGACGATCTCAGCACCGACCAGAATGCGGCTTCAACGGTTGATACGGTGTAGCCGGAGGAGGAAATCTCCTCTTCCGAGAATGTTGTGATTTTCTCCAACCGCGACCAAGCTGCGCTTTCGGTCGAGGTTAGGTACGGGCGCCCGGTTATGAGGGGAAAATCGCCTCCAAAACCGTACAACGCCAACCAACTAAACCCAACAAAACAAAGGCAAACTCAATTTCCCAATCGGCCCAGGTTGGGTGCTTTTGGATGGACTTCACGGACAGAACACGGACATTTCCCATTCTCATCCCGAACCCCAATACTGGAGACTCTGACGATCTAGGTGTGACTCGCAGTTGCGACTTGACTGGACTCCAGAGGGAGAATTAGCAGATAGATGACGGGTCCGGCTACCCGGAGCACCGCGAGGGTTGCGGGCGCGCGCTGTTGTCAGGCGATCTTTAGGCGACTGAAGACGGGAACCTTGACGATGTCCACGGTGAATGCAAAGACAACCGCTCCCGCGAGCACTCCGCCTATGACAAGTAGAGGTAGCGGTGACATCGCGATGCCGAAGCCCGCCATTGTCGAGGCAATCAACAAATCCGCTACTGACGAAAACAGGAGCCAGATGCTAGGGCGGGTCGACCACAGGTGCTGACGAGTCCTGTTGGTGTAAGTCGTCGCCTGATTACCAAACACGATCAGCACGAGAGCGAGGGTTCTCAGCGTTGAAATGTTCAGGCCCAGATGGAATTTGCCGATTGCCAGTACAGCGGTGCAAAACAGCAACTCGGCGAAGCCCATAAGAATACCTGCAATCGTCAGACTGCCAACGTGCCATGCGTTGGGCTTGGGGGAGGGTCTCACGTTGTCCGTCGTCAATGACATGCCCAGAAAATCTCCGGTGATCATAATGATGACCATCAACATCGGGGTTAGGATGGCGTGCCCGGTCATGATAAGACCGACCGCCAGGAACAACACCTGGACTACCTTCTTTGTCACCGAGTTCAATGTATAGGTCAGGATGCGCTGGAATGTGACGCGGCCTTCTTTGACCGCGGACACTACACCTTCAAGTCCTGGCTTGGTGAGAACGATCCCCGCCGCCGACTTGGCCACATCCGTCGCGGTGGAGACCGCGATTCCCATCTGTGCCTGGCGTAGCGCTGGCGCGTCGTTGGCTCCGTCGCCGCACATTCCGACCGTGTGGCCGCCCTTCTGGAACGCCTGTATGACGTGGTACTTATCTTCGGGAAGAACGCCCGCAAAAATCGAGAAGTCCTCTGGATGCACGCTCTTCGGAATCGCCCCGGGTGGACAAATTGCGCCATCGAGACCCACGGCTTTTGCAATGATGGCCGCAGTCGCCTGAGCATCACCGGTCACCATCACCGTGCGCACCCCCAAGCCGTAAAGCTGCTTGACAAGTTCGAATGCATCCGTGCGCGGCGGATCGCTCAGCGCAATCATGCCTGCAAGCCGCATGGCTGTTGACGTGCCCACAGCCACGGCCAGGACCCTGAAGCCCTTCTGTTCGAGGTCATGTGCCGTTGCTGCCGCGGTTGGCGCGGCTGCTTCGGTCAGTTTGATCACTTCCGCGAACGCCCCCTTTACGACACGCACGGCGCCGCCATTCGCATCCTGTGCTGCCGCTTCCGACATTTTCGTGGCTGGATCAAAGGGAGTGAACTTGGTGAGCTTCGGCAAATCGGCGACATGTTTCTTCGCGGCGGCAGCGCGGATGGCCGCGTCAACGGGGTCCGGTCCACCATCGGAGCTGGCCAGAGCGGCCAATGCCAACACGTGCTCCTCATCGAAGCCGGTCTCAGGATGAACGACGGTGAGCGCCAGCTCGTTGCAGGTCAAAGTACCGGTCTTGTCCGAGCAGAGAACGTCCAGCGTTGCCGCTTCATCCACGGCGGACAAGCGTGTTGGCAGCACGCCCAGCTGCGCCAACGCCTTTGCACCAATCGCCGCTGCAAGCGTGAACGTGGCAGGCAGCGCTACGGGGATCGATGCCAGTACCGCGGTGAGGACGAGAGGAATGATCTCAGCCACCGGCATCCTGCGCGCGTGGGCGTAAGCCACCAGCAAGAGGATGATGAAACCATTGAAGATGGCAAGATTGCGCACCACGCGCACAACGGTTTTTTGCTGCGTGCTCTCAACGTGTGCGGTGCGGACGAGCTCTGCCGTGTGTCCGAACTTTGTGCGTATCCCGGTTGCGGTGACGGTTGCTGTGGCTTCCCCGCGCTTGACCAGCGCACCAGCATAAGTCTGCAGGCCTGTACCAGCTTCGATGGGAACAGATTCTCCGGTGAGCATGGACTGGTCGAGCAGGATCGATCCTCCGGTCAGCTTCACGTCGGCAGCAACCACGCCACCGAGAGATAGCTTGACCGTGTCGCCGGGTACCAGATCAGTGGCCGGAATGATCTTCCACGCACCGTCGCGCCGCACTGACGCCGTCAGGGCGAGCCGCGACTTCAGCGCTGCAAGCGTTGCCTGGGCGCGTCCTTCCTGGAAGAATCCGAGCGCAGCATTGAATACCAGAAGCGCCGCGATGACAGCAGCCTCGATATACTCGTGAAGCACGATCTGGAGGATGATCGCAGCTTCCAGCATCCAAGGGACCGGCGCCCAGAACTTCGCCAATGCCATGCGCCACGGTTGGATCGCCGTGTCCGGCATTGCATTGGGGCCATATTTTGCAAGCAGCGTTCGCGCCTCATCGCTTGTCAAACCGAGTGTAAGGTCGCCTTCACCACTACCTTCCTTTTGCGTCGTCTTGCTTCTGGATGCGCGCGTTGCCGCGAGATCCTGTTCCGTGATTGCCATGGATTCCCCGCCACAATCGTAGATTGTCCCGCAATGGTATGAATGTTCAACATTGCACACTCATACCAAGGCGAAGCCACGGGTGAACAGTGGTCCGGATTACTTCGTTCTCACAGCAGCAGCCAACATCTGCAACTCTTCGTGGGCAGCCTCCACAGACGACGCCGGATTCTGGCCAGTAATCAAGTTTCCGTCCACGAGCACAAACGAGTTCCAGTCGGGCCCCTTCGCGTAGAGTCCACCGAGGCGTTTCAATTCGTCTTCAACCAGAAACGGAACCACGTTTGTCAGCTGAACTGCGTCTTCTTCGCTGTCAATGAATCCCGTGACATGCTTTCCCTTTACGATAGGAGACCCGTCTTTTGCTTTTACATTGCTAAGAACCCCTGGAGCGTGGCACACGAACGCGACTGGCTTTCCTGCCGCATACGCCAATTCGATCAGATTGATTGAATGTTCATCATTGGCCAAGTCCCAGAGAGGGCCGTGTCCGCCAGGGTAGAACACAGCATCAAATTCCGCGACCCGGACCTTCGAGAGTTCGACTGTAGTTGCCAGGGCGCTCTGCGCCTCAGCATCTTGCTTGAAGCGTGCAGTCGCCTCGGTTTGAGCAGCCGGTTCGTCGCTCTTCGGGTCAAGTGGAGGCTGTCCTCCGCGTGGAGAAGCCAGGGTAATCTCTGCTCCCGCATCGCGGAAGACAAAAAAAGGAGCCGCGAATTCCTCCAGCCAGAAACCTGTCTTCTTTCCTGTGTTGCCCAACGTACTGTGGGAAGTTAGAACCATCACGATCTTCATGCCATTCCTCTCGCCTTCATTGTGCTGTTGAATCGGCGCTTACTCGAACTATCAGCTTTCCGAAGTTTGTTCCTTGCAGGAGTCCTATGAACGCCTCGGGCGCGCTCTCCAGCCCTTCGACGACATCTTCGACGTATTTGATCTTTCCTGCATTGAACCACTCCGACATCTGTTTCTGGAACTCGCCGTACCGCGACCCGTAGTCGTCGAAGATGATGAATCCCTGTAGTCGAATGCGACGTTTCAGAAATGTCGCCATGACCTGTGCCGTGCGATCTCTGCCCTCAGGAGATTCGGTGTCGTTGTAGTGTGCGATCAACCCGCACAAAGGGATGCGCGAGCGCGGATTGAGCAGCGGCAGCACAGCCTCAAACACCGCGCCGCCGACGCTCTCGAAGTACACATCAATACCATCCCGACAGGCCTGTGCCAACTGCTCCTTCAAATGTGGACTTCGATGGTCGATGCACTCATCGAACCCGAACTCCTTGACCGCATAGCAACACTTTTTCGCGCCTCCGGCGATGCCGACAACCCGGCATCCTTTCAGTTTCGCGATCTGACCAACGACGGAACCCACGGCACCGGTAGCTGCGGCGACAACCACGGTTTCGCCAGGCTTGGGTTGGCCGATGTCAAGGAGTCCCATGTACGCCGTAAATCCCGGCATACCCAGCACGCCGAGTGCATACGAAGGGTGCGCCATCTGCTTGCCAAGGTTGAATGCGCCATCCCCGTAGGAGATGGAATGTTCCTGCCAGCCTCCCTGGCTCAGCACCCAGTCGCCCTCGGAAAAGCCGGGAAGCTGTGAACTCTCAACCCGGCTGACGGTCGCTCCAACCATCACATCGCCAAGCACTACTGGAGGCGCGTAGGAAGGTGCGTCGCTCATGCGCCCGCGCATGTAAGGATCGAGTGATAGATATACAGTGCGCAATAGCATCTGCCCCTGGATCGGATTTGGGAGTGGCTGAGACTCCAGCCGGAAGTTGTCCGCTGTTGGCACACCATAGGGTCTGGAAGCGAGGACGATTCGGCGATTTATATAAAGGTTCATCTGAATTCTCCGTTCGGTTGTCAACACCGGCTGAAGTTCTCAGCCTGCGCCTTACTTTGCTTTTCCAATGCGCGCCGCTCTCGCGTGTCCAATTGCAGGGAATGCTCAACGATACCTAATCGCACCCATGCCAATTCAACCTGTGATGGCATCGCAGGTTCGTGAGAGCCGTTCCTTATTGCACAGCTCCCGAAAGCGGCTTAGGGGACGCTAGAGGTGATCTCATGAATCCAGATGTTTCGATAGCCTTTGCCAGCATACGGCGTTTCAAGGTTTCGTAGATCGGCTCGCTCTGGAGCAGTATCGCAACCAGCATCGCTGTCAAGGAAGCCCCTAGCAATCCAAGGGTCAAGTCGCCACGTCCTGTCATTTCAATGGTAAGCACAATTCCGGTCAGGGGTGCGCGCACGCTGGCAGAAAACATTGCCGCCATCCCAACCACCGCAAAAGCTATGGGCGAGACTCCCGGCAGCGGAGTGAAATGATTCAGGACTCCAGCGAATAGCGCGCCAGAGGAAGCCCCCAGTACTAAGAGCGGCGCAAAGAGCCCCCCTGGTGCGCCTGCGGCATACGACCACGGGCCAAGGAGAAAGCGCGCCAGAAAGACCACTAGCAGGCCCCCGATTGCATAGCGATCGGCGAGTATGGCCTGCGTCAGCATGTTGCCACCTCCAACCACAGCCGGAGCAAACCAGGCGGCAAGTCCCACCATCGCGCCAATGATGGCTGCGCGGTTCGTCGACGAGAGGCGGGGAAATCGGTCCAAGCGGTCTGCGAAATGAAGCAGGCCCGCGACGGTGAGGTTATATAGTGCGCCGACCGCGCCCAGCAGTGCACCCAAAGCCAGAAACGGCCCAATTCTCCACGCTTCGATGAAGCTGACCTGTCTGACCTCGAAGTCCAGACCGTTGCCCAACATCATTCGCATGGTCCACACCCCTACCAAGGCAGCCGCCAATGTGGCCACAAGCAGCCAAGGCGTGATGCTGCCGGTCAGTTCTTCGAACACAAAGATGGAGCCACCGAGGGGAGCATTAAAAGCTACGGCGAGTCCTGCACCGGCCCCGGCCGCCCCGATGACCTTCTTGTCCTGATCGTCATGGATGAGTTTGTGCGAGATCAACCAGCCAAGCGCGGCACCCATTTGGACGGTCGGCCCCTCGCGGCCGAGGGCAAGCCCAGAGCCTAGGGCGAGCAGACCACCAAAGAACTTGATAGGCACAATGGTAAGTGGAGCTTCCTCAGCCTCCCCGCTGAAAACTGCTTCCACATGTTGAATGCCGCTCCCCTCTGCTAATGGTGCAAACCTAATCACTATGGCGCGCGCCACGGCGGCGCCCCCAAGACCCAGAGCGACAGGCGCCAGCCAGCCGATGTGGGGCCAGAAGTGCGCCAAGCGGATTAACTCATCGCGCCAGTGATCAAGGACAATCAAAAGGTAGCGGAACGCTCCGCCGACAAGGCCGATAAGAATTCCAGCAAGGATGCTGCCGGCTGAGAGTCGGATTACACGCGAATTAGGGTGTGTCATCAAAAATGCGTTCCTAGTTATGTATCTGAGTATTAGAAGCGTTACTAGGCAGTGGCCTCTAGGACCGTGCCCTATGGAGGCCGATAAAACGCGACTTCGCGGCTTCTCGTTCCCTTGGGTAACTGCGGTGCCTGATGTCTGTGAACCAGCCAGTTTCGCTCCAGCCTTTCACCTTGGGCCCATGCTCGTACACGGAGCGGTCGTTAGTCGGAGTCGATCTTCTTGTGTGGGGTTGCGGCGCGTCTTCGTGCGTACTCCCAGGCAACCACTGCGACGAGGATAACTACTACCACGGCAATCGCGATCAGTCTTATATCCGACGGAACTAGATCCATAACACCTTCCCTCTGGCGCGAAACCCTTTCTGGACGATCAGTATTCATCTGCCGGATTCAAAATGTTGGTCAATATTGATCGAGTACCACGACACGGCAGACTCAGCGCCACACATTTTCGGTAAACGACCAGAGGCTTCGCTTTGATCGGAGCACAACGATGGCGACAATCAACGGAGCGCTCTGTCAATAATCGAGCGATGGTCTCGACCGCAGCCGAACAGGTGTTCTGTACGGAGGCACTGATGCCTTCCGCCACTTGTAATCTTTGAAACCGGGATTAGGAGTGCTGCGGGAACGCACACTCCCCCTCCTTTACCCCCTTCGTTCTTAGCTAGCTAGAGATGGGAGTAGGGAAGGTGGCCGTTCGAGCACTATTGACCAGTCTCTGATGGGGCGGTCCTGTAGGCTTGCTCACAAAGATGCGTCTTTGCTTCAGGAGTCAGACATTGGTCGCTGACAATTCAATTGCGTTTAACTATTTTGGTCGATTGCAAAGCGTAGGCTCTCAATCAACGACCCAGGAGTACCGAAGCGGGGAGACCATCTTCGCCCAGGGCGATAAAGCAGACGCTATTTTCTACGTACAGAATGGCAATGCGAAGTTGACTGTCGTCTCCGCAAGCCGAAAGAAAGCAGTGATTGCGATATTGCGTCGTGGCGATTTCTTTGGCGAGAGTTGCCTGACGAGGGGAACTTATCGAACCTCCAGCGCAACAGCCATAAGGAGGTCCACAATTATTCGGGTGGAAAGAGCAGACATCATCCGCATTCTTCAACAGGAACCGGCATTTGCAAAGGCATTCACCTCACATCTCCTGTCTCGTATCGGCAGGATCGAGGAGGACCTGGTTGACCAGGTATGCAACTCGACCGAGAAGCGACTGGCCCGCCTGCTGCTGATTCTTGCGGACTATAGCGGACAAGCAACGCCGGAGTCAGGCATTCCGAAGGTGGACCAGGAGACGCTGGCTGAGATGGTTGGGACCACGCGATCGAGGGTGAGTTTCTTCATGAACCGGTTCCGCGCCAAGGGATACATCGACTACAACGGCAGCCTGCATGTGCACGAGGGTCTACAGGCTTTTCTCTTTGGCGGCTAAGAGGCTAGCCCTAACGACAGCAACACGAGAAGGGAAGCATATGACATTAATCAGCAATCTACCGGCAACGAACATTGCCCACTTGGAAAGCACGCTGAAATCCACAGTGGCCTCCTGTTGGAGTGAGTTGGCGCTGGACGAAGGATTAGTCCACGTTGAGTACCAGACCGGAGCCGACAGTGAGCTCGACTTCATCAAGATTTGGACATCCAAAGTCTGGGGCGAATGGACGCTGGTCTGCGAACTATGGATGCGGCCTCTGTGGTCTCACGTCTCCGGCATCCACTTCGGCAGCGAGTTTCGCTCCGTGGACTTCGCCCGCACGCTTGAGCTGGCTGTGCGCAAAATCGATACGACCAACATGCTGCCGGAGCATCGTGGCTTCATTCAACTGTTTCCGCCGGTCGCAGCCGGACAGGGTGTTGTGGGGAAGGCTCAGGACCATCATGCTCTTCCATCCCAGGAGCGGCCCACAGCGGCATGAACCGAACGTTACAGTGTGCCGCTGAGGTTCACTCCATCGAGCGCGCCACGGCGGGCAGCAGACTGAGCTCCTCACTCCTTCTCCGCCACCTGCCACGGCTATACGAGGTGCGTCAGGTAATACACCCCGATAATCACAAAACATGCCGTCGTCTTAATACACGTAACGGCGAAAATGTCTTTGTACGACTGCTTATGGGTAAGTCCACATACGGCGAGTAACGTAATCACGGCACCGTTGTGAGGAAGCGTGTCCATACCGCCACTTGCCATGGAGGCTACACGGTGCAGAACCTCCATAGGAATGTGAGCGGCATTGGCGGCCGCAATGAACTGGTCGGACATGGCAGCCAGCGCGATGCTCATACCGCCAGATGCAGACCCTGTGACACCGGCCAGCACATTGACGCTGACCGCTTCTTTTATGAGCGGGTTGGGAACGTGTGCCAAGGCATTGCGGATCACCAGAAAGCCTGGTAGCGCGGCAATCACGGTACCAAATCCGTACTCGGACGCTGTATTCAGCGATGCCAGCAACGCTCCACCGATAGCGAGTTTGGTAGCATCCGCGAACCTCGAATGCACTTTCTTCCAGCTGAACATTACCACCGTGAGGATGCCAAGTACCAGCGCAATCTCCACCGCCCAGACCCCAACCATCTTTGCAACAGGGACCACAATTGGCTTCGCAGAGTCGGTAAGCTGGATGATCATGGTGTCGCCGTACAACTTGGGTATCAGCCGCGTGAACACGAGGTTCATCACTCCCACGACAAACAGCGGCAGGATTGCGATCCAGGGGTTGGTCAACTCAGTCAGAGCGATTGGCTCCGGTTCATTAATGTGACCGGTTCCATAACCCTCGCCGGCTTTCGCGCACTGTCTGCGGCGCCAGTCCAGGAATGTCATGCCGACCGCTAGTATAAATAGGGAGCCAATGATGCCAAGCCAGGGGGCCGCATAAGCATTGGTCTTAAAGAAGGTAGTTGGAATAATGTTCTGGATCTGCGGTGTGCCCGGCAGTGAGTCCATGGTGAAGGTGAATGCACCCATGGCAATCGTTACCGGAATCAGGTGCTTCGGAATGTTCACTTCGCGAAATAGTTCGACAGCGAAGGGATAGACTGCGAATACCACGACAAACAGAGACACGCCACCGTAAGTAAGCAAGGCGCAGACAACGACAATCGACAACATCGCGCGCGAAGGACCGAGCAGCTTCACGACCGAGTGCACAATCGACTTCGCAAAGCCGGAGATTTCAATGAGCTTTCCGAAGATGGCACCCAGCATAAACACTGGGAAATAGTTCTTGATGAATACGACCATGTTCTCCATGAACATGTTGCTGTAAACGGGAAGCACTAGATGGGGATGAGTGCAAAGCACAGCGAGTAGACATGCGATCGGAGCAAAAAGAATGACGCTGAATCCTTTGTATGCAACGAACATAAGAAAGCAAAGCGCCGCGATACAAACAATGAAGCTCATAAGTTCCTCCCAAAATTGAGCAGCAACCGCGAGAAGTGAACACAACGTCGGTCGACGTTCTGTTATTAGCTTTGTTGACGACCATGAGATGGGATCGGGTATCCGTTCACAACTGTGATACGCATCCCGAGTCCATCTCTGGCGTGTCTACATGTTGCTGCCGTCTTCTTCTTCCAGAGTGGAAAAAGGAAAGCAGGTCAACGAGCTTACTTAATATGCGTAACCCAGCCGGGCAATTTCACTTCTGCGTAACCATCCATAACCACTTCTCCGGTCTGCTTCTTGATGACAACACCGACCTTTGCAGCAGACTTTGGCTGGATCTCAGTGATTGTCGCTACCAGTGTGACTGTGTCTCCGATGAATACGGGAGCGCGGAAGTTCACGAGCTGCGTGAGGTACACGGTTCCAACGCCCGGCATATCCATGCCGAGAACTTTGGAGATGATGCCGAACAGGATGCCGCCGTGAGCGATGCGCTGGCCGAACTTGGTTTTCTTGGCGAAGGCGTCGTCCAGGTGAATGGGGTTGTGATCGCCGGTCAGGTCTGCAAAGCCATGAACCAGTTTGTCGTCGATGAGCTGAGTGTAAGTGCAAGTTTGGCCGACTGCAAAAGTCGGAGTTGTCGGAACTGCTGTTGTTGACATTGCTTTTCTCCTATTTGTCGCGACGAAAATTATCGCGACGGTGAACTGTTTACTAGCTGCAACGGAAAGTGACGCCAAAGGTAGCCCGGGGGTAGTTCCAACTCGTGACGCCTTTTTCCATACACATCACTCGGCAGGTGCCGCACTCAAGGCAACCGGCGTACTCAAAGTTAACCGCGCCATCCTTCAGCCGGTAACACCGGGCGGGGCAGACGACCAAACAAACCTGGGGCGTGCACTTTGCGCAAATCGTCTTATCGACAAGGATGTGCGGATGGCCTTCGTCCACACTGAACTTGTCGAGGGCAAGTAGCTCTTCCGGACCTAGCTTTTTAATGCTCATAAGCTTCGAAATGCCTTCCAGCCGTCGGACGCCAACTGACCGAAGGTTGCGTTCTTCCTCACCACACCGAGCATGCCGCTTAGCATTGGCTTTGGGGTCTTGCCATCGACGGTGAAGAGAAACTGCATGGCTTCATTGGCAAGCTTTGGATAAACGTTGAATATGCGGGAGATTTCGAAAATGTTATGGAAATTCTCGTAGGCACGCTGATTTGCGGTGAGCAGCAGAGCTTCAAGCTGCTTCATGTACAGTTCACCCGTCTGGGATGGGCTGGTGGATTTCAGGATGGCCTGCGCCGCCGCTAATCCACTCACGATTGCGAGATCCATTCCGCGTATGATCAAGCCGGTGTTGATCCCAAACTTGGCAGCGTCGCCAACCACCAGGAAGCCTTCCCGGTGCAACCGTTTTGGAATGCCGCTGTAGCCGAGTTCAGGGACGAGGTGGGCGCCATACTCCACGCTGGTACCGCTCTCGATCAGAGGCTGAATCGCCGGATGCATCTTGAAGTCCTGAAAGATATCCTGCACCTGGCGTTTTTGCTTTGCTGCTTCCACTAAATTGAAGACGATGCCGATCGAGATGCTTCCCTTGTTGGTGTAGAGGAATGCTCCACCGGAGATACCATCCGTGCAGCCAATGGCCACACGAGCGGCTCCCTCGGTATCTTTTACTCCAAAGCGTGCGCTGATGAGGTTATCCGGCAGCTCGATCGTTTCTTTGACGCCAAGGCCAACCGAGTTCGGGGTCGCATCCGGAAAGAGTCCAGCTTTTTGTCCGAGCAGCGAGTTGACGCCATCAGCGGCAACCACAATGTCCGCCCGCATTTCGTCTGTGCCTGCGCGGATTCCGACGATCTTTCCGCCTTCCTCGATCAGTTCATCGACAAGAATTCCACTCGCGACCGTTGCGCCGTGGGATTCAACCTCACCGGCAAACCACTCATCCAGTTCCGCCCGCACAACGGAGTAAGACTGCGGAACCTGTTCGCCAAATGTGGGATTGAAGTAGTCGATGGTGGTTGCTCCGCCATCGTTCAGCAACATGATCTGCTCGCGTACGATCTTGCGCTGCAAGGGCGCCCGCTTGTACATGTCCGGCTCAAGCAACTCAAGCGCGTAGGTGTAAAGCCGACCGCCGGAAACGTTCTTGCTGCCAGCAGCATTGCCTCGCTCCAGCAGCAGGACGTTCTTCCCCTGCTTCGCCAAGGTGTAGGCACATGCGGAGCCTGCCGGTCCCGCGCCCACTACGATTGCATCAAACTTGTCATCTGCCATATGTGTTTCGCTACTTTCTCAGTGCAGCCGTCAACAGCGGCAGGACTTCATAGAGATCGCCGACAATGCCGTAATCGGAGGCCTCGAAGATTGGTGCACGTTCGTCCGTATTGACCGCGACGATCACCTTGGACTCGCGGCAGCCAACCATGTGCTGGACTTGACCAGACAAGCCGACGGCAAGGTACAGGTCCGGCTTTACGGTCTGCCCACTGATTCCGACATAGCGTGCAACCGGCAGCCAATGTTCGTCTTCGGCGACGCCGCGCGTGCAGGCCAGTTCCGCCTTCAGCACGGCAGCCAGATCCTCGGCAAGCTTCAGGTCTTCCTTCTTGCGGAAGCCACGACCAACGGCGACCAGTTTGCCCGCTGCCGAAATATCCACACCTGTCTCTCCGGTTGGAATGACGGCGCCGACTGTGACCCGTGAGTCTCCTTCCACCGCGACGGTTTCAACTGTGCCCGCGGTTGCAGCGGCAGGCGGTGCAAGGAAGGTGCGCGCCCGAATCGTTACGACCGCCGGGAGAGCAACTTCCTCTTCGCAAAGGGCGAGTCCGGCATAGAGCACACGCGTGGCCAACAGCTTGCCGTTGTCGACCTTCAGCGTCTTTGCATCCGTGGTCATTGCGGCATTCATCTTTGCGGCGACATAGGCTGCCACGGTCTTGCCGCGAAGCGTTCCGCCGACGAGCAGGACGCTGGCGGTGGCCTTACTTACTTGCGAAAAGATCGCTTCTGCAAAACCGTCAACCCACTTGCTTGCAGATTGCAGAAATACAACCTTGTCGGCGCCGAGAGCTGACAACGCTTTTGCGTCTGCTTCGCTCAGCGCGAGAGCCGTGATTGACTGGCTGAGCGACTTCTTCAACTCCAGTGCAGGAGTCAGCAACTGGCCGGCTAGCGCACTGTCTTCTGAAAAAATAAATATTCCTGGCATAACCGCACGCTCCGTTAACAAAGGCCTTCCGAGGCCAGACTGGCTTTCAGCTTGGCAACGTTGTCCGCCGCGCTGGATTCCTTGTAGATCACGTTCTTGCGCTGCATCACAAAGCCCTTTACGGACTTGCGTACTGCCTTGGGCTGAAGGTCCTCGGGCTTGAGTCCGAGATCGGTGACCTTGATCTCTTCATTCGGTTTCTTGGACGCACCCAAGACTTGCTTTAGGCTTGGAATGCGAGGCTTGTTGATCTCACTCAGGACACTGATTACGACCGAGCCTTTTACGCTTACATCTTCCTGGCAGTCCTCGAGCTTACGGGTCGCTTTCACGGTGTCACCTTCAACGCTCAGCTTGTTGACGAAGCTGACGCAAGGAAGACCCAACAGTGCAGCAATCCTTGGCGCTGTTTGCTGATTGAATTGATCAGAGCTGCCTTCACCGCAGAGAATAATGTCGTACTGGCCCAACTTACGGATGGCGGCGGCGAGAACGTTGGCCGTGACGCTGGCATCAGCGTTCTCGGCTGAGGCGTCGGCGACCCAATAAACTTTCCCCGGGCCACGCGAGAGGCAATCTTTGAGTGATTGTTTTACGGTAGTGGTGCCGTAGGTAAGCGCATCTACGGCACCACCGCTCTTCTCGACGAGCAGGGCAGCTTCTTCAATAGCGTTGCGATCAAAGTCGCTGATCTTGCCCTTGGCACGGCTGGAATCCAAGCTCAAATCCTCGGGCTTGATCTTGATATCCTGCTCGTCGAGCGTCCACTTGTAACAAACCAAACACTTCGGCATTCGAGTGCCTCCGGCAACGTTACGCGATACTCGCTGCAATCAGTTTTTCCGGGAAATCTCCCGGAGCATCCAGAAGGTTGGTGCCCGCGATGTCGCGGAACATGCGCGGAAGTGGCATAGCCTCGCTATAGCCAAAACCGCCTTCAACCTGGCAGGTATCAATCAGCATCTTGGAGCCGAGGCGAACTAGGAATGACTTCACCATGGCTGCTTCCACTTCAAAAGGCTTGCCTTCTTCAATCAGCAGCGCTGCATTGCGCAGACCAAGACGCGCGAGGTGGCAATCAGTCGCCACTTCCGCGAGCAGAGTCTGAATTGCTTGCAGTGTTGCCACCGGCTTGCCAAACTGAACGCGCTGCTTGGCATAAGCGGCTGCGTGTTCCACAGCAGCTTGGCCGATGCCGACCGTCTGCGCTGCTTCCGCAACGGAGGCGACCGCAAGAGCTGTAGCCGAAATGGCTGCGCCCCCGTTGACCGCACCCAGCAGAGCTGTCTCAGGAAGCACAACGTTCTCGAAGGTGATGTCCGCAACCGGGCAGCCCTTCAGTCCCATCGTCTCCAGCTTTTCGCCAACCTTCACGCCGATGGCATCGGACTTCACTAGAAAAGCGGTTAGAGCCTTGGCTCCGAGTGCCGGATCGGTGGTGGCGAAGACCACGTACACACCGGCTTCGCCTGCGTTGCGCACGAAGGCCTTCTTGCCGTTGAGAACGTAACCGACGTCCTGCTTCGTGGCGACCAGTGCATCGGGTCCAACTCCTGGAGTTGGGCCATGCTCGTAGATTGCGAAACCACCAAGGAGTTCGCCCTTAGCCATTGCGGGCAGGTACTGCTTCTTCTGCTCTGCGGTGCCCCAGGTCTGAATCGCGTAGGCGGCGATGGTATGGTTGTTCACGATGGAAGCAACCGCCGCAGAGTAACGCGACAGATCTTCAATCACTTCCACATAGCTAACAAAGCCAGCCGCAGCGCCGCCGACGTCGTCAGGAAGCAGTAAGCCCATGAAGTCATGCTTCGCCAACGCTTGAACAACCTTCTTGGGGAATTCGCCGTTCTGGTCGAGTTCAACGGCAATTGGTTCGAGGTATTCCTTGCCAAAGTCGCGGGCGCTTTGCCCGATAAGCTGCTGTTCTTCTGTCAATTCGAAGTTCATTTACTTACCTGCTTTCTGTGCAGTGCTCGGAGCCGGGACAGGCGGATGAGCTAACACCGCGCGCGAAATCACAAGCCGCTGAATCTGGTTGGTACCTTCGTAAATCTGCATGATCTTGGAGTCCCGCATGTACTTACCGAGATCGGAGGTATATCCGTAGGAACCCATCAGGCTTACCGCCGTCGTGGTGACTTGCATGGCTACATCGGAGCAGAACGTCTTGCAGATGGCAGATTCCTTAGAGTATGGAACGCCTTCATCGCGGAGCCGCATCGCCTGGTGCAGGCAATCGCGAGCGGCTTCTACCATGATCTGCATATCGGCCAGTTTGAACTGCAATGCCTGTCCAGGAAACGGCTTGCCTGGGAAGCGCGTGTGCACATGTGCAACGCATGTATCCAGCGCACGCTGCGCAAGACCGACACTGAGCGCGGCGATTGCCGGACGCGCCATGTCGAGCGTCTTCATCGCGATCTTCATTCCCTCGCCTTCCTTACCAAGAAGATTCGTGACGGGGATGTGAACATCTTTCAGAAGCAGTTCGACGGTGTTGGAGGCGCGAATTCCGAGTTTATGATCCGTTGTCCCAATCGTGAAGCCCGGAAGTCCGCGCTCGAGGATGAATGCGCTGATTCCCTTCACTCCCGCGGCTGGATCAGTGTTGGCAAAGATGACGTATACGGTGGCAAAGCCGCCGTTCGTGATCCAGCACTTGGTGCCGTTCAGGATGTACTCGTCGCCCTTTTTCACGGCGGTCGCAGTGCCGGCAGCCGCATCTGAGCCGGCGCCGGGCTCGGTTAGGCCGAATGACCCGATTTCAGCGTTGAGCATTGGCTTGAAGTAGCGGCGCTTCTGCTCGTCTGTACCAGCGATGAGCACTGAGTCCATACTCAGTACGCTGGCGGCGAGCGTCGTGCCCATGCCCGCGCAACCGTAACCCCACTCCTCCAGAACAAGCGCCTGGGTTAGAGCGTCATAATTAAGTCCGCCATACTCTTTCGGAACAGCCATGGCGAAGATGTTGCTTGCCTTGGAAGCTTCCAGCAGTACCGTCGGAAACTCTCCGGATTTGTCGAACTTTGCGGCGATAGGAATGATGTTCTTGGCGACGAACTCTTTTGCCGCCTGTTGAATTGCCTTTTGTTCAGGACTCAAAATGCTCATGGTCTTTTACCTTTCCTCGATTTATACGGTGGTCAGTTCAGGGGCAGCGACGGCTACCTTTGTTCTTTTTGACTCGAGAATCTTGCGCAGGCCGCCCCACTTGGGTTGGAAGAGCCCGGCATCCATCGGTTTGAGATCCGGAGAAATCCGCGGAGCAAAGCCCATGTGGGCGAGGATGTCTTCTTTCATCCGGATGCCCGGCGCAATCTCGGTCAGAGTAACGACGCCATCCTGCAGTTCGAAGACAGCGCGCTCGGTGATAAACAATACGGGTTGCTTGGTGGAGGTTGCGTAGGCGCCGCTGAAGGTCACCTGCTCGACCTCTTTAACGTACTTTTGTCCCTTGCCTTCCTGCTTGATGATCAGCTTGCCGCCTTCCACCGCGACCTTGAGGCCGCCCGCGGTGAAGGTGCCGCAATACACAACTTTCTTTGCATTCTGGGTAATGTTGATAAAGCCGCCGCAGCCTACGCAGCGTCCGTGGAACTTGCTGACGTTTACGTTGCCATGGGGATCGACTTCCGCCGCGCCCAGGAAAGCCAGGTCAAGGCCGCCGCCGTCATACCAGTCGAATTGCACCTGCTGTTCAACATAAGCAAGCGCGTTGTAGGACATGCCGAAATCATGGCCACTCGCCGGGATGCCGCCGATGGCGCCAATCTCGGTAGTGAGCGTGAGTTGGTCGGCGACGCCTTCCAAGCCAGCCACGGCTGCCACACCCTCCGGCATGCCGATGCCCAGATTCACGCAAGAGCCGGGAGTCAGTTCCATCGATGCGCGGCGCGCGATAATCAGGCGCTCATCCAACTTCATTTCAGGAAGGTCATTGACCGGAACGCGAATCTCACCAGAAAAGGCAGGATTGAATTGCGTGCCTGCCGACTGCCAATGGTCCTGCGGCAATGCCACAACAATGTAGTCAATCAGCACACCCGGAACGCGGACCCGCTTTGGATTAAGCGTGCCGGTCTGGGCTACATACTCAACTTCGGCAATAACAATACCGCCGCTGTTCTGTGCCGCCTGGGCCAGGGGAAGGCACTCCAGCAACGCACCCTCATCACTGACCGTAAGGTTGCCGAACTCATCGGCGGTTGTTCCACGGATGATCGCTACATCTACCTTGAAGCTGGGATAAAGCAGCCACTCCTCGCCTTCGAGTTGAATGACCTTGACGATGTCCTCCGTCGTGGCTTTATTTACCTTTCCGCCTTCCAACCTCGGATCGACAAACGTACTCAGCCCAATCTTGGTGATAACGCCAGGACGGTGTGCAGCGATTTCGCGCCATAGCTGGGCGATGGTGCCTTGCGGAAGGTTGTAGCCTTCGCAGCCGCCGTCAATGATCATCTTGGCCATTGCGGGAGCCAGCCCTGTGTGTCCGCCGATCCAGCGCTTAATCATTCCAGGATGGGCGAAGTGTGACGTCCCTTTTGTCGCCCAGTCGCCAATACCCGAAGCGTGCACAACAGTGAGACCGGCTGGATGGCCGGTCTCAAGGAACCTCTTCTCGATTGCAACGGCGATTGTTTCTGGCCAGCCTGCCATGGCAAGTGCACTTGCACCCACCGTAGCTCCATCTTTAATGAGTGCTACTACGTCATCGACCCTTATAACCTTGGACATGTGTGACTCCTTAGAACAATCCGGTTTTCGCCAGCCAAACTATGGCACCAACGAAAACTGAAGACTGAGCTAAATTGCACAGTGAACCAGGGCGGAGGTGCAGTTCACCGTGAAATCGCCGGAGAGTACTGCGCCTCCCCGAGCAAACGCTAGCCGCATCAGCCAGATGGGAAAGCAATGCGTGAGTTTTCGCCAAGCCCTTTCATGGTGACCTTGCCAATGCGGGCGCACATCATCTGCACGGCAGCCACCAAGTACCAGGTCAGCAGCGCAGGGCAGTCCAGAGCAGCCTGGTGCCGAATTGAGCCCCGCGACCGAGGATTCCCTTCAAGAGCGGTCGCGTCAACGATATGAGGAATTCGTCTGCAAGAGACGCAGCGCTTACGCTGCCCCGAAGAACCACAAAGCCCGCTAACAAACAGGAGCAATTTACTCGGGCATCTCGTTGTCTGCGGTCTCCTGCACTTCCACTTTTTGCCAGCTGGAGTCCGGGTTGTATGCCTTTATGAACTTGTCAGCAACATCCGTCTTCGAACCGAGATCTTTCTGCATGACCACGCCACCTTCATCGACGATGAACGTCATCACGCCGGACGATCTGTACTCGGCAGGATAGGCCAGGAAGGCAAAGCCTCCGGTCATTTTGCCGTTCACGATGTACTCCTTTGCACCGCCGGGAGCGTTCTTGCCCTGGCGGATGATGAGTTCAAAATAGTAGCCGCGGAAGGGCATTGCTGTTCCGGCTTGGCGAATGTCGTGGCCCTTTGCCGTCGCCGCCGCAACCAGCGGCCCGACGGGGCTCTGGGGCTCAAATCCAGTGGAGTTCCAGTAGAGCCCGTTGTGTTGACCCTCATCGGAAAAAATCTGCCGGGCGTATTCGCCGTTGTGAGTAGAGCGATGTTCCTTTTGGGCCAACACGAGTTCCTGGCAGACCCGAATCGCGGACATTTCGTTCCGGCCGATGCGCCTGAAGAGGATCTCCTGTTTGCCGGCCTCTGTATCGAAATACCAGAGCTTGCCCTTGTTCACCAGGGGAATGGGGGTCGGCCAATTCTCGCCGCCTATATACAGGACCGCAGTTCCCGCCGACTCCCTCACCAGGCGGTGCATCTCTTTGTACTTCTGAACAAAGTTGGCCCGGTTATCATCGGAGGTCCGCATCCGCTCGCAGAGAGAATAAACCGTTTGACGGTAGTCCTCCGCCGCTCGTGGCACGCCAGCTAACTGTTCGGGAAGTGTTCCGCGCTGATCGAGCGCGAATTCAGAGAAAAGAACGTAACGTCCAAGGTGCTCCAGAATCGATTCCATCGCCGTGACGCGCTGGGGCGGGACAAAACCGAGGCCGGCTTGAAGAAGCCGAAGCAGTTCACTACTGGCGCCTGTCACCGCTTCAACTTCTCTGATGGCGTCGTTGCGGCACAGAACCAGCGTTGCAATCTCAACCAGTGAATCAGTACCCAAAGCCTGATGCAGTAAGGGGTATCGCGTGCTCTTGCCCAGCCCCTCAATGAGAGCAATTGTCGGACAAGCTTCGGCGAAGAGACGGTCAATCTCCCGAGAACGTTCGGGTGCCGCCTGACGTGCCAATGATTGAAATGTCTCTGCCTCTTTATCACCAAATGCGGCTCCCATCAGGGCGAGCGCCTCAAATGGATCCTCACGTCGCTGGCTATCGGTACAACCACGCAGCCAGGGACAGTAGATAAGAAGGTTGGCGTTCTTCGCCTGCGAAGCCTCATTCACATCGTTGAGCCGACCTACAACCTCGTCGGCCTGGCGGCGAGCTCGGAGCCGAGACTCCTGAGCCAAAATCACGGAGCTGTTCGGAGCCTTGAAAGCTCGCGCTACCTCCTGGAAAGCGGCGTCACCGTCATACCAGACTACGACGCGCTTCTCTTCGAGAAGGTCGATCAAGCGCTTCTTGAGATATGCCGTTAGGCTCACTCCTCGCCTCCTAGAACCGGTTCTTCGATCTTTTCCTTCTTTACACAAGTAGGCCGGACAATCGATGTCCACGAGCTTGGGACTCGGTGCTCAGGAGAGCGCTGACAGGATGTAGAAAATGGCTCAGGTCCCTTGGCGTATCGACACTTCCACTCCGGCCTTCAGTTTGTCTAGATAGTTCGCCCATCTCTGCATCATCTTCTTGCGCTCGGGCAGGAATGCCGTCCGGTTGTACGCCCGCCCGTTGGGGTCCTTCACAGCGTGGGCCAATTGGTGCTCGATCAAATCGATCCTGACGCCAAGCACTTCATCGAGAATCGTGCGGGCTGTGGCACGGAAGCCGTGGCCGGTTGTAACGTCCTTGGGGATACCCATGGTTCGCATGGCGGCAAGGATTGCGTTGTCGCTCATCGGCCGCGTGTTGCTTCGTGAGCTTGGAAAGACATATTTGCTCCGTCCCGTGACCGGGAGTACTTCACGAAGGAGCTTCACCGCTTGCTTCGACAGCGGCACGATATGGTCTCTTTTCGTCTTTGTCACCAGGTAGCGCCATTCGGCTGCGTCTAGGTCGATGTGCGCCCATTCAGCTTTACGCAGTTCTCCCGGGCGCACAAACAGCATGGGCATGAGGCGCATGGCGCAGCGTACCGGCAGAGTCCCCTCGTAAGCATCAAGTGCCTTCAAAATCGCACCGAGCTGCTCCGGCTCCGTAATCGCGGCGAAGTGCTCGGCATTTACGGGTGGCAGAGCGCCCCGCAAATCGCCCGACGGATCACGCTCAGCGCGTGCTGAAGCGACCGCATAGCGGAATACCTGTCCACAAGCGACAAGGGCACGGCGTTCCGTCTCACGCACGCCCCGCTTCTCAATTCGGCGCAAGACACTCAGCAATTCGGGGGCTGTAATTTCGGCGATCGGCCGTTGCCCGATCCACGGAAAGATGTCGCGGTCGAAGAGGCGAATCTTTCTAGTGGCGTGTGCCGGAGCCCAGCTCGGAGAGAACTTGCCAAACCATTCTCGGGCCACCTTCTCGAAAGAGTTTTCAGCACGGTTGGCTTCGGCAGACTTTTGAGCCTTGCGGTCCCGGCTGGGATCGATGCCGTTTGCCAGCTTCTTTCGCGCCTCAGCCCGCCGCTCGCGAGCATTGCTCAGGGTGACGTCGGGATAGACGCCAAGTGATATCCGGTTTTCCTTGCCGTTGAAGCGATATTTTAGGCGCCACCATTTTCCGCCGGCAGGGGAAATCTCCAGATAGAGTCCGCCGGTGTCGTAAAGCTTGAAGGATTTGGCGGCTGGCTTGGCATTGCGGATCGCGACATCAGTCAATGGCATGGGGGCAACTCCTTTGGGCAAGAAACTCGGTTGCCCCCAAATGTTGCCCCCAGTTGTCAACGGACAGAGATGCACCTCGATGGACTGATCGAGGCGCTAAATCATTTATTTTCTTAGGCTTTATGGACTTGCTTAGACATACTTGGAAGTCCTTGGAAGAGGTAATGGTAGCGCTACCGGGAATCGAACCCGGGTTTTAAGATTGAGAATCTGAGCGCCTAGCTAATACCGTCAATCACTTGTGGCCAGTTATGCCGATTGTGTGCCACAAGATGTGCCACAGTTTCGCAAATTCACTGAATTTCCGTGGTCACTTCCGGGAAGGCTTCTTCCATGCCCTTCGCCGTGTTCACCGTCTGATACTCCACAAACTTTCCAAATCCAGCAGCAACGTGTGTCTCTGTGACGTGGATATAGTACCGTGCAGCCACGGAAGGCGAGCTATGCCCCATCAAGCGGGCGAGCGTGAACCTATCCATGCCGGACTGTGCGGCCCGCGTCCCAAAGGTATGACGCCAGCAGTAGAACTCAAAGGTGTCAACCTTGGATTCCTCGATTGCATCGTCGTGCGGGTGCTGCATGGAAACGATGTGCCCCGACTTGCCCGCACCTGGGAAGACGTATGCCGATTTCATCTTCGCCGTCTTTGCTGCTTCCTTGCGGCGCTCCAGAACCTCAGCCGCACGCGGTGTAAGAGGCAGGCTGCGCTGTGCATTGTCTGTTTTGCCCTGGCGGACGTGAATCACTCCATTGGGAGACTCAGCCCGCGAAGTCAGATCAATATCGACCCATTTCAACGGGAATAGCTCACTGTTAGGCCGCATCCCTGTATCCACGGCGAGTATTGCGGCATCCCGCAGATTCTCGGAAGCCTTCGCCAGATACAGTGCTTCCTCCTTGGAACTGATAACCCGCTCCCGTCCCTTCGGCTGCGGCATTTCATGAATGACTGAAGCATGGGGTAGTTTGCCCCAATCTACGGCCAAGTGCAGTACGCGCCGAATCGTGCGTAAATCGCCGTTCACGGTCACGACTGAGTTCTTGGCAGTCTCCTGTCGATACCGGGCATAGCGGCTCACCAGATCGCCTGTAATCGCGTCCAGAGTGGCATCTGCGATAGCAGCGAAGCTGAGCACCCGATCCAGGCTAACCTTGTAAAATGTGTACGTCCCGGTCTTCGTGTTCGTCTCCGCGTATTTAAGAAATTCCTTTGCGAAGGTGCGGAAGATCGGCGGTCCGCTCGCGGCGGGCTTCGGCCACGGATCATTGGGGTGAACCTGTCCCAGCGACAGTGCCCGCCTGTGCTCTCGTTCAACGTCTGTTGCATCCTTACGGTTGCGAACCTTCGCCGGACGCCGGATCATGAAGTTCTCAGCGGCGCCGTCATCATGCTTAACACGCCATCGAAACTTGTACCATAGCGACTTTCCACGCTTGAAGATCATCTAGCTCCTTTCTTTTTAGTGGATTGAGTTTGTGAGACTTTAGGTTTGTTTTTGCTTCCTTTTGGCCTCCCTCCCAACTTGCCGTTCTCGCGAGATGATGCGATCTTGCGATCGCTGGTCACACTTCCTCGGCAGGCCGGACAGTAGCTGATCAAATCGATGCGATGGATTGGACATTTCATGAGGTCACACAATACCTAGCAAGATTGGTTTGTGCAAGAGATAATTGCCTTAGATAGAAGTTTGATGGCAGCGAATCTGAGCTTGAATACGTCGCCACTGTCGGTTCGCCGGGATCGTCACCCTGTCATTCGTCTGAACGAAGGCCGTGATGTTTTCGCTGAATCGAATTGCGTCTGAGTCGTTTCCAAGTTCCTTCATTACATACGCCAGTCCGCACAAGCCGCGCTCGAATGATTTCACCTGTGCAGCATCACAGTAGTTTGGTGCAACCTGTTCTCGCCACATCCGTGCAGCTATGTCGCAGTCTAAAGGGGCAGCGGCAACTATCGCTGCATGGATATGTGTCGCAGGTTGGAGTTCCATGGTCTGAATCCAGCCTAGCGTGAGTCTGTGGTGCCGTTGAACCATGTCAATCCATCGGCGGAATGCGAAGCCAAGCGCGTATTGAGAGACATCGTGCAGAGTCGTCAGGTGCGCGAAAGCTTGCACGGGCAGGACTGATTCGAGGAATTCGCCCTCGCGGATTGTCGCCACTGGTATCGGTCTTCGCCGGGAGTGTAGGTTGAGCATAGCTCTATCCTTGGTCGTACAATCCAGGGCTCACATTTTCAGCGCCTACCCGCCGGGAAATACCGGCGGGTTGCCCTGGGGTACATGTAGTTGTCTTGGTTAGGGAGCGAATATTGCATCGCTCATATTTAGGGAGTCGCCTTGGTGCTCGATCGTTCTTCGATCCATCGGTCGAGATCAGCTTTGAGATACCGGATCAACTTCTCGCCAGCCTTGAAATAACGCGGCCCCTCTCCTCGGGAACGCCATAGTCTTAGAGAAGCTTCAGAAACACCGACGTATTTAGCCGCACCAACGAGTGTAAAAGTGTTTTGGGGATACTCGTTCATCGTGCGCACCCCTGGCTATGTGATGCCTTTCGAAAGCCCATCTTAGTTAGCCGTGCGATTTCAGATGTGGGGATACGCACGCATCGGCCGATGTGCACAGAGTTAACCCGACGACGCCACACCCAGGTTCGCAGAGTGCGCGTACTGATGCCGAGACGCTCAGCGGCACTCTGAATCGATAGTAATTCTGTAGTTTTCTTTGTCATCTGTTGGCTCCTAGTGGCTTCTGATTGCTTTGCTTGCCACATTGAGTTAATGTCCGAAAATGGGACATTCAGAAGCCTTCAAGGAAGCGTCGAGCATAGCTGTCCGCATATTAAGAGCAAGGGACGCCCGATCGGAATGCAATGAAACTTTCCGTTTGTTCTCAGGAAGGGAGGTATCGTTCTCTTGGGGAAAGACTTGGGGCTCACTCTATTTTCGGGAGTTATCTATAGACGAAGAAGAAGCTGGACTGAAACTGATACCTGACCTGGAGTCTCTTAAACGATGGAAACAACATCAGGATCTTCGTAAAAAGAGGGCGTGTACAGCTTATGAGAGAGAGAGGTTATTGCTCATTAGCACTAACGATGTTGTCGACATGGTAAAGTCTCGACGACCATGGCAAATCGACATTCGCAAGGCTCAGCAGGATGGCATGTGTCATGACATTGAAGGTGAAGGGAGACTCCCCTTTCTTGCTCGTAATGGCGAACTGGTTCTGAACAGAAAATCTACAGAGCAAGAAATCACACTTCAGCTCTATGTGCTTTTTTGGCAATGGGGGATGTTGGATGGACACGAGATGGCCGCTGACGACAAATATTCGTTCATTGAATATATATGCAGCCAGGCAGGTGATCCGAAACAGCTTCGTGAGGCTGCTGAAGAATCGATTTCGTACATTCTCACAAACTTCGTCATGCCCGAACGTCCTGAGAGTTTCAGATCGTATTGCAAGAAACTTGCGTGGTCTATAAGGAACAGTCTACGACGTGGGCTTAACGGGGATGACGGAAGACTGGACAGAGCAGGTCATGAAGCGACAGCGAGAAGCAAGAAGCCAGATTACTTGTCAGTTATCAGTGTTGCGCTACTATGTGGTGTTCATAAGCAACGGATATACGAAGCGATAAACGAAGGGAGACTAAAGGCAACGAGGCTACGTGGAATGCTACGTATTGCGTATACAGATGCCGAACAATTTAGAGTTTCTCAAGGTTCGAAAGTCGAGAGTCGGCAAATGCTCAAGGAATTGAAGAAAGTTGCCGACAAGCGAACAATGGAGAGCCTACGCAAGTACCTGTACCGACTAAGAAAGCGGGGCGAATCACCAGAGACGATTAAGAAAGAGCTAAAGAATCGAGCAATACATATTGTTCAGCCGCATGGTTTGAAGATGAAACGGGTGGACTAAAGTGTAGAGCGACTATAACTGGAACATGCAACGTATAGGCCCATCAACCTAGGCTGGTCCTAAGTTCTGTCACACGACAGAGTCGCGTTCAGTCTCAGTTCCTGCGGACTTCCAGAGCCGCACCCGTTCAACACAGCCGTCCATGTCGTCTCGAATCTGATAAACCCAGAACCGCAGCACATCCCAGCCCAGCTCAATCAATCGTTGGTTCCTGATTTGGTCCCTTCGACACAGTTCACCATCCCAGTTCCGGTGATACCGTTCTCCATCGACTTCGATGTCCAAATGCTGTCCATCGTCACCTAAGAGCGCAAAGTCGAGAACATACTGGTCTACTGGGTATTGTGGAATCGGACGAAGGCCCGCGCAATAAAGGGCTCGATACAGAAGACGCTCCCAGTCTGACACGCACTCAGGCTTCGCCACTGCTGGGTACTCAGGGCCAAGATGGCGGGTGGCTTCATCGCCCTCTGTGGAGCTAGTTTCAGAATTCCCTACATAGTTTGCAAACTTCTTCAAATATTCCACGCCACAAGCCCGCGCTGTTGCCCGGTCACCCACGACAGTAAGCCCAGCTCGCGCACGAGTGATAGCGACGTTGAATAGATAATCATTGTTGCTCAAGAAATGAATGCAACCGTCGGGAGTACCGGCACCAACGGTAGGCGAAAACACAATCAAATCACGCTCGTCTCCCTGGAACCCGTGAGCCGTGTGAACCAGAAAGTCTCTCGATGCGAGTTCACGAGAGAGCAGATCGTGCTGGTTGACAAGATCTCGAATCCGGCCCACCTGAGCTGTGAATGGCGTTACTACGCCGATGCTGCCGAGGTAGCGATTATGAAGCACCAAGCGTTCCAACTCAGCTACGACAGCCCTCGCTTCTATCTCATTGACGGCTCCTCCACTTGCAGGGCGTACCACTTGCCCTCGAACGTCGATCCATCGCAATACTGGCTGACCGTCAACGCGCCTCAGATTCTCGTAGTGGGTGGCGATGCGGAGTTTATCCCCATAAAAGTTGTGATTCGAGAATGAGATGATCTCGGCATGTGACCGATGATGATCGCGAAGGGAGACAACGTCATCAACCTTTGAGAGCGTTTGGGCGCGATCAAACAGCGAACTCGCTGCGTAGCTCCACCCTGAATGAGTGTCAATTAGCTCATGCTTCGCGAGCAAAGTCTGATCCTGGCTCTTGGGCAGACTGCTGATGTGTTTTAGTTGTTTTGGATCTCCGATAATGACCGCTCGCTTTGCTCTAAACAGCAATGGAAGGGCCGAGGCGATATCACACTGGCTAGCTTCATCAATGATGACAATGTCAAAGAATCCCGGCTCAAATGGAACTCGGCCCCTCGTTGATAACGATGTAACCGCCCAGCAAGAGAGCGTACCTGCCACCTTTGATAACGTCTCGTAGTACCTTCTGTATACTTGGCGCGACGCACCGCCTTCAGTCGCTTCCGAGATGAGGCGGAGAAGCGAAGCATATTCACCTAGCAGCTTTCGATCGCTCTGTGACATTCGTCCGGGCTGAATGCTCAGCCAAAGCTTCCAGAGTGTTAGCGAGTTAGCCGCGATCTCTTCGGTCAAGATTGCCTTCTCTAGGGCAATCTGTTCGAGCGATTTGCATGCCGTCAGCTGATCAAGAGCTTGAAGATAGTCCTTAAAGCGAAGAACGAGCTTAATTTTCTCTAGCAATTTGTCGCTGCTCTGTCTCCACGAATCCACCAGTTTCTCGTCAAAGGTCGCATTCGGGAATGAAACCTTGAACTGCTCTGCAATCTCGCTGGCAGATGCGAAGCACATCGCCACATCTCGGACTCTAGCGGCGCGGACAAAGGGCCACAAAATACGAGTGAGCACGGAGACTCTTGACCTGTCGGCGCGATCGATGGAATCGGACAATTCGGAGATGGTGCCGAGGACGCCTTTGGAAATCTTCCTCGCGAGTTCAGCACTGCACTCTCGACGGGCACCTTCGACTTCCTTCTCAAATTGATCAATCGCATTCCTTAGCTGAACGATTGAGGATTCGCTTTCTGTGAGGCTATCGAATCTCGCTTTCAATTCCTCGTGTATCCGCAGACAATCTTTGTACTCATCTGAATCATTCGGAGAGGATGGCGAGGCGAGGAGGTCGGTCAGGTACTCAGAGAGACGGGATTGGTATTCCTTTGCACCGAGCCGCAGCAGAATAGGTCGCGGTCCCAGAGAGTTTACCCGCGACTCGACTACATCAACGGCTCTGTTATTCTTGCTTGCAAACAGAACCTTCTGTCCCTGCCACGCAGCATTAATAAGCAGTGAGGCAACTACCTGCGACTTTCCCGTTCCGGGGGGACCAGTGATCACGGTCAGACGGTTTGACAAGCCCTGAAGCACGGCCTGTCTTTGTTCAGTATTTAGGGGCAGCACTTCCAGCGAGGCATTGTCGCCTGGGAGCGGACTGGACGACATATGCCCGTGCAGCCACTCATCAAGGACAGTACCGGATAATTGGGCAGGTTGCACTTCGGCTAACTTAGCCAGTTCGTTCTCCAGACCTTGAGTGTATGGGGATCGCTCACCCGAGATAAGAATGGCACGGTTGTAAATGCCCTCGGCGGTGCACTCTGAAATCGGCGTTCCGGTTGACAAAGCGTAGGGGTCGGTTTCCTCGATCCAATCCCATTCAGGCCGAACCTGCCTCAACCTATAGAACACCTCGTCCAAATCTGGAAGATCGGCCGCAGGGTTGTTGAGACCTAAACTGTCGGTCAACTGGACAGCTTCATCTATCAGGTTCCCGGTGCCAAGGTTCGTTAGCCGCTTCAATACCTCTGTGTTGATAGTGGGCGGTTCGTCCGTCAGTTCGGGCTCAGTAGTCCCGCTGCGATCGACATCGAAAGGAAAGAGGAATACTGGATCGACCATATAGCCGGTCCAATCTGATTTCTTGGAGCGAACGAATCGCAACCGAACCGGGTATCCAAGGTATAAAACTAGCTTGCCACGGTCCCTACGGACTTTATTCAGTAATCTCTGAGCCGAGCTTGCGGAAAAAACTGGAGCGGGATTGTTCCCGCAGAATGGAAGACTCTCCAGTTCCGCATAGTCGAGATCCTTAAAGCTGTTTGCTGCGAACGCACTCACCCCAACATCTCGGTCATGGGCGAGGCAATCCAGGTAATAGCGGCATAGTCGCGCCAGATCGGAATTGGACCGTGCCGCGGGAACTTTCGCTTCAGCAGTTATCGCTGACCCCTTGTTACGCAAGCTCCACTGATACTGAGAATCTGGCTCAACCAAGTTTTTCAATTCCCCATACAGCTTCGCGTTAACTTCCCGGTTGGTAATTCCTAAGGCAGATGCGATCTCTCGCGCCTTGAGGCGAGCCCTGATCCGCAACAGATTTAGAATTTCTTCGCTAGTATTCGGCATCGCTTGCCTCTACGCTAACAGATGTCTTTATTTAACCCTGATTCGCCTGAATGCTACCAAAGGGCACTGGCTTTGCAAGACCATATGCCCATCAGCAGGTCAAAGTTCGAGATATTCAGTGACTTCGTGAAATCTGACACGCCACCGTGTGTACAGCCTAGGCTTTCTGGACGTTCGTCAGTTCCCCTCCTAGTGAATGCAGCGCAAACCGCGATGTGCAGTGCTTCTCCGCCAGCTCAACCGTTCTCGGGTGGTGTGTAAAGAGGAGAACCTGGGTCGTTCTGGAGAACTCTGCCAGTTGGCGAAGGGCCGCCGCCGTTCGCACATCGTCATAGTTCACTAGAATGTCGTCAAAAATGCAGGGAAGAGGCTCCATGGTCGTCGCTCTTTGTTCGATGGAGGCCAACCTAAGTGCGAGAAAAAGCTGATCCGCGGTGCCATCACTAAGAGAGCTGACTTCTAGTCTGGATCGGTCACGTGCCCGCAAGACGAACAGGCGGCTCGCTTCACCATCCTCGGAATCTGCAAGCAGGCCTTCAAAACGGCCATCAGTCAACGATGCAAAGATCCTACCAGCTTGGGCAACAACCTTAGCTTGGTTCCGATCACGGTAGCTCTCCATGGCCTTTTCTAGGACCTTTACTGCTAGCTGCTTTTGAACGTACTTCTCTGCGAGATCGATGGACTGACTAATTGCCATCTGGTGTGCTAGTACAGCCTCCTCGTAGGCTGCGCTGTTTTCTTGTTCTTGCAACTGTCTCTCAGCATCGCGGAGCTTTCGCACGGCTTCTTCCCGAGCGGACTCGAGCTCAGGCATGTATGACTGCAGCTTCAGAAGGCGCGTCTGCAACTGATCGAAACTCCCGTCAGCCATCTCGCGCTCAATGTCTGAAAGATCTTTTCCGTTGCGTCGAATCAGAGTCTCCTCCAGAGTCCTGACTTGTGTCTTCAGTTCCTTAGCTTCCTCCACGCGCCTCTCCACAGCAGGGAGCTCATCTGCGTTGTCTACCTTTGCCTGAACGCACAGCTTTTGAAGCTCAGCGGAAACTCTCTCTAGCCTTGACCGATTGAGTTTGAGACTGGACTCTAACTTATTTAGTGTCACGGTTAGCTCCGAGCGCCGGCGTTGAGCAGACTCGTCCCGCTTCAAAAGCTGCTCGAGCTTCTCCACTGCAATCTCACTAGGAACATCTGATAGCTCCGGGGCGATACGGGCACAGAGCACAGCAACTCGCCCATGGAAGCCTTCGACATCGCTCTTGATTGCTTGTACTCTCTGATTGAAATCGCAATGCGTATCCCACTTCGTAAACAGCTCGGGAAGCTCTTGCAGAATCTTCTCAAGAACTTCTGGTGAGCGATACGACTCCGAAAAACGGACGGTCGCCAAATTCCATCTTGTCTCCCAATCAGCGCCCTGATTGAGCAACCGCTCAACTGCCTGTTCCATCTTGGGGATATCTGCGAGCATCTCGCGAATCTTGACTTCCAATTCACGTCGCTCGTCGCTCAGCCGTTCCTGCTCATGAACGAGAGCAGCGGCTCGCAGAAGAACCGAGGCGAGAGTTTCCCCCTCTTTCATTGGTGCAGCCTCGCACTCAAGCAAGGCCTTCACCACTCGCAGCTTTGCCGAATCCAAGTTGGACTCGATGTGAGCCACCTCTGTGGCAAATCCCACTGCTTTTACTTGGGCTTCAAGGACAGCATCTCGCTTCCTCATCCAGCCCTGCATTTCTCTTGCTGACAAGAGTAAAGCGCCAAAGCTGTGCCATTGCGCAATCCACTCTGCTTGAGTTCTTTCGACCTCTGAGGCGATAACACCCATCCGTTTCAAGAGTTCACCCCGGTCAACGATTAGTTGCGCGTGCCTTCTTTGTAACTGCTCATGTTGAGCGACTCGTTGCGAGTCATCAATGAGGCGATCGGCAGCCCCATCAGCCTCTCGAAGGTGTGCTTCAAATGCGTTACCAATTGCCTTCGGTGGCTCGTACTGCGCCTCAGCTTCGTGCAGCGTTAAGTCTTGCTCGATTGCGACCCGCCGGATTAGCTGCCATCCTCGGTCCCTAGCCCCTCGTTCAGAGTGCATTTGCTCTAGCGTAGGAAGAACCTTCCCCTCGGCTAGACGGTCGATGAGTTCCTGTGTCTCACGCTGCTCCTTTTTACATCGATCGAGGTCTCTCTCGATGTCGCTGACTTGTTGCTGTTCCAACTCCTGCCGCTTGGCAAACCGCTCCACTGTCTCCGATAACGGAACTACAAGGCTGCTTAGCTCCTCGGCGCTACCCGTCCAGATAGGAAGGGCGTGGAGTGTCTGCTGTAGCGCCTTATCGGCTAACTCGCGTGCGCTACGAGCGCGCTTTAGTTGCTCCTCGATCGGTCCCTCTCCCTTGATTTCCTCGACGACTGCTCTGAGGGTGGACACATCTATTGGCGTGGCAGTATCACGCAGTTTATCGCGCTCTATGGAGAGTTTATTCCGTGTCTCCTCCAGCCTCTGCTGCTCAATTTGTAGTTGGGCTAGGCGCACTTCCCGATTCTTCAGCAAACCGTGAAGCTCCTGCGATTGCTTCGGCGTCAGTCTCAAGTTCTCGATCGTGGCGAAATCGAGATCCGGGAAGAGACGCCGCCAGATACCAGACGCCTCGGTATAGGCATCCTGAGAAGTCTTCTGGCGCTTTTGCAGGTCCTTGAGAGAGTTCCGGTAGCCTTCCAAGCCGCGTACCAGTGCAGCAATAGGCGCTTCAGCAGCGACAAATGGAAATGTCTCGGGTAGAGATGCAAGCTCAATCGTAGCCGCAGACTGTTCGGAGGCCTGCGTTTCGAGTTCGGTTTGAATCCGCTCGATTTCAGCGGTTAATCGGACTCGTTGCTCAGTGAAGTCGGAAGCCAACACTGGGACCACTCCTAGCTCAGAGAGCTTGGTTTCGAGAGCATCCCGTAGTGCGAGGTCCTTCTGGTTCTCATATATCCGCTTCAACTGGTCAATCTCTGTCCTGAGTGAGGAGTCCTGCTGTCGAAGTTCCTCCAAAGCGGCAAATCGATCGCTCTTCTCTTTGACAAGCACCTGCCACTCGGATGGGCGCACCAAAAGAGCGCGGATTGCCTTCCGGTTATCTTCAATTTGCTTCAGGGACTTATTGAGGGGACGCTGAGCGCGAGGTGTGAAGATTTCCTCGGCTTGCGCACGATATTGCATCAGAATTCGCCGAATGGCGCCGGCTCCACCAGATTCAAACAGTGCGCGACCAAGGTCACCCCGACCGGCCAGCATGTCCTTCCCACCGCGGCGCAGCTCCTCGTGGTCAAGACCGTATAGTGAGACAAACGTCTCTTCAGTCTGCTCACCAAGCATCTTCGAGAGCTCGGCGGGGCTAAGAGTTTGGCCGTTTGCCCGACGAAGTGAGTCCTCGAGTCTCTTCTTCTTGACGCGAGAGAACTCCAAAGTCTGTCCATCCTTAGCCTCAATTGCTGCGGTAATCTTTAGAGCTGGATAGTCGTGAAGGAAGGCATCAGGTGTCTTTTGCGAGATGCCAAAGAGCAAAGAATGAATTGCACGTAGCAGGGAAGACTTTCCCGCCTCATTGAGCCCATAAATGATGTGGAAGTTAGGCTCGGCACTGAATTCCATGCAGAGATCGCTAAACGGTCCATATGCATCAACGACAATCTCGTTGAATCTCACTCTTCACCTCCGGTGGAAAGCCGAGCCAGCAACTCCTGCTCAATTGCTGTGAGCGAGTTTGTGACGAGTGTGCGGTCGAAGGAGATCGCATCGGGCCCCTCAGATACCTCCGGTGGCACCTTCGCGAGAAGTTCACTGAGTGACTTCAAGAGATCGTCCTTGAGATCATCGTTCGCCCTAACTGCATCGAGAACCCTCTTGGTCTCAATGAGTGGACCAGTCGTATCCATGTGTGCTTTGCTTTGCGGTAAACGGGTTGATATGTTCACTCGCTCAATCCAGACCTGCTCTCTGGCCACCTCTAGCGCACTTGCCCTTACCTGAGCGACTACCTTCTCGGGGCTGCTTCGAAACAGCGAATCCGAGGTGCTTTCCCCAACCAACTCAACCCGCACACAACAAAGCCGTTCGTCTTCAGAAACGACTCGTCGCAATTGTGTTTCAACTTGCAATCCAACATCATCAATCGTCCTGATTTCGGCGCAGTTTATCTGAAGGCGGTGCCAGAGTACCTGTGCCACTGGAACCCGCTCGACCGACACTATCTCGGAGTGTTCTGCTGTAACGAGTTCGCAGCTTTTCTCCCCAGTCTCACGAGCGTGACGCCCTTGCGTGTTTCCAGGATGGATGATCCAGGGATCCTCGGAGTAGACCCTGCGGCTGTGAACATGTCCGAGTGCCCAGTACTGGTATCCCTTTGAACGAAGCAAGTCCTCACTGGTAGGTGCGTAGGGTAGATGTGCAGCGGCACCCGACAGGCATGTATGGAGAAGGCCAAGATTAAGGAGGCCTGGAAGACGAGCGGGATATAGCGCAGCTAGGTCTTCGGTGGTGTCAGGCCGGGAGAAGCTCTGTCCATGAATGGCAACGCCGTCCACCTTATCAATCTCCGTATGAACTCGATCGGATGGGAAGATGAAGAGATTCGCCGGTGGCTTCAGAGATTTCGTCAGTTTGGACGCAGCGTCGTGATTCCCGTAAGCCAGAAAAACATGAACGCCGGCGTCCTTTAATCGCGCCAATTGACGCATAAAGAACAGAACAGTCCTGTAGTCCTGCTGGTCACCGTCATACAGATCGCCTGCAATCAATATGAAGGAAACTTGTTTGTCGATAGCGAGTTCAACGATGCGCTCGAAGGATCGTCTTGTGGCTTCACGAATCTCTTTGACTGGTGCATCTGGGTAATTCTCGAGGCCCAGAAACGGGCTATCGAGATGGATATCTGCACAATGAATGAAACGCATTTGTGCTCCTCCATGCTGCATAGGCTTAGTCAGGGGAGTTAAATCGGAATCTTCAACCGTCCCCTATCTGAACGCGGGCGCTATGATTGTGAATAGGACACCGATCACATCACGCAGTTTGTTTACAGAGGGGCTTAATTGAGCATGCAGGTCCTAGCTAACAACACTGGTAGCTCAATATGGTGAGCCCGGTGAATTGCTTGCCAGTACGACTTACCTGAGATGCAGGTGCAAACTCCACTAGGTACTCCAAGAAGACACAAAACTGATGGCCCTCCAGCAATTAGCAGGATTTTATGAGGAATGGGCGGTGGGATGAGGCTGCCTTGAGAAGAAGACTGGCATTACATTCTTGAGTCGACGATGCACGATCACGCTGCAAGTGCCTCGGATGGTGATGCCCAGCAACGCTTCCTTCCCAGTTTCTGAGCTAACCAACCCGTCCAAGACTTGGACACATTTTCATCTCGAAAACACATACTAGTTTTGGCGCGAATCCCCGCGTGCGAGACCCAATCTTGGTGATGGGTCTCTGAATTTCGGGCGATCACCCTTTGGATTTCTCGTGACTTTACTTTTTGTCCTCTCTCTAGTGACGGGTATATGGGGTGAATGTGTTGTGAAATGAGAGATTTATGACGGAACGCGAAGATGGGTTCGCAGTCTGAACTGCTTAGTGGTTTTGCAGTTCTAGTGCGAAGGTTTCAGCAGCAAAATTGCTGGACTCTAAGAGCCTTCCGGCAGATGTTTTCATAATCACCTATCCGACTACAGAAAAACCTTAGGAAAAATTCTGGGGTCAGAATTCTGGCCCTCAATCCGAGTGGGGCGAAGCCCCGCCCCTAAGTATTACCCACCCCTTGGCATCATGATTCGTCATGAGGGATATGGACGGACCACATTTTGGTTTAGCGCCTAGATCGGAACACGGATAGGGAATCAGGCCAGGGTCACTGTGCCACAGGATGTGCCACAGAATTGGCGTTATTTGCTGTCAGCACGCGCCAACTCGATTTCGGAGGGAAAACGAAAGCCCTGCATTTAGCAGGGCTTAGCGGATGTTAGTTGGTAGCGCTACCGGGAATCGAACCCGGGTTTTAAGATTGAGAATCTCACGTCCTAACCCCTAGACGATAGCGCCACATGGGCCTCATTCAATATAACAAACGGCGCGGGAAACCGCCAAATGA
>Ga0326727_10005256_pt1 | contig 37341 bp, 32 predicted proteins | sample MB2enrmetagenome_FD_207643 | JGI IMG/M metagenome (GOLD analysis project Ga0326727, IMG submission 207643) | Lab enriched peat soil microbial communities from McLean, Ithaca, NY, United States - MB29MY | ecosystem: Environmental > Terrestrial > Soil > Wetlands > Peat | place: USA: New York... | reverse complement strand
CAGGGGGCTGCGCCCCCTGGCCCCCTCTCCCAAAGATAATTTACAACAGTCTCATTATACTGACGCCCAGACTTTAACTCCAGAAAAATGCCGCAGCTCCTGGCTCGAAACTCGAAACTCAAAACTAAAGACTCATTTGATCAAACCCTGCATCTGGGGGGCGTCTTCGCTGACCTCCACGGCCACCGCCTGGCCGGTGTTGCTGCCGAACTGCTGGAAATCGGCCAGCAGCAGATAATTAATGGCTGTCCGGAGATCGCCGGAGGCGCCGGTGCTGCGGGCCTCACCCGCCCAAACGGCGCGGAACTCGCCCCGGTCCCGGTAGTATTTGCCGTCCACCACGTTAATCAGCAGCCAGCGGTCATAGACCGGTTTGGGGGTAGGATAGAAGGTAATATAGGGCCAGGCAAAGAAATAAGGGCCGCCCCCCCAGCCGCAACGGGGGCCGGCGCCGCCGCCGATGCCGAAACCGCAGTCATAATCCGGCATGGTCACCCAAGCGGTGCGGTCCTGGCCGATGCCATAAGAGAAAAACAGGTAATAATCGGCCTGCTCATAGGCGGCCAGGGCAAAGCCCTTGCTGGCCAGGAGTTTATTGAGCTTCTCGGCAACTTCCTTTTCCAAGAGCGGGTTTTGGGCCTGCTGGTTTTCGATGACGAAAAAGCTGGTGCCCGGGGCGAGCACCGCCGGCACGGCGGGGTCGGTATAGCCGTTGACCTTGATGTTATAAAGGGTCGGGCCGCAGCCGGCGAGGCCAGCAACTGCCAGCAGCATAACCAGAGGAATCAGGGGATTTTTCATGATTAACCGCCCGCTTGCCGGGGCTTACGGTTGCGCCCGATACTTTTCTTACTGAGACCGGAAAACCGCTTAAATGATGGGCAGCCGTCCCTGGCTGCCTGAGGCAGGCCCAGGAGGACCGCCCCACCCGGCTCAGTCTATCTTCCTGGACCAATTCGGTCAATAATGTCCAGCAACCGCTCCTTGATCCGATTCAGGGGCGGCAGGTCCGGCGGCGGCGGACACTCCGCGTCGCTGAGTTTTTGGCGTTTGCCGCGCATGCGGGTGGAAAGTTCCTCCCGCTCCGGAGAAAGCAGGCCCCCGGAGATGACCTGGCCCCGGCCTTCCAGGGCCTCAATCTGGGCGGCGATGAGGCCGAAGTCGTAAGACAGGTTGAACTTGTCAATGTCTTCGTTGAGGAGCGTTAAGTGGGTCTGGATTTTGGCGTAGCTTTCCCGGAGGCTGAGGCTGTCCCGGTGCAGCAGCTCATAGAGGTCCAGGATCAGGTGGCGGAAGCGGCGGAAAGCGGTGAAGCCCCGGGGGCGGTAGCTCTGCAGCAGTTCCTGGCGCTGCCCGTTTGGCAGGGCGCAGTATTGTTCATAAAAAGGCCAATCCTTCAGGTTCAGGGCCTCCATGAGCAGGCGGCAGCCCGCCTCGGAGCCCAGCGCCTGGTACAGGGTCAGGAAGCGGCGGCCCAGCAGTTCGTACTCCTTCCGGTAGGCCTCAGCCTCCTGGCGGAGCAATGCCGTCTCTTCCTCCAGGTAGACCCGGTCGGCGAAGTAGTTGTCAATGATCTCTTTTTTGATCTGGACCTTCAGGCCTTCCACCAGGCGGTCGGCAGCATCATCCATGGCCTTAGCCTCCCTCCAGGGGGTCCGCCGCCAGGCTGCTGCCGCTGATGTCCCTCAGGGCTACTTCCAGTTCTCGCTTGTCCTCCAACTCCAGGGTCACCGTCTCCCGGATCAGGTTGTAGCGGATGATCTTGCCTTCCCCTTCGGGGGTCTGGATGCGTTTTCCCACCCGGGGCAGGTACTTCCGGACCTCCTGGTAGACCGCGTATTCGTAAGTGAGGCAGCACATCAGTCGGCCACAGATGCCGGAGATCTTGCTGGGATTGAGGCTGAGCTGCTGCTCTTTGGCCATGCGCACGCTCACCGGCTCGAAGTCCCGGAGGTAGGCGGCGCAGCACAGGTCCCGGCCGCAAATCCCCAGGCCGCCAACCATTTTGGCCCGGTGGCGCACCCCGATCTGCCTCAGCTCGATGCGGATGCGAAACTCCTGCACCAGGTCCTTGACCAACTCCCGGAAATCCACCCGGCCCGGCGCAGTGAAGTAGAAGATAATCTTGGAGGTGTCGAAGAGGCATTCCACCTGGACCAAATAGATGGGGAGGCGGTGGGCCTGAATGCGGCCCTGACAAAATTCCAGGGCCCTTTTCTCCAGGGCCAGGTTTTTTTCCTCCTGGGCCAGGTCCTCCGGGGTGGCCAGGCGTACCAGGGGTTTGAGCTGGTCGGGAAAATGCCGGGGATCGGCGTCGCTGAAGACTATCTTCACCCTCCCCAGCTTCAGGCCCTGGTCGTCTTCCACCACCACCGGGTCGTTGGGTCTTATCTCCGTTGGACCTGAATCTATCAGGCAGCATCTACTGCGCGGTCCTAAACAGACCTTAGCGAGAGCCATGTGACTGACCTCGCCGCTGCAGGCGCAGCCCCAGGATGTCCAGGGTCAACTCCGGGTTGAGATTGGCCTGGAGATGCCGCTGGGCCGCGCCCAGGGCGGTAAATTTCTGAAACCAGGTCTTCGGCTTCGCCGCGGCCGCCGCGGCTTTTAGCTCCGCCTGCAGGTCTTGATGGGCCAGCAATGCCGCGGGGGCCTGAAAATGGCAGAGCAACAAGTCCCGATACCACAATTGCGCCAGCGCCAGGAAATGCTCCAGCTCGGCCCGGCTTTTCGCCAGGCGCTGGGCCCAGTCCAGGGCCGCGGCCGCCGAGCCGTCCGAGAGGGTCTTCAGATCCTCCAGCACCTGATGGCGCTGCGTAAGTACGGCCTCCGGGTCCAGGGTCAGGGCCCGGCCCAGGGAGCCGCCGCTCAGGGCCGCCAGGAGCCGGGCCTGGGGGGCGGCCAGGCCCCGGCGCCGTTCCAGTTCCTGGGCCACCAGGGCCGCGGGCAGGGGGGCAAAGGCCAGCTTGTAGCAGCGGGAGACGATGGTGGGCATCAGGTCCGCCTCCACCTGGGCGGTGAGCACCAGCAGGTGCCGCTCCGGCGGCTCCTCCAGGGTTTTCAGGAAGGCATTGGCCGCCGCTTCGTTCATGGCCTCCGCCGGTTTGATCAGGGCCACCCGCCAACCGTCGCCGAAGGGCGGATAGTTGGTAAGGCGGCGCAAATCCCGGATCTGGTCGATCCTGATTTCCAGCGACGGGGGAATGGGCCCGATCTCCAGAAAATTAGGCTCAGTGCCGGCCGCCAGGCGGCGGCAGGAGGCGCAGGCTCCGCAGCCGTCGCCGTCCGGCCGAGGCTCCAGGCAATTGAGGGCCGCGGCCAGGGCCCGGGTGATGGAGGCCCGGCCCACGCCTTCCGGCCCCAGAAACAGGTAGGCATGGGACAGCCGCCCCTGCTGCCAGGCGGTCCGCAAATGCGAGATGGCCCGCTCCTGGCCCAGGATCTCCCGGAAGAACCAGGGGCCGGGGGGTGGCGCCGGCGCCGGTGGGGGAGTGGCTGTTGTATTTTCTTTTTTTGAATTTGTCATTTTATTGATAATTTTGCAATTATAATAAGCTCTGATCCAGTCCCATTAAATCCCCCTTTAGAAAAAGGGGATTGGAACCCACATATCGTTCCCCCCATTTTGATAGGGGGGGAGCTGGATTATAGTTTGCATAATGAGCTAGAAATATCTTTAACTAGTTGACATGCCGTCCTTTGAAAATGTTATAGGCTTTTTTTATTTTATCATTTTCTTTTCTCTCTTTGTTGGTGCAACATCCAGCAAATTTCGATTGATGCTCTAATCCAGCTGATTATCAATAGAACTATAAAAGCAATTAATATATATTCTAAAATCTTGGTATTAACAATATATTTTTCCCATACTGTTGAGATTTTAATAAAAACATCAAATAAGGCATTTAATATAAGGAGAATAATGATTAGGGAAATTATTCCGGCAATTACCCCAACCGACTTTTCAATGACTTTATTCATTTCTATCTTCCTATGTCAAATTGGTCTAATCTATCGACCTAAGATAAACGTCCGAATCATCTGGTTCCAGCTTATTTGTGTTCAAAAGCATAAGTTGGGATTCAGTTAAAACTATCGTTCTTTCCCTGTTATAAAAGTCTTGAAATAATAGATTGCAGCGAAATACATATTGCTACAAAATTTAAATAAAAAAAGCATAGAGCACGTTAAACGAAAGGTAATTAAAAGATTTGCCAATAAAAGCAAATATCGTAATGTTTTAAGCTTTAGCAAAATACGGCCATTCCAGAATCTGCTTCGTAACACCATCTATGATACTAATAAGAATTTTAGATAAATTAACACGCGAATTAACTTCAATTTGATAAAACTGAACCTTAAATTAGTCGAAAGAGGCCCCTAAATAATAAATTCCAATGCCGTCAAGTTGCATAGTGTCGCCCATAGCTAAAATTGTAGGGTGACTAAATTTATCATAAAATGTAATGGAATCTTTCATTATTTTAAGTGCTTCTTTATCTAGTTTAAGTTTTTTCTGATGTTTAATAATTTTATCAACTGCCTTATTAACTGAGAACTTTTTCTGCCAAGCAAGTTTCAAATATGGCAATTCTCTTTTTGAAAATAGGATTGCTACAGCTATAGCTTCTATGACCTGCCTCATTGCAGCTCCGGACAATGTAATATTTCCAGTTATTAACAGATTCATGGACTGTATTAACCTTACAATCATCATGTATAGAACACCAACAACCGTTCCACTATCTTGGTCTTTTCTAAAAGACTTGTCGAAATCCAGCCATCTTTGAAAAACATCTTTCATTGTGGTTTCAAACTGGCTAATTTGATCTCCAAAGTTTTTGAAAAAATGCTGACGGACCTCTTCATCATCAAGGCCAAATAGAGCTCTATGAATTAAATCTTGTTCAAGATTTTCCATCAAGTAATTACTCAAAAATTTTCATATCAAAATACTGACTTCTGTCTACTCCCACTCAATCGTGCTGGGGGGTTTCGAAGAAATATCGTAAACCACCCGGTTCACCTGTTTCACTTCATTGATGATGCGGTTGGCCAGTCGGGCCAAAAAATCGTGGGGCAGGCGGCTCCAATCCGCGGTCATGGCGTCGGCGGAATCGACGATGCGCAGGGCAATGACGTTCTCATAGGTGCGCTCGTCGCCCATGACCCCCACGGTGCGGATGGGCAGGAGCACCGCAAAGGCCTGCCACACCTGGCGGTAGTAGCCGGCGGCCTTAAGCTCCTCGATGACGATGGCGTCGGCCTCCCGGAGGATGTCCAGACGTTCCCGGGTGACCTCATCCGGGATGCGGATAGCCAGACCCGGACCGGGGAAGGGGTGGCGCCAAACCAGGCTTTCCGGGAGGCCCAATTCTGCGGCCACTTCCCGAACTTCGTCCTTGAAGAGCTCTCGCAAGGGCTCCAAGAGTTTCAGGGGCATGACCTCCGGCAGCCCCCCGACGTTGTGGTGGCTCTTGATGGTGGCCGAGGGGCCCTTGAAGGAGACGCTTTCGATGACGTCGGGATATAAAGTGCCCTGGGCCAGGTACTGCACCCCGCCCAGCTTCTCGGCCTCCGCCGCGAAGATTCGGATGAACTCGTGGCCGATGCGTCTGCGCTTCTCCTCCGGGTCGGCGACGCCCACCAGGAGCTTGAGAAAGTCGTCGGCGGCGTCCACGTGCACCAGGTTCAGGTGATGATGGTTCCGGAAAAGCCGCAGCACTTCCTGAGCCTCGTTTTTCCGCAGCAGGCCGTTGTCCACGAAGATGCAGGTGAGGCGCTCGCCGATGGCCCGGTGCAGCAGGATGGCGGTGACCGAGGAGTCCACCCCGCCGGACAGGGCGCAGATGACCGGCTCATCCCCCACCTGCCGGCGAATGGCGGCGGTGGTGGCCTCGATGAAGGAGTGCATGGTCCACAGGGGGGCAAGGTTGCAAATACGGAAGAGGAAATTGCTAAGGATCACCTTGCCCCGGGGGGTGTGATGCACCTCCGGGTGGAACTGCACCCCGAAGAGCTGCCGGGCCCGGTCGGCCACCGCTCCGGCCGGGCAGGTGTCACTGGACCCGATGATTTCAAAGCCCGGGGCCACCTCCTCCACCTTGTCGCCGTGGCTCATCCAGACCTGCTCCTCCGGATTGAGGCCGAAAAACAGGTCCTTATGGTCCTGGATGTGGAAGGACTTGTAGCCGTATTCCCGGGAAGCGGCCTGCACCACCCTCCCGCCCAACAGGTGGTTCATCAACTGGATGCCGTAACAGATGCCCAAAACCGGCACCCCGAGGGCGAAGACCTTTGGATCGAGATTGGGGGCGTCGGCCTCGTAAACGCTCCGGGGCCCGCCGGAGAGGATAATGCCTTTAGGGGCGAACCGGCGGATATCCGCCAGCGGCATCAGGAAGGGGTGAATTTCGCAATAGACCTTGAGTTCCCGTACCCGCCGGGCGATGAGCTGGGTGTACTGGGAGCCGAAATCCAGGATTAAAATTTTTTGTTTATGCGGATCAGGGAGCATGGGTTTCGAGTTTCGATAAATATCTGCGAACTGCCCACTATTTTATTAGCGGCGCCGGGATTAAGCCGACGTCCAACCCCTTAAAATGATTTTTTAAATTAATTATAGCCCTTAGCCGGATAAAAAGCAAAGTTTCTGCGGCCGGCAGGAGGGTAAAGGACTCGAAGGTGAGACTGTTGCGAAAGTCCTTTGAGGGGAGAGCCGGGGGGCCACAGGCCCCCCGCCCTCCCCTCAAACTCCCCTCCCAACCCCCCTTAAGTTTTAGGAAAATCGAGGATTAAGGCCTCGATTTTCTTAATATAATATAAGAGGTTGGGTGAGAGGATTTGGGAGACGCGGCACGGGGCCGTGGCACCGGCGTCCCCGCCGGTGGAAACCCCTGGCCCCCTCTCCCAAAGATTATTTGCAACAATCTCAATGCAGGGGCGGCGGGCGCGCCGCCTCTACAAGGGTGGCCGCTGTTCGCCCCATAAAACCCCCGGCGCGACCATTTTGCGCCGCCGGGGGCGGCGGCGCTATATTTCCGTGGCCGGGGGCCGCCCCATAAATCACCCGGCGGGACCCCGATGCCAATACCCCTGAACTTTTCAGGACCTTTCTACTATCGCTATTTTTCTAATCTTGAACCTTGAACCTTGACATAAGCACCTCAATGGCGGCCAGTGGCCGCCCTACATCGCTATTTTTCTAACCTTGACCCTTGACCCTGAGACCTCTGAAAAACACTGATTTATTGGTCAAGGTAATCAAAAGCTAGCCAGGCGCCCACCCCTGCGATTATATGTAGGAGGGACATCCGAGGCGGCTGTCCTAAAAATTATCTATAACAGTTCTTCATGGGACTTTGTTCCACTCGTAAAGCATGAAAAGCTTTACGCCCCCTCACCCCAACCCTCTCCCCCGTTGGGGGAGAGGGAGTAAGTGCTTTCATTTCTTGGTTTTTACTGGCTACCGGCTACTGGCTACTGACAACTTTTCGGGACAGAGGTCTCAATTTTTAACTCTGAACTAATATTCGGGGTCAATTGTCTCGTCTGTGCTGGAAATTTCTTTCTCTATGGCTTAGTCTAGAGGTATTCGGCAACGAACCGCTCGCCGCGGGGGGCGGCGGGCGGCGAAGCGGCACATAAGCGGCACAAAATGGCACAATTTGGGGGTTAAAGCGGGACTTCGGCGGCGGATTATGGAAGTAAAGTGAGCAATATTAGCAAGTTATGCGCAACCTTTTGCGGAAATTTTTTTTTGGCGGCACAATTTCCCCCCCAAAAGGCCCTAAAAAAGTGAGCAAAATTGAACAAAAAAGGCCGGTTAATCAGAAAAACCGTGGAATATTAGTAACTTGGAGATTACAGTGATTTTATTTGCCCTAAGTTAAGACAAGTACTGGATTTTTCTGGATTATTCGTCTCGGGGCCGGTCCGGCGACCATTTTCTTTCCAAGGAATTAACCTTTAAATTACCTTTAGCGATTATGAAACGGTGGCGAAAGTCCATGGAGGGGAGGGGGAGCCTTCCCTGGGCGAACACAAGGTTCGCCCCTACGGAAAAAATATTAATTTGATAGCGAAATGTTATCAAGTTTGAACTATTCAAAGCCCCAGCGGCTTCAGGTAGCGTTGCTGGATTTCGGCCGAGAGCCAATCTTTTGCGGCGCTCTCCGGGCGGTCCAGGAGGTCTTGCAGTTCTCCGGCGACCCGGCGCAGACGGGCCAGGATTTGGCCCCGGGTTGTCTCCAGCGGGCCCCAGTCGCCCTCCTGGTGCAGGCGGTCATAAGCGGGCGCCAATTCCGGCAGGAGGTGGTGGTAAAGCGGCGGGCGCAGGGCCATCATTACCGCCAGGGAAGCCAGGCGGCGGCCCTGAATCAGATAAGTGAGGCGGCCCCATTCGTTGACTTCGGCCAGGGCGTCCTTCAGGGTCCGAAGCCACAACTCGAGGCGGGTCTGGGGAAACCGGTCCAGCAGGACGGCAAACGCTGGGCCCAGGCTAATTTCCAGGGCTTCCCCCACCTCATGCTGGATGACGGCCTCCAATTCCCCGGAAGCAAAGGCGGCAAATTTTTCCTGGTGCGCTTCCGGGGCCCGCAGCAGGTCGGCCAGGTTGAAACCGTAGGCCTTAAGAGCCGCCCGCATGAAGGCGTTGTTCTGCATGGTGGGATCAGAGAGGCGGTCCCAGAGGTAAAAACTCCAGGCCTGGCGGCGGGCGTAAATCAAGGGGCCTTGGCGCAGGGCCGGGGCGGCGTCCAAATCCCGGGCCAATTCCGGGCCAAGGATGAGGATGGTCAAGCCCTCCTGGCGCCGGATTTCCGCCAGTTCCCCCAGGAAGCAGGTGGGGACGTGGCCTCGCCCGAGGCCGGCGCCGTAGGCCAAGCACTGAGGGATAAGGAGGTGGTTGAGCTCCGCCACCGCCAGCGCCTCAAAACTCTGGCCCTCCCAGGTAAGCGGTTGCCAGGCGGCGCCCTCCAGGGCCTCCCAGTCGCGCTCCCGGGCTTCAATCCAGGCGATCACTGCGGCGGGCTGCGGCTCCCGCCAGGGAGGGAGGCCATGCTCCCACTTGTAGAGCTGGCGCAGCCGCAGCAAGGCGCCGCATAGGGAAAACTGGCCTCTTTGGCCGGCCGCGGCCACCTGGCAGTTAGCCTGCACCTGGTCAAAGAAGCCTGGCGGGAGCGACGCCGGGGTGCGATGCCGCCCCGATCCTGGAGGAATTTTCAGAGAGAACCTCGACTTATTTACGCACCTGTTCTGCCAGCTTTCGGGCCAGGTCTTTATCAAGCTGCTGGAGGACCTGGTATTCCCGGTTGGCCTCCTGGACCTCGCCGGCCCTGGCGTAGTAAATGCACAGGGCGTAATGGGCCTGGGGATTCTGGGGTTCCAGGGCCACAGATTCCTGCAGTTCCTTGCGGGCCTCCTCCAGGCGATCCAGGTTCAGGTAGGCCAGCCCCAAGTTGAGATGGGCCCGAGTCAAATTCGGTTGCAATTTAATGGCCTGGGCGAATTCTGCCAGGGCTTCCGGGTCGCGTTTGAGCTTCCCCAGGGCTACTCCCAGATTATAGTGGGCCTCGGCGTCTTCGGGGTGGCACCGCACCCCCTCCTGGAAGGAGTCCCGGGCCTCCTGGATGCGGCCCAGCTTCAGGTAGGCCGCGCCCAGATTACCGTAAGCCAGACCTGATTGGGGTGTCAGGCGCACGACCTCCTGGAAGGCCTTGATTGCTTCGGCGAATTGGCCCAGATTGGCATAAGCCAGGCCCATTTGGGTGTAGGCCTCGGCAAAAGTCGGCTCCAGGCGAATGGCCTCCCGGTAGGCCTTGATGGCCTCCTCGCCCTGGCCGGCCTGCTCCAGCCTCTGGCCCTTATTGTAGAGGTCCCGGGCCTTGGCCGAGACCCCGACCTCTTCTTCATAGCGGTCCTGCTGAGCCGCCAGCGGCCCGGGCAGGAGGAGCAACAGCAGCAAGGCGGCCAGGGCGGCCTTGCCTGCCGCAATTCTTGGCAGCATGGATTCTCCCGAGGCAAGGGATTTTGCTTTTAAGTATATTAAAAATTGGGGCGCAAGGCGAGGGCGAGGCAATCACGGCAGGAACGGTCCTCGCAGAAAAGCCCGGGCTTTTCCAGCAAGCCTGGCCCTCAAGGGAAATATTTCGGAGCCGCGCCCAGCCAACCGCATCTAAGGTCGATTGGCCAATAAACGCTTGCTGGGCATGGTCAGCAGCACCCTGGCGCCTTGAAGAAATGGCTCCCGGGGGGTGGCGTCATCCACCAGCAGGAAGACCTTTTCCGGCCCCCGCCATAATTCCCGCAACTGCTCCGGGGTTATCAGATAGTCCTGGTCGGGTGGCACCGGGAGGGGAAATTGGGGCAAGCCGTGGCGCTTTACCATGAGGAGACGGTGGCCGGAATAAAATTCCAGGGAGGCGCCGTATTCGTACTCTTCGATCTGCTCCATCACCACCCGGTCTCGGGGGGTGGCGACTTTTTTGAGCAACTCAGCCGGGATCTGGTCACTCAGCAGGGGCGAAAGGGCCAAATAGATGCGAAAGGTGAAAAAGGCCAGGGTTAGAGCCAGGGCACCGTAGCACCCCAAGGCGACCCCAACTCGCCGGACCAGGCCAGCCAGGTAACCCCCCAGGGCCAGGGCCGGGATCAGTATGGTCACCGGCCAGGCGATAGGGGCGATGAGGTTGAACATGCCAGAGAATTCCCGGCGGTTGCCCACACAGAGCCTTTCCAAATAAGGCAGGAGGAACAGGGTGGTCAGCCCCAACAAGGCAATGAATGCCAGGGCCCAGGGGAGGGACCGATCCGCCGGCGTCTCCAGATAAAGCCCTAGCCGCCAGCCGATGATCAGGGCCAGGGGCGGCAGGGCCGGCAAAGAATAGTATTCGATACGGCTGGCGGACAGGCTGAAAAAAGCCAATATCACTACGGGCCAGATGATGAGGAGCCTGCCGGCGCGGCGGTCAGGGGCGGCGGTTTCCCGCCAAAACCGCCAGAGGGCGCCGGGGAGTATGGGCGTATAGGGCAGCAGCCAGATGACCAGGAAGAGCCAGAAGCCGAGGAGGGGAAAGGAGTTGATGTCCGGCGGCTGGCGTTGCCCCAGGAAGCGCAAGAACTGCTCATTGATTACCTGGAACTTGAAGAAACCAGGGTTGGCCAGCTCCGAGGCCAGAAACCAGGGGATCAGGATCAGGACAAGCAGGGTCAGGCCCCCAGGGGACCAGAACAGGGAGAGCAACTTGGTCTGCCGCACCTGCCAGGCGTAGAGGGCGCCGATGAGCACCGGGAAGAGCAGGCCGATAAAGCCTTTGCTCAGGAACCCCACCACCAGGGCCAGGAAGAAGGGGCCGGCCCACCTGAAAGAGGGCTTCTCCTGCCAGCGCAGTAGAAAGTAGAGGGACGCGGCCAGGCTCAGGGTGACCAGATGGTCGGTGAGAATCTGCAGGTGCAAGGCAAAAAAACCGATGCAGGTAAACAGGACAAAGCCCCCCAACCAGGCGGACCGCCGGCCCAAGAGCCGCCGGCCGATGAGGTAGGTAAACCAGAGCTCTCCAAGGGTTAGGCCCAGCAGGGGGAGGCGGGCCACCCGGTCAGAGACGCCGAAGATTTTGTAAGCCAGCAGGTTAAGCCAATAAATCAAATGGGGCTTGTCCAGGTAAGGGACACCGTTAAGGGTGGGGGTCAGCCAGGAGCCCGAGGCCAGCATCTCCTTGGGAATCAGAGCGTACATGGCCTCGGCCCGGATCAGGGGCACCTGCCAGACCAGGGGCAGATAGACCGCCAGGCAGGCCAACAGCAGGGTATAGGCGTTGGCCAGTGGGGCCGGAGCGGCTCGGTTCAGGCCCATAGGCGGAGGGTTGACGGATGGCAGAAAGCTGACACCTGGCTGCCTCGGCTCTTCAGGTCAGATTCCAGCGAAACATGGTCCAGAGGTCGGAGAGACCGCTCATCTGACGGACCGCGGTGGGTTCGAAGCCGGAGTGCATCATGCACTGGGCGCAGCGGGGGTCCTTGCCCACCCCGTAATTATCCCAATTGGTGCGCTCCATCAGCTCCTTAAAGCTGGGATAATGCGTATCCACCAACTGGTAACACGGCGAGCGCCAGCCCTGGGGATTGCGGGTGGGATTGGCCCAGGGGGTGCATTCGTAGTGCCGTTCGCCTCGAAGGAAACTGAGATACAGCGGGGTGCTGAAAAACTTGAAGTTCTGGCCGTTGCCGGTTAGCTGGTTGAATTTCTCTTTGATCTCCTTTCGGCTCAGGAAAAGCTCGTCTTTGACCCCAGGGAAGCTGTAGGCCGGGGAGACCAGCAGGCCATGCACTCCAATATGCCCAAGGTAGGAAAAAAGAATCTCGATTTCCTGGGGATCGGTTTCCTTGTAAATCGTGGTATTGGTGCAGACCCGGTGGCCCGTGGCAATGGCGGCTTTAATGGCCTTGATGGCGATCTGGAACAGGCCCGGCCGCCCCAGGAGACGGTCGTGGGTGGGGGCCAGACCGTCCAGGTGAACGCTCAAGGTAAGACGGTCCGAGACGGGCAGCTTGGGAAGCGACCGTTCCAGCAGGATTGCGTTGGTGCAGAGATAGATGTGCTTCTGCCGGCGCAGGAGCTCCTGGAGGAGCTCAAAGACCGGCGGGAAGAGGAGCGGCTCACCGCCGGTCACGGTGACCACCGGGGCGCCGCACTCTTCCTCCGCGTCCAGGCATTCCTTTAGGGTCAGGGACTGTCCCAGGGTGCCATGATATTCCTGGATGCGGCCGCAGCCCTGGCAGGAAAGGTTGCACTGATGGGTGGGCTCCAGCATCAGGACCAGGGGGAATTTCTCCTCCCCCCATAGCCGTTTCTTCAACAGGAAGCGACCCAGATCGAGGCTGAGACTGAACGGGAAACGCACTATTATCTCGTTTTGGTTTTTAGTTTTTCGTTTTTCGGGTTGAACAAAAAAATAGCATTAAAGCACCATTTTGCTTCCAGGCAGGATCAAAAACGAAAAACCAATCGTTAAACGTAGTTATGCTGCCTAAACCAGACCATCGCCTCTTCCAGGGCCTGGCGCACTGGGGTCAGGGGCAACCCCAGATATTTTACCGCTTTTGTGTTGTCAAAGTACATAAATTTTCGAGCCATGCGCACCGCGGTAAGCGGCACGCCGGGTGGTTTGCCGCTTATATGGTTGGCCCAGAACTCATCGACGTAGGCCAGAGCCAGCACCGGCCAGTATGGCAGCTTTACCCGGGGGGCGGGCCGGCCGCTGATCTCCGCCAGCAACCGGAGGATTTGGGAGAGACTCAAATTTTCGTGCCCCAGGATATATTTTTCTCCCACCTGCCCCTTGGCTTCCGCCAGGAGATGGCCCCGGGCCACATCCGCGACGTGAATTAGGTTGAGGCCGGTCTCTAAATAGGCAGGCAGGCGCCCCTTCAAAAAATCCACAATCATCTGGCCAGTGGGGGTGGGGCGCCAGTCCCAGGGGCCTATGGGGGTGCTGGGATTGACCACCACCAGGGGCAGGCCGGCGGCGGCGAACTCCAGGGCCACCCCCTCGGCAATGAACTTGGAGCGTTTGTAATGGCCTACCATGTCTTTCTGGCTCACCGGGGTGTCTTCCCGCCCCGGGGTGCCGTCGCCGGGATTCCCGAGGGTCCCCACGGTGCTGGTATAAACCACCCGTTCCAGACCCCGTTCCTGGGCCGCGGCCAGGAGCTGGCGGGTGCCATCGACGTTGACGGCATACATTTCCTCCGGACGGGGCACCCAAAGACGATAATCCGCGGCCACGTGGAAGAGGCGAGTGCATCCGTTTAGGGCCAGCCCGAGGGAAACCGGATCACGCAGGTCCCCCAGGGCCACCTCTACCGGCAGGCCGGCCAGGGCGGGGTGGTTGGGGTTGCGGGCCAGGACCCGGACGGCCCGCCCCTGGGCCAGGAGTTCCTGCACCACCGCCCGGCCCACGAAGCCGCTGCCGCCCGTGACCAGGGTTAGAGGCTGGTTTTCGCTTGGCGGTTTTCGGTTGGCGGTCATAGTTAGACTAATCTTAATTTCGGCCGTAAGCTAACGGGGGATAGCTTTTATAATAGTCCAAAAAAGGAATTTTGCCAAAAAGGTAGTGAAAGATTTAGGAAGATTATCGGAGGGGGAGGGTCTAGCGGCTTTGATGGCGGCCACAGGCCGCCCTGATCCAATAAATGTAACCTCAGTCGCTGACCGGAAATCCGGGAACTTGCTTTAAGGCCGATAAATATTAAGGGCGGTTCGAGAACCGCCCCACAGCCCTTCAGCCTCGAAGCTAAGTTAATCTATCATGGCCGGAAATACAGCCGCTGCGATAATGAAAATCTCTGTTGGGGGCGGCGGGCTCGCCGCTCCTAACCGGCCGGAGCTTCTAATCCTCTTCCTGATTGCCCACCGCGCGCAAATAGCAGCCCAGGGCCTGCAAAGGGAAACAATCCCGGTAAAGGTGATAGCGGATCATGAAGTGGCCGGGGAAGCCGGTGCCAGTGTAATGCTCCTCCTCCCATTGGCCCTGAGAGGTCTGGGTGCGCAGCAGATACTCCACCCCGGCCCTCACCGCAGGGGAATGAACTTCGCCCGCCGCCAACAGCCCCAACAGGGCCCAGGCGGTCTGGGAGGCGCTGCATCCTCCCTGCCCCATCATAGCGGGATTGGGGTAAGACTCGCAGCCCTCGCCCCAGCCGCCGTTGGGGAGCTGATGCGCCTTGAGCCAGGCCACCGCCCGGCGCACGTAAGGCTGGCGCATATCTTCACCGATGCTGGCCAGACCCGCCAAGACCGACCAGGTGCCGTAGATGTAATTCACCCCCCAGCGGCCCCACCAGGGGCCGTCGGGGTGCTGGGTGCGCTTGATAAAATCCAGGGCCCGGGCTGCGGCGGGATGGTCAAGGCCATAGCCGAAGGCCCCCAGCATCTCCAGGATTCGGCCGGTGATATCTTCGGTGGGCGGGTCAACCTGGGCCTTCAGGTCGGAAAAGGGGATGGCGTTGAACCATTCCTTGGTGTTGTCCTTATCAAAAGAGGCAAAACCGCCGTTGAGGCACTGCATGCCCAGGCACCAGCTGATGCCTCGCTGCAAGGCAGCCTGATGTTTGGCGGGGTCGGCCAAGCCTTCTTTTAAGGCCACCAGGACCATAGAACTGTCGTCCACGTCCGGATACCAGTTATTGATGAACTCGAAAGCCCAGCCTCCGGGCTGCAAATCGGGGCATTTAATGCACCAATCGCCCCGCTTATAAATCTGTTGGGAGAGCAGCCAGTGGCTGGCCCTGACCAGGGCGGAGTCCTGCGGCGGCAGGCCGGCCGCGGCCAGGGCTCGCACCGCGAGGGCCGTATCCCAGACTGGCGAGATGCAGGACTGAAGCCAGGTGCGATTGCCTTCGCGCAGCTCAAAAAACTCCAGGGCTTTCAGACCCCGGCGCATCACCTCATGGTCCGTGGGATAGCCGAGGATGGAGAGGGCCAGCAAGGAGTTGACCATGGGGGGTTGGATGCCGCCCCAGTCGCCGCTTTCTTCCTGGTGTTCCAGCAGCCAGTTGGTCGCCCGTTTGATGGCCAAATGCCGCAGCCAGGGGATGGGCAGCCAGTAGTAGAGCTTCAGGAGGCGATCCACCAGGACAAAGAAGTTCTCCAGATGCTGCCTGGGCTTCCAGGCTACCTTATGCTTCAGGAAAGGTTCGCCGGGATCCAGGAACAGCTCTGTCACCCATTGCTCCTGGGGCAAGGGGTGCACCGGCCGTTTGGCCATGAGGATCATTAGGGGAACAATGGTTAACCGGCTCCAACTGGAGAATTCATAGATGCTGAAACCGGACCACGGCGGCAGGAGGATAAACTCCACCGGCAGCAGGGGGATGCCGTCCCAACTCATCTGGCCGAAGAGGGCCAGAAAGATGCGGGTGAAGACCCGGGCCTTCAGGGCGCCGCCCCGGGCCAGGATAAACTCCCGGGCCTTGACCATTTGGGGGTCTTTTGGAGAAAGCCCGGCGAGTTTTAAGGCAAAGTAGGCTTCAACTGTGGTACTAAGTTCGCCGCCGTCGCCGAACCAGATGGACCAGCCTCCATTGGGCAATTGCCGGTGCAAGATGTCTGCCGCCATCCGCGGCACCTTTGCCTCCTCCAGCCCTAGAAAGCGGTGGAGCATAAGGTATTCCGCGGTGATGGTGACGTTCGATTCCAGCTCCGCCCACCAATAGCCCTCGGAATGCTGCTTGGCGAGCATGGCGGCTTGAGCCCGTTGCACGGCGCGCTCCACCCGGCTAAAAAATATTTCCGGTAGCGCTTCCGGCGCCTGACTGCGGGCCCCCGTAGCTTCTCCCCCCAAACCTGTACCCCCGCATAGTCTTCTTTAGAGTGATAATACAACATGGCCTCGGATAAGGCTAAACATTTTTGTGTCGCAGGCTAACAAGAATTATTTAGGCATTTCCCTCGAATTATCAAACGCCTCAAAATAAGGGGCAGATTTTCAATGAGGTCCTGAAGAATGAAGGCGTTGGTCTGGTCTATTTTTTGACCGCGGAAAAGGACCTGGGAGTAGGGCCAGCCTCCAAACTTATTGCTGGTCATCCCCTGGTGATTGCCAAATGAAATTTAAATAACTATGATATAAAGGACGATAAGATAATCGACTGGACTCTACTGCTGGAACCCAGATTGAATATCCGGTCAATTTGCCGCGCACAATCTCCCGCCGGTGTTCCTCGGCTTTCCAGCTCATTCCTAAAATCCCTTAGGAGATAACATGGCCACCAGAGAAGACGACGACAATCAACAGCAAATTAGCATTCCGAGCGTCCTGCCGCTCCTAGCGGTGCGGGACGTGGTGGTGTTTCCCAACATGGTGCTGCCCCTGTTCGTGGGGCGGGAGACCTCGGTTTTGGCCATCGAAGCCGCCCTGGCCCAAGAGCGCCTCTTGTTTTTGGCCACTCAGAAAGACCAGGCTATGGAGTGTCCCGGGCCGGAGGACATCTATGCCGTGGGCACGGTGAGCCTGATTCTGCGTATGCTAAAGCTGCCGGATGGCCGCCTGAAGATCCTGGTACAGGGCAAGGCAAAGGCGCTGATCAAGAACTATCTCCAGGAGCGCCCCTATTTTCAGGTGGGGGTGGAACTTCTTCCCGAGGCGCCTATTGCCGAGATTTCCCCCGAGGCCGAGGCACTGATGCGCAACGCCCGGGAGATGTCGGAAAAGATCCTCACCCTCAAGGGAATTATGTCCCCGGACCTCTTGGCCATCCTCGAATCCATCGAAGACCCTGGCCACTTGGCCGACCTGGTGGCCGCCAACCTGCGCCTTAAGATTGACGAGGCCCAGATGGTCCTGGAAGAAACCGACCCCATCCGCAGCCTCATCAAGGTCAATGACTTTTTGCGCAAGGAATTGGAGGTCTCTGCAATCCAGGCCAAGATCCAGTCCCAGGCCCGGGAGGAAATGGACCGTACCCAAAGGGAATATTTCTTGCGGGAGCAGTTGCGGGCCATCAAAAAGGAACTGGGCGACATCGATGAGACCAGCAAGGAAATAGAGGACTACCGCCTTAAGATCGCACAGGTCCGCATGACAAGGGAGGCCGAGGAGGAAGCCCTGAAGCAACTCTCCCGCCTGGAGCAGATGCATCCGGACGCAGCCGAGGCCTCCATCGTCCGCACCTACCTGGACTGGCTGGTGGAGCTGCCCTGGAGCAAGAGTACCAGGGATAAGCTGGATATCAAAGAGGCCAAGGCTATCCTGGATGAGGACCATTACGACCTGGAAAAGGTGAAAGACCGCATCCTGGAATACCTGGCGGTGCGCAAACTCAATAAGAGGATGAAGGGCCCCATCCTTTGCTTTGTGGGTCCGCCCGGGGTGGGTAAAACCTCCCTGGGCCAGTCCATCGCCCGGGCCCTGAGCCGCAAATTCACCCGGGTCTCCTTGGGCGGCATGCGGGATGAGGCGGAAATCCGGGGCCACCGGCGCACCTATATCGGCGCCCTACCGGGGCGCATTATCCAGGGGATCAAGACCGCCGGCTCCAACAATCCCATCTTCTTGCTGGACGAAGTGGACAAGATCGGCATGGACTTTCGGGGTGACCCCTCCGCCGCTTTGTTGGAGGCCCTGGACCCGGAGCAGAACCACTCCTTTAGCGACCATTATCTCAATGTCCCCTTCGACCTCTCCAGGGTGATGTTCATCACCACGGCTAACCTGGTTGATCCAATTCCCTCGGCCCTGCGAGACCGCATGGAGATTATCCGCCTGCCGGGCTACACCGAGGACGAAAAGCTGGAGATCATCCGGCGGCATCTTCTTCCCCGGCAGCTCCAGGAAAACGGTCTGCACCCCGAAGACCTGGCCATCGGTCCGGAGGTGCTGAAACGGGTCATCCTCTATTACACCCAGGAGGCCGGCCTGCGGAACTTGGAGCGGGAAATCGGTGCCCTTTGCCGCAAGATGGCCCGGCGCCTTGCCGAGGGCGAGAGAGGTCCCTTCGCCATCACCCGCGGCAACCTGCACCGTTACCTGGGGCCGCCCCGCTACCTCCCCGAAGGGGAGGTGGAAAAGGACGAAGTGGGCGTAGCTACCGGTCTTGCCTGGACCCAGGTGGGCGGCGAAACCTTGGCGGTGGAGGCCTCCCTCATGAGGGGCAAGGGCCAGTTGCTGCTCACCGGCCAATTGGGCGAAGTCATGAAGGAATCGGGCCAGGCCGCCTTGAGCTATGCCCGCTCCCGGGCGGAGCGCCTCAATCTACCCCCGGATTTTTACGAGAAATTGGACATCCATATCCATGTGCCCGCCGGGGCCACTCCCAAAGATGGACCTTCGGCTGGGGTCACCATGGCCACCGCCCTGATTTCCGCCCTCACCCAGATCCCGGTGCGCCGGGACATAGCCATGACCGGGGAGATCACCCTGCGGGGCAAGGTCCTGCCCATCGGCGGCCTAAAAGAAAAAGCCATCGCGGCGCTGCGGGCCAGGGTCAAAAAGGTTATTATACCGGAGGCCAACAAGAAGGACCTGGTGGAGATTCCCCCGAATGTCAGGCGGCGTCTCAAGTTCGTGCCGGTGGCCGATGTGGACCAGGTCCTGGCCGAGGCCCTGACCCGTTCTCCCTTCCAGCCGGAGAAAAAACCCCGGTCCGGCAAGGGGAGGATCGGGCCGCCAACCCGGGTGCCGGTGGGTTTGAGGCTATAGCCGTGGCCAGCTTTTGTTGAGGGTGACCGGCGAACCGGTTTACTCTTTCCCAAGCCTGGGCAGGCCCAAGAAGTAAAACCAAATGATTTTTACTGACCACTGGCTACTAGCTACTGGCTACTGACTACGGTGTATTCCTTCTGGTCAGACCCCAATCACCTCCGCCTCCTGGCCTTGGGCCTCTTGGCGCTGCTGTGCGCTTTTTTCGCGGCCACGGAAACCGCGCTCTTCGCTCTCTCCCCCTTGGACCGCTTGCGCCTTAAAGAACGGAGCCGGGCTCGGGGCGAACGGGTTGAAGCCCTGCTAAACCAGCCCCGGCGGTTGCTGGTGACGGTGCTCATGGGGGTGGAGACCGTTAATATCCTGGCCTCGGTGGTGGCCACCTCCCTGGCCTTGAGCCTTTGGGGGCCCAAGGGGAAATGGCTGGCCATGGGCCTCATAGCCCCGGCCTTCCTCCTAGTGGGAGAGCTGCTTCCAAAGTCCCTGGCCCTCATCTATGCCAGCCGCCTGGCCCCCCGCCTGGCCTTCCTGGTGCGGCCGGCCATCCTGATATTTTCGCCGCTGCGCCTGGTGCTGATGCAGCTCAGCCGGGGGCTTCTGGCCACCCTCGGATTTCGCCCGGACCTTCAGGTGCCGGCGGTGCTCCAAGAAGATTTTGTCCGCCTGGTGGAGGAGAGCCATCTGCGGGGGCTGATCGCCGAAATGGAACGGGATTTTATCCAGAACCTCCTCATTTTTGACGAACTCCGGGTGGGGCAGATCATGGTGCCCCGCCCCGATATCTTTTCCCTGCCTCTTGACATGCCTTGCCGCGAGCTGATTTGGGCCATTAAAAACTCCCGTTTTTCCCGCATCCCCATCTATCGTGACGATCCCGACAACGTTTTGGGGCTCCTGCACGCCAAGGACATCCTGGGATTGCCCCTGGACAATCTGTGTGAAGAAGGGGTAATCGAGAATATCTTGCGGCCTGCCTATTACGTTCCGGAGAATAAGAAGGCCTTCGACCTGTTGACGGAATTGCAGGCCCAGCACCTGCGCCTGGCCCTGGTGGTGGATGAATACGGCTCACTGGTGGGGCTGGTGAGCGTGGAGGACTTGCTGGAGGAGCTCTGCGGCGAGATCCCCCAGGAATTCAAGGTGGAGGAGAAGCCCCTGGAGGAGATCGGCCCAGGGGTCTGGCGGGTCAAGGGCACCATGTCGCTGGCGGACTTCAACGACGCCCTGGACCTGCACTTGCCTACGGTGGAGTTCGACACTATCGGCGGCCTGGTCCTGAACCTCTTCGGGGCTTTGCCCCGGGAAGGCCGGACCGTGACTTGCGACCATCTCAGATTCCAGGTCACCCGGATGAAGGGCACCCGCATCCTGGAACTACAGGTTCGCCAGGAGCAGCCATGACCTACGGCATCCTCCTCATCTTTATCCCGCTCCTCCTCCTGGAAGGCCTCTTCGCGGCTGCAGAAATCGCCCTGGTCTCCGCCAACCGCCGCCGGCTGCATCACCGGGCCGAGGAAGGCTACCGGGACGCCCGCCTGGCCCTGCAGGTTCTGGCCCGGCCGGAATATTTCCTGGCCACCACTCTGCTCGGGGCCTACATGGCCGCAGCGGCCAACACTGTCCTGGTAACCGCCTTTTTCCTGGGACTGTTCGGCCAGACCGCCGAAGTCCCGGTAATGATCGTCCTGCCGCCCCTGATCCTGATCCTCGGAGAAATTATCCCCAAGTCCATCGGCCGCCAACAGGCCACCTTGCTGGCCGAGCGCTTGGCCCCCCTCCTTTGGGCAGTCTCCTGGGTCACTTATCCCATTACCTGGGTCTTCGCCGGCCTCAGCCGCCTGATCTTGCTTATTGCCGGCGTCCGCAAAACCGGCCAGCTCCCCTTCATCACCCGTGAGGACCTGCGCTTGGTGGTGACCAAGAGCGGCCCGGAGGTGGATCTGAAAGTCAAGGAACGCCTCTTCATCCACCGCATCCTCCAATTCAGCCTGCGCACCGTCAGGGAGGTGATGGTTCCCCTCATCCGGGTGACGGCCATTCCGGATACCTTGACCATCGCCCAGGCCCAGGAGGAGTTCCACAATACTCGGTTCTCTCGCCTGCCGGTGTACCACCGCCGCATCGACAACCTCATTGGCGTGCTTCACAGTTTCGACCTTTTGGGCGAGGAGCAATTGGCGCGTCCCATCAAGCCGCTCACCCGTCCGGTGAAGTATGAGCCGGAACTGAAGAAGATTGACCGGCTGCTGGCCGAAATGCAGCGGGAGGGCAGCCACCTGGCGGTGGTAGTGGATGAATACGGTGGCGCGGTGGGAATTGTCACCATCGAGGATTTGCTGGAAGAGATCGTCGGGGAAATCGCCGACGAATTCGACCAGGAGGTCACCCCCTTCCGCAAGCTGGGGGAGGGCCATTACCTAATCAGCGCCCGTACTGAAATCACGGCCCTAAATGAATCTCTGAAACTGGACCTGCCACCAGGAGATTATGAAACCCTGGGGGGTTTTCTCATCAGCCAATTGGGCGGCCTGCCCCGGGGCGGCGATAAGGTGCAATACCGCAATCTGCATTTTACCGTGCGCGCCACCGAACCCCGGGCCGTCAAGGAGGTGGAACTCATTGTCGAACGCCCTGAAAAGTGAACGCTGGGCTTTCTTTGACTGTTTCGCCGGCATCAGCGGCGACATGACCCTGGGGGCCTTCATCGATCTGGGTCTGCCAGTTTCAGATTTGCAGGAGCTGTTGAATCTCCTGGGCCTATCTGAGGTGCAGCTAACGGCGCGGCGTTGCGCCAAGGACCATCTCACCGGGGTGCATCTCCAACTGGATTTCCCCTTCCGCCGACCCCAGCCCAGCCGCAGCTACCGGGAAATCCATGATCTGCTTGCCAGCGCTCCCCTGAGCGAAGGGGTGAAAGAGCGCAGTTTCGCCATGTTTCGTCATCTGGGGGAGGCGGAGGCCCGGATTCACGGCCAACCCCTGGAAGAGGTCCATTTCCACGAGCTGGGGGCCCTGGATACCATCCTGGACCTGATTGGGGTGGCCTACGGGGTGGAGAAATTGGGGATCAACCGGGTCTTTTGCAGCTCCCTGCCCATGGGCTACGGCCTGATCACCGCAGGCCACGGTCGCCTGCCTAATCCAGCTCCCGCTACCCTAGAACTGCTCAAGGGCCTGCCGGTTTACGGCACCGACCTGCCTGGGGAATTGGTCACCCCCACCGGCGCCGTGATCCTGAAAGGTTTGGGGGCGAGCTTCGAGCCTTGCCCGCCTCTGCGCTTGGAACAGGTGGGCTACGGCGCCGGCAGCCGGGACCTGCCCGGGCACCCCAACCTGCTGCGCATATACCTGGGAGAGCCCCTGGCTGCACCCCCGGGGCGGTGGGAGCGCGTCCTGGTCCTGGAAACCCACATGGACGACATGAACCCCGAACTCTACGAACCTCTGGTGGCCGGACTTTTTGCCTCCGGGGCACTGGACGTGGCCCTGGGCCACATCCAGATGAAGAAAGGCCGGCCCGGCGTGGCCCTGACGGTGATCTCCCCGCTGGCGGCCCGGGAAAGTCTGCTGGAGCGACTGTTCACCGAGTCCACCACCCTCGGGGTGCGGGTCTCAGAGGTGGAGCGGGTGGCGGCCCGGCGCTGGCCGGAGATCATTGACACGCCCTACGGATCCTTGCAGGTTAAGGTCATGGAGTACGGCGGTCGCCGTCGGGTAATGCCGGAATACGAGGCCTGCCGGAAACTGGCGGAAGCCACGGGCCTGTCCCTCCTGGAGGTCTATCACCTGGTGCCGCGAGAGTGACGGGGCAGAACAACCGGAAGTGCCCTGTTACTCATAACCGCGTAATTCGTGATGTGGTTCGAGATGAAAGTTGCAGAAAAATCAGTTGAGCAACTAGAAGAAGAGATCAGCGTCTTGCGCCAAAAGATTGCCGGGCTGGAAAAAGAAAATATTCGCAATCGGCGGTTAGTCGAGGCCTGGCGAGATTTGTGGGCCCAATACGAAGCGATGATTGAGGCCTTTGATGGGCTGATTTACATCTGCTCCCCCAACTATGAAGTGGAGTTCATGAATCAGCGCTTCATTGAACGGACCGGCCATTATCCCCTCGGGCAGAAATGCTACCAGGCCCTGCATAGCCTTGACGACATCTGCCCCTGGTGTGTCAATGACCGGGTCTTTCTAGGTGAGAAGGTCACCTGGGAAGTTTTAAGCCCCAAGGACCAGCACTGGTATCGGGTGATAAACACCCCCATCCGCCATGCCGACGGCTCCATATCCAAAATGGCTTTGATTCAGGACATCACCGAACTCAAGCAGGCGAAGGAACGGCGGCAAAGAAAAACTTCCCTCGCAGCCCCCTGGGATCTGGCTCCTTAAGCTTCATTCCCACCAAAGCCTGACGTGGCCCGGGATAAGTCTCGGTGGTTCCAGGTCAAGACTTTTCCCTGAGGGTAAATTCAAGAATTTCCCGCTGAATTTCCTGGTTAGATAAACCCTGTCCTTTAAAGCATCTTCTCTTTAACCAGGTATTCCATGGCCCGCTGGGCAAAGGTCGTCATGCCGCTAATCATCCAGGTGAGGTGTTCCTGCATGTCCTGAAACATGCGGGCATCCGCCATGCCGATGAGCCCGGTCATCACCGTTTGCAGCCGCACCATGTCCGGGTCGTTGATCTGCACCGATGCCAGGTTGATTTCCTGCATCAGGCCCTTGAGAAAGGCGACAAACAGACGACTGGCGCCTTCCCGCTCAAGCCCCTCCATTTGGGACACTGTGGCCAGTAGCTGGGAGGCCAGGATGATTTGCGCCTTGATCCGGTCGGCGAAATGGAAGACCAGGATGGCTTGCCGAGAGGAGGTGGGGAAAGTTGCGGCCATAGGCATCCTCCTTTGAATTTGAACCAATTTAACATAAAAGGCAGGGGGTCACAACTTCTCTGCCACTTGGAAACGAGCCGGATCTCTAGGTCAATGGCTAACGCCGGGTCAGGCTGGGAACCGCGGCAATATTTTGCCTTTTCATCTTCTCCAGAAGAGTAGTGCGATTGAGGTAGAGCAAACGGGCGGCGTGACTCTTCACCCAATTACTCCTTTCCAGGGCCTGGAGGATGAGGCGGCGTTCCAGGGCCTGAACCGCGGCATTGAGGTCAGCGCCCTCTGCTGGCAGTTCTACCAGGGCTGTCTGGACTGTGGGCGCTTTTGCTTGAAATTTCTCCGGCAGGTCGTCCACCTCTATGGTCTCCCCTTCGGTCAGGATCACCAGCCGCTCTATCAGATTTTCCAACTCCCGCACGTTCCCGGGCCAGGAATAATCGAGCAGCCGGTCCATGACTCCCGGCCCCAGGCGTTGGCGCGGCCTTTTGCGCTTGTGGCTGAATTCCGTCAGAAAATGCTGCACCAGGAGAGGCAGGTCACTGAGCCGCTCCCGCAAAGGAGGCACCGTGATGGGGATGACATTAAGGCGGTAATAGAGGTCTTCCCGGAAATTGTTTTCGGCAACCAATTCTTCCAGGTGGCGGTGGGTGGCGGCGATTATTCGAATATCCACCCGGATGGTCTTGATCCCGCCGATCCGCTCAAAGGCATGGTCCTGTAAGACCCGGAGGATCTTCACTTGGAGGCCGGGACTCATCTCCGAGATCTCGTCCAGGAAGATGGTGCCGCCATTGGCCTGCTCGAAGCGACCTAGACGGGTGCGCACCGCATGGGTGAAGGCGCCCCGCTCATGACCGAAAAGTTCGCTTTCCAGGAGTTCTTCCGGAATGGCGGCGCAGTTCACCGGGATCAGGGGCCCTTCCCGGCGAGAGCTGTTATAGTGGAGGGCGTGGGCGATGAGCTCCTTGCCGGTGCCCGATTCCCCCTGAATCAGCACGGTGCTATCGGTGTCAGCCACCTTGTGGATGAGCTCGAAGACTCGGGTGATGCCCTCGCTCTGGCCCACCATGTTGGCAAAGCCGTAACGCCGGCGGAGCTGTCTTTTTAGCAGCAGATTTTCCCGTTTCAGGTGATGATGCTCCAGCGCCCGGGCCACCACCAGCCTGAGTTCGGCGGCATCCACCGGTTTGGCCATGTAATTGTAGGCCCCCTGGCGCATAGCAGCCACCGCGCTGGGAATGCTGCCGTAGCCGGTGATAATGATGCAGGGGCAGTCAGGCTGATGCTGCACCAGATATTGCAGCACTTCCATGCCTCCCAGGCCAGGCATGGCCAGGTCCGTGATCGTCAGGTCGAAGGTCTGTTCTTTCAGCAATTGTAAACCGCGGTCGCCACTGGCGGCAGTGGCCACGGCATAACCTTCGGCTTCTAGGAGCTCTCGTAGGACCGGCAAGATCACCAAGTCATCATCGATCACCAAGATAGAGGCTTTAGGCGCTTTCAAGAAAATTCTCCCTGAAAGATTACTATCCCAAAAATGCTCTTCTGTCAATATTGTGACGGGGGGCAACCCCTTTTCTGAAAGGGTTGCGAAAAAGAGGTTGACTAACAAAAAATATAATTGTTATTTTTTGGCAACCTTCCACAAAGGAAACTTGGTGCTTCCTACCCTGCTTTTCATTCTTTGGGCCTACGGCATGTATGCCCTCATTTCCGCCTTAGCCGGGCGCAAAGGGTCCAAATTCCGGGCTCGCGGCCCCGGCCGGCGCTATGGTTGGCTGGCCCTGGGGTCGGGCCTCTTGTTGGGCTTGGGTCTGACCGTGGTCTTGGCCCGGTCTTTCGTGGAGCCGGATCATAATCTGGGATTGGCGGGATTCCTGGGCACAGTGTGGGCCGAAGGTTGGCCGGACAAGGTGAATCAAAGGGTGGAATACCCACCCATCAAAGGGACGGCCACTGGGAATCAGCCGGTATACGCTCTGCTCCATCCCGAAACTTCCCCGGCGGACCTGGCCCAGGAAAAGACGGCGGCCAAGCCCAGGCCGATAAAGAAGCCTAAGGTGCGAAACCTTCAGGTTCCTCAGGCGAAAAGCCCCAAGAGCACCATCCAGGTGGCTAAAAAGGACAAGGGAGCCGCCAAAGGCAAGTCCAAAACCACCGCCAAGAAAAAGAAGCTCTAGTCTCCGGCATCGGTGGCCGGCCCCAAAAGTCCGGAGACCGCCAGTTAGCCGGCGGCCAGAAAATTTATTGCGGCCTCGCCCCTTTTTCTTCTTTCCCCCAGCCCCAGGTTTCACCTAAAATCATCCCATGAGCCTTAACGAACCACCATTATCCGTCAGGATTGGGGCTTCCCATTGAGTCAGGCCGCGGACAGCCAAACCGGCAAGATCGCCAAGGCCGCCGGCGCCGTCAGCCTGGCGGTTCTGACCAGCCGGATACTGGGCCTGGTGCGGGAGCAAGTGTTCGCCGGCCTGTTCGGGGCCGGCTACGCCATCGATGCCTTTGTGGTGGCCTTCCGCATCCCCAACCTGTTGCGGGATCTTTTTGCCGAAGGCGCCTTGAGTGCCGCCTTCGTCACCGTGTTCACCGACTACGATCAGAAATCGGGGCTGGAGCAGACCTGGCGCCTGGTCAATAACGTTATCCTGTGCGTCTCGCTGCTGGTAGGCGGCCTGGTGCTCCTGGGCATCCTTTGCTCTCCCTGGCTGGTGCAGCTCATGGCTCCAGACTTCGGCCTGGTTCCTGGAAAGCTTGCCCTCACCAGCCTGATGACCCGGATCATGTTCCCCTTTCTGCTCCTGGTTTCGCTGGCGGCCCTGGTCATGGGCATCCTCAACGCTCGGGGGAAATTTTTCCTCCCGGCCCTGGCCTCCAGTTTTTTTAACCTCGGATCGGTGCTGGCTGGGATAATAATATGTTGGGCCATGCCCAGCCTGGGGCTCCATCCCATCGTGGGCATGGCCTGGGGGGCCCTTGTCGGCGGCCTGCTCCAGTTGGTCGTGCAACTGCCCCTCCTCTGGCGGCAAGGCTTTCGGCCCCAATGGGTCCTAAATTGGCGGGAGCCCGGGGTGCGGCGCATCGCAGTGCTGATGCTTCCCGCGGTGGTGGGGCTCTCGGCCACCCAGATCAACATCTTTATCAACACTTTTTACGCCTCGGCCTGCGCCCAAGGCAGCGTCTCCTGGCTGAATTACGCCTACCGCCTCTTCCATCTGCCCATAGGCCTCTTCGGAGTAGCCCTGATGGTGGCCACCATGCCGGTGGTCTCCCGCCATGCGGCCCATGACGACCTCGGCGCCATGCAGGGGGCCTTAGAGTCTTCCCTGGCCCTGGCCTGTCTGGTCACGGTGCCGGCCGCCTGTGGCCTCATTTTCCTGGCCCGGCCCATCATTGCCCTGATTTATCAGCACGGCCAGTTCACCGCCTGGGACACCCAGCAGACCGCCGCGGCCCTGGCTCTCTATGCCTTGGGGGCGCTGGCCTTTGCCGGGGTGAAGATCATGGTGCCGGCCTTCTACGCCCTGAACAACACCCGGATTCCGGTCCTGGGCTCCTTCCTGACGGTGGCGGCCAATCTCCTGTTCATCAACTTCACCTTGTCGTCTCTCCAACACCGGGCCATCGCCCTGTCCACTTCGGTCAGCACGGTCGTCAATCTCCTCTTTCTGGGAGTGATGCTCTACCGCCGCCTGGGGGGCTTCCGGGTGCGCCCGCTCCTGGTCACCCTGAGCAAGGTAGTCGCCGCCGGCCTGGTGATGGGCCTGGTGATCATCTGGGTTGACTCGCTCCTGGCCATCCCGCTGGGCCGCCGCCTTCTGGGCCAGCTCTTCACCATGCTGGCGGATATCCTCCTGGGCGCGGCCCTCTATTTTCTCCTGGTCTGGCGCCTGAAGATCCCGGAATTCCAGGAATTAACCCAAAAACTTCGGGACCGCCTGAAAAGATAGTATTTGGTTATTGGTTTTTCGTTCTTCCTAAAATAATTTGATTAAGGCATCCAGTTGAGCTGGTTACGAAAGTTTCTTGAGGGGAAGGCCAGAAGGTTTTGATAAAGGGCCGCCCACCCTCCCCGCCATGGACTTTCGCCACCGTTTCATAATCGCTAAAGATAATTTAAAGGTTAATTCCTTGGAACGAATATGGTCGCCGGACCGGCCCCGTGGCGAAAAATCCAGAAAAATCCAGTACTTGCCTTAACTTAGGGCAAATAAATCGGTGCAACCTCCAAGTTACTAATATTCCACGCTTTTTCGAAGCAACCGGCCTTTTTTGCTCAATTTTTTACCCGAAATCAGGGGCTATTGGGGGCGAAATTGTGCCGCTACAAAAAAATTTCCGCAAAAGGTTGCGCATAACTTGCTAATATTGCTCACTTTACTTCCATAATCCGCCGCCGAAATCCCGCTTTAACCCCCAAATTGTCCCATTTTGTGCCGCTTATGTGCCGCATCAAAGCCCGCCGGCCGGATCGGCAAACGGTTTGTTGCCGAATATCTCTAGATTAAGCCATAGAAAAAGAAATTTCCAGCAAGGATGAGACGATTGACCCGGATTATATTTCAAGGTTAAAAATTGATTGAGACCTCTACTAAAGTTAAAATGTCCGACAGCCGCCTCGCCTGTCCCTCCTGCCTATAGTCGCAGGCGAGGACGCCCGGCTGCCTTTTGCTCGTTCCCAAGTTGCACTTGGGAACGAAAATGTCTGCCAGGATAAGCCTATCGATAAAGTGGCGTTCCCAAGCCCAGATTGGGAACGAGGAATAAATCAGACTTTCGCAGAAGTCTCAAAATGAAGGTTTTTTTAGCCGGAAACCTGAAAACGATTAACGAAAAACCGAGGTATTTATGGAGCCGGCGGCCAAAATCGGCGCGATTCTAAGGTTGCTTGACCAGCACTACCCCAAGGTCCACGTCACCCTGAATTTTACCAACCCCCTGGAGCTGCTGGTGGCCACCATTCTTTCCGCCCAGTGCACCGACGCGCGGGTGAATAAAGTGACTCCGGCGCTCTTTAAGAAGTACCCCCAGGCGGCGGCCTACGCCCAGGCCCCCATCGCCGAACTGGAGCAGGACATCTACCAGACCGGCTTCTACCACAACAAGGCGAAAAGCCTCAAGGCCCTCAGCCAGGCCCTGGTGGAGAAATACCGCGGCCAGGTGCCCGCCTCCCTGGAGGAGCTGGTGCAGCTCCCCGGCATCGGCCGCAAGACCGCCAACGTCGTGCTGGGGAATGCCTTCGGCATCCCCGGCCTCGTGGTGGACACCCACTGCGGCCGGGTCTCCCAACGTCTGGGTCTGACCACCGCCAAGGATCCGGTGAAGATTGAATTCGACCTGATGGCCCTGGTGCCGAAGGAGCGCTGGACCAAATTCTCCCTGCAACTCATCTGGCACGGCCGGGCCATCTGCACCGCCAGGAATCCCCAGTGCCCTGCCTGCCCCCTCTTGCCCTACTGCGACTATGGCCAGAAGCTAGGGAGCAATAAGCAGTAAGCAGTTGAAAGACAGCATCACCCAGCACAATTACGATTTTCTTGTAGGGGCACGGCGTGCCGTGCCCTTTTCCCTGCGACGATGGCCGGAAGCTAGGGAGCTGTAAGCAGTAAGCAGTTGAAAGACAGCATCACCCGGCAGAATTACGATTTTTTTGTAGGGGCACGGCGTGCCGTGCCCTTTTCCCCTTCTGAAGTCAGCCGCCAAAAAGGTTGACACGCCCCCGGAACGATGGCATAAGGGAGGTGAAGAAAGCCATGAAAGGGAGGTCGGCCATGAGGCAGAAAATTCGGGGTTACAAACTGGGGCTGTTACTGTTGGCCCTGTTGCTCACCGCAGGCTGCCTGGAAACCGCGCTCATCGGTGCGGGGATGACCGCCGGTGTCGGCGGTTATAAATGGGTGGAAGGCACCATGGAGAAGGACTATCCCAGGCCCATCCAAGATACCTGGAACGCCGCCCTGGCGGCCTGCCGGGACTTGCAACTGAAGATTACCACCCAGGAATATAACCCCTTGGATTCCCATATTGAAGCGATACAGCCGCCGGATACCAGCGTCAAGATTCAACTGGTCGCCCGGCCCAACCAGATCACTACCGTCAAAGTGCGCTTCGGCTTGACGGGCAACCAGGACGCCTCGGCCTACTTTAACCGGCGTATCATGGTCCATTTGGGCCTGCCCCAGACTTAAAGATTGGGCGCAAAGTCGAAAAGGGTAAAAGGGTAAAGGGGAAAGAGGGGGTAAGGTTTCTTCATGATGGTGGCACAGGCTTCCAGCCTGTGCAGACCAATGCTTATGAAAAGCAAAGGCCGGAAGCCCATGCCCCCGGCCTTGTTGTTTTTTTTAACAGAAAACAGAAAACAGAAAACTGACTACTGGCCACTGACTACTGCATTTCAAAACTGCCTTAAAAACCGCAGGTCGTTTTCGAAGAAGAGGCGCAGGTCGTCAATGCCGTATTTCAGCATGGCGACCCGTTCCACCCCCAGGCCGAAGGCAAAGCCGGTGTATTCTTCCGGGTCATACCCCACGGCCTCGAAGACCGCCGGATGCACCATCCCCGAGCCCAGAATCTCCAGCCAGCCGGAGACCTTGCAGACCCGGCAGCCTTCGCCCCGGCAGATGACGCACTCGATGTCCACTTCGGCGCTGGGTTCGGTGAAGGGGAAATAGCTGGGCCGGAAGCGCAGCCCTACTTCGGGGCCGAACATCTGGTGCACGAAGGTGGTCAGGGTCCCCTTGAGGTCGGCGAAGCTGACGCCCTTATCCACCAGCAGGCCCTCCACCTGGTGGAACATGGGGCTGTGGGTCAGGTCCGAGTCCCGGCGGTAAACCCGCCCCGGCGCAATGATGCGCACCGGCGGCTGGCGCTGTTCCATGATGCGGATCTGCATGGGCGAGGTGTGGGTGCGCAGCAGCACCTGGTCGCTGAAATAGAAGGTATCTTGCATGTCCCGGGCCGGGTGGTCCGGCGGCAGGTTGAGGGCCTCGAAATTATACCAGTCCAGCTCCACTTCGGGCCCTTCCACCGCCTCGAAACCCAGGTGCAGAAAGATGTCGCAGATCTCCTGCATGGTGCGGGTGATGGGGTGCAGCCGCCCCAGGGGCGGACGGCGGCCCGGCAGGCTGACGTCGATGGCCGTGGCCGCCGCCCGGCGGGCGGCAGCCTTGAGGGCGGCCAGAGCCTGGGCCAGGGCTCCTTCCAGGGCCACTTTGGCGCGGTTGGCCTCCTGTCCCACCTGGCGGCGCAGTTCCGGGTCCAGGTCCTTCAGACCCCGCAGGACCAGGGTCAGCTCCCCTTTGCGGCCCAGGTATTTGACCCGCAGCAGTTCCAGCCCCTCGGGGGTCTGGGCCTGGCGGATTTCCCGCCGGGCCGCCTCTTCGAGGTATTTAACGGCCTCAACGTTCATCTAATATTCCCGGTAGGTAACAGCATTGTAGGCGCGGGAACCAGAAAAAAAGCCCCATATTTCCATGGGGAGGTCGAGATAGAAAGTTGACCAACTGATAACTGGCAACTGACTACTGGTTACTTCCCCGGGCGGCCTCGGCCACCTTGGCGAACCCGGCAGGGTCGAAGACCGCCAGGTCGGCCAGAACCTTGCGGTCCAGCGAGATCTGGGCCTTTTTAAGGCCACCGATGAACTTGCTGTAAGACAGCCCCAGGGGCCGCAGGGCGGCGTTGATCCGCACGATCCAAAGGGCACGGAACTCCCGCTTGCGCACCTTCCGGTCCCGGTAGGCGAAGGCCAGGCCCTTTTCCACCCCTTCCCGGGCCGAACGGTAGAGGCGCCGGCGGCCGCTGCGATAACCCTTGGCCATCCTCAGAAACTTATGGCGCCGCGCCCTGGAATAGACGCCTTTCTTGACGCGTGGCATGACGTGCTCCTAGCTCACAGATACGGCAGCAGGCGCTTCAGGGCTTTAAGCTCCGGGCCGGCCGCATAAGCCGGATGGCGCAACTGCCGCTTCCGTTTGGTCGTTTTGCTGGTCAGAATGTGGCTGCGATACGCCTTCTTGTGCTTCAGCCGGCCGCTGGCCGAGGCCTGGAAGCGCTTGGCCGCGCCCTTATGGGTCTTCATTTTGGGCATGAGTAAATCCTTCCCGGTAATATAGGAGAATCGAGGGTTAAGGCCTCGATTTTCTTAATATAATATAAGGGGTTGGGGGAGAGGGTTTGGGAGAGGGGGCAGGGGGCTGCGCCCCCTGCCCCCTCTCCCAAAGATTATTTGCAACCTTCTTAATATATCAGAAAAAATTCGCTAGTATCAATTTTATCAGGTCACAACCGAAAAAACTTCCCCACCCCGCCCTGGGCGGCGCTGGCCCAGCCGCGGTAGGAAGCAATTCTACTTGGGGGAGACGATCATGGACATGTTCCGGCCTTCCAGCTTGGGAGCCTGTTCCACGTTACCCACCTCCGCCAGGGCCTCGGCCATCTGGGCCAAAATCTTCAAACCCCGGTCGGTGTGGGCAATCTCCCGGCCCCGGAAAATCACGGAAATCTTGACCTTGTCGCCTTCGCTCAGGAAACGCCGGCTATTTTTCAGCTTGAAGCCCATGTCGTGCTCTTCGATCTTGGGCCGCACCTTGATTTCCTTGATCTGGATGGTGGTCTGGCGGCGCCGGGCTTCCTGCTGCTTTTTGCTCTGCTGATACTTGAATTTGCCGTAATCCATGATGCGGCAGACCGGCGGATTGGCCTGGGGGGCAACCTCCACCAGGTCCAGGTGCGCTTCGCCTGCCTGGGCCAGGGCTTCCCGGATGGCCATGATGCCGATTTGCTCCCCGTCGGGACCGATGAGGCGCACCTCCGGCACCCGGATCTGTTCGTTGACCCGCACACGTTGCTGCTTCTGCTGGATGACCATAACCTCCTTCTGTCTCTTTTATTATTTCGGTTTCATACCCAACCGTTCCTAAAAGTTGTCAGTAGCCAGTAGTCAGTAGCCAGTAAAAACCTAATAATTTAACTACTTACTCCCTCTCCCCCAACGGGGGAGAGGGTTGGGGTGAGGGGGGATTAAAGCTTTTCATGCTTTACGCGTGGGCCGCAGGCCCATGAAGAACTGTAATGGCTTAACCGAATAACTCTTTGATTATTTTATATATTCTATAATCTAAACCCGAAAACAGAAAACAGAAAACCGAAAACAGTATTTATGTGGTGGAGGGCACCTGGGACTCCTCCTTCAGGCGGGCGATGAAGGCCTCCACCGGGATGTCTTTCAGCTCGGTGCCGTCCCGCAACCGGGGCGACAGGGTGCGCTCGGCCGCCTCCCGGTCCCCGATAACGATCATGTAAGGAATCTTCTGCACCTGCGCCTCCCTGATCTTGTAGCGCAGGGTTTCGGGCCGGGCGTCCACCTCCAGCCGCAGGCCCTGGGCCCGCAGGGCCGCGGCGACTTCCTCGGCATAGGCGTGCACCCGGTCGGTGATGGGCAGCAGTACCGCCTGGGTCGGCGCCAGCCACACCGGGAAGGCCCCGGCGTAGTGCTCCACCAGGACCCCGATGAAGCGCTCCAGAGAGCCCAGGATCACCCGATGCAGCATCGCCGGGCGGTGGCGGCCGCCGTCGGCCCCCACGTAGGTCAGGTCAAAACGCTCCGGCAGGGTAAAGTCGCACTGGATGGTGGCGCATTGCCACCGGCGGTTCAGGGCGTCTTTGAGCTTGATGTCGATCTTGGGGCCGTAAAACGCGCCTTCGCCCTCGCAGAGGCGATAGGTGAGGTTTTTGGCAGCCAGGGCCTGGATCAGGGCCTTGGTGGCCAGCTCCCATTCGGCGTCGCTGCCGATGGACTTCTCCGGGCGGGTAGAAAGCTCCACTTCATAGTCGAACCCGAAGATGGCCATGACCTGGAAGACGAAATCCAGGACGCCGATAATCTCGCTTTCCACCTGTTCCGGCCTGCAGATGATGTGGGCGTCGTCCTGGGTGAACTGGCGCACCCGGGTGAGGCCGTGCAGCACCCCGGAGCGTTCATGGCGCAGCACCGTGCCCAGCTCAAAGTAGCGCAACGGCAGCTCCCGGTAGCTCCGGACCCGGGAGCGGTAGATCAGCATGTGGGCCACGCAGTTCATCGGTTTGATGCCGTAAAGCTGGCCTTCCACTTCGGAGAAATACATCTGGTCCTTGTAGTTGGCCATGTGCCCGGAGCGTTCCCAGAGATCGGCCCGGAGCATTTGAGGCCCCATGACCATCTGGTAGCCCCGCTTGAAGTGCTCCCGGCGCTCGAAATCCTCGATTATGCTGCGGAGCACCGCGCCCTTGGGATGGTAGATGACCATCCCGGCCCCGGCCTCCTCTTCGATGCTGAAGAGTCCCAGTTCCCGGCCCAGGCGGCGGTGGTCCCGGCGCTTGGCCTCCTCCAGAAACTCCAGGTATTGCTTGAGCTCCTTGGGCGTGGCGAAGGCGGTGCCATAGATGCGCTGCAACATGGGCCGGTGCTCGTCGCCCCGCCAGTAGGCCCCGGAGGTGGTGGTGAGCTTAAAAGCCGTAAGAAAGCCGGTGGAAGGGATGTGGGGCCCGCGGCAGAGATCCTTGAAGTTGCCCTGAATATAAATGCTGACCTTCTTTTGCGGAATCTCTTTTAAAAGCTCCACCTTATACGTTTCACCATCCTGCTGGAAATGCTCGATTGCCTCTTCCCGAGATTCTTCCAGGCGGGTAAACGGCTGGTCCACGGCCACCAGCTCCCGCATGCGTTCTTCAATCATTTCCAGGTCTTCGGGGGTAAAGGGCTTCGGCACCTCAAAATCGTAGTAAAAGCCGTTTTCAATGGCCGGGCCGATGGCCACCTTGGCTCCCGGAAACAGCTCCCGCACCGCTTCCGCCATGACATGGGCGGCGGAATGGCGTACTATCTCCAAACCTTCCGGAGAATCCAGGGAGATGGGAGTAATGGTGCAGTCCTGCGCCAGGCCGCGGGAGAGGTCCATCAACTCGCCGTTCACCCGGACGGCCACCAGCCGCCGGTCGGTCTTGATCCTCAGGTCTTGTAAGGCTTGGGCCACGGTGACCCCGGCGGCCATCTCCACCGCGGGGCCCTGGTCCAGTTGCACCTTGATCATGCCGGCCTCAATAAAAAAGGCATCAGGAGCGCTTTGCCGGCGCTTTCTCGGATGCCGTTCGGTTTCCAGTAATTACATAAATGTGCAATTCACGGCGGTAGCCGCGTCGCTCCTGCCTCTCCCAGCGCTTTTTGTCTTGCCTACTGACATTTAACGATGTCTATTTCTCATGAATGCTTGTAATTGTCAAGAAATTTTCGTTGTTTGGCCAGCCTCTCTTTCCAGGCAGGGGCCCGCGCCGAGAACGTCTTTACCATCCATTAAAAAGACATCCCCACAAATCTACGGACTATTTATCTTAATCATTTAATGCCAATTAATTCTCTTTATATCATATGGTTAGCTAGATTTACCCCTATTCTTGCCGCATAATCCAGGCTTATAATTGCAGATCATACCTTCAACTATTTTGATTTTTTGAGAAATTGCGCTAGTGGCAAGTGAGTCGCTATAAACTTGAAATAAAAAAGGCAGGGCCACACCGGGCCCTGCCTTTTTTGTCCTATGGGTTAAGAATGGTTAACTTTTCTTGAACCCCCTCCATCCCACCAGGCCCAGGAGGCCAGATCCCAGCAGCAACGCCGATGGGGGCAAGGGAGTAAGATCAACTTCATGCACCCGGAAGCGCAGCGAAATGCCATTTAGGTCATCACCCAGGATACCGAAATATGGATCCGAGGAAAAATCTGGAGCAGCCGAGGCTAGCTCCGTCCAACCCGAGCCGTCTTTGTACCAGAAAGTGAGTTCCCCTCCTGATCCTAGTACGCCGTTGAAACCCACTCCCAACCAACCGTTATCGACGACTTGGGGAAATGCTGGGCCCAAGTGGGTCCTGCTTCCATTGATATCAGAGTTTGCTCGAAAATGTCTAACTGCACCGCTCTCTTTCAGACTATAAACAGCCATATACAAGTCGTTCACATCCCCCACCCACAAACCGACAGAGGAGCCCGTAAATTCCCCCGTCGAGGTGTTGGTTGCGGCAAAGTTGGAAAACTGCATCGACACGAAGAACGCCCCGCTCACCGGATTATGCGATTCCAGCATGTCTCCCTGATGACCACTTAAATTGATGAAATAGAGAGGACCGCCAGACGGCTGAGAAAAGAGCCCAGTGTTTGGGCCAATATCGGTCCAAAGCTTGGGATTAATCCCCGAGCCAGTGAAATTATCGTAGACATAAGCTTGAGCGGGGCCCGAAAAGAGAATCAGGGCAGCCGAAAGAATTAACAACGCGGCAAAGGGATTCAGAACTGCTGATTTCTTCATGCTAATTCCTCCTTCCCAGCCATAACGGGTGTCCTTATGGTTGGTTTTTTCTAGTAACTTGATGTTTTCGCTTAATTTTTTCCCAATCACCAACAAAAAAAGCCGCTTTGCCATCCTCCAGGCAACCCGGCCTCATCCTTGAGACCCCTATTTGCCGCTCCCGTTTCACCGCGAGTGGGTTTTTAGAGAGTTAAATCGTAGACATACTTTGATGACCAATGTCAAGCATTTTTTCAGGTTAATTAATATTTTTTTAAAAAAAATGGCGATTGGGGCCGATCCCGATATTTCAGGGTAATGACAACCGAAAAATGACCCCTCGCGACAACCGAAAATTGACCCCCCTTTCCTAGGTTTTTGATACCCTGCAGTTGCCTGGGCGGAGGATAAGGCGCTGCTGGAGAGCAACCTGAGCGCCGCCGCAGGGAGCCATACGGAGAGGCAGGGCATTTACCCTGCCTTTTCTTTTCCTGCCTCTCCGGTGGCCTCCAAAGCGATAAACTCCGGGGGCATGGGGGCGGAGCCCCCACAGGCATTTGGTTTGGTGGTTCGCCGTATGGTTTTTGCCGCTTTGCCGGAGCTGATGCCCTTGATTTGCAGACATTCCCTGAGCCGATAACTCTTCCAGTCGCAAGTGACCATATGGGCTTTGTGGGTCAGTCGATCCAACCGCGCCGCGGTGAGGTTGGGCTCACCGAAGACCTGGGTCCAGTCCGCCAAGCCCAGGTTGGAGGTAATAATCACTGACCTCCGCTCATGCCGCTCCGCCAAAACCTGGAACAGCGGCACGGACGCCGGCAAGTGTTATACGCAGCGTCATTAATAATTGGACATATTTATCGGGAGATCATATAATCTATGCATGAAAGCGCTGACCATTCCCGATGCGGTCATGGCAATTCCTGCCCTGCAAGAGGAGATTCGTCGGTC
>Ga0326727_10005255_pt1 | contig 37348 bp, 35 predicted proteins | sample MB2enrmetagenome_FD_207643 | JGI IMG/M metagenome (GOLD analysis project Ga0326727, IMG submission 207643) | Lab enriched peat soil microbial communities from McLean, Ithaca, NY, United States - MB29MY | ecosystem: Environmental > Terrestrial > Soil > Wetlands > Peat | place: USA: New York... | reverse complement strand
GAACCAAAACCCAAGCCAACAAACTTCCAAAAACAGCGTTGATCAGCGCGGCGGCCAATGAAGCCCCCAAACTCAGCTCATAGGCCGCGAGCGCGCGTTCATTGGTGGCCAGCGCCCATAATTCAGACCAGGAAAGATGAAACGACCGGAGCACCAGCGCCGCGACGGGCAGCAGCACGATGATGCTGAGGTAAAAAACCGTGAAGCCCAGCGTGAATTTCAAGCCGGGCAACGGGTTGGACGCCGCGCGACCTTCCAGCGGCGCGGACTCCAAGGGCGGCAGCACGCCCGCCTCACCGGCGGCTTCTGGAGATCTGATCAAATATGCCCCCTTCCTCGAAGTGAATTTTCTGGGCCTGCTTCCAGCTTCCAAAAACTTCCTTTATCGTAAAAAGTTTCATGGGCGGAAAAGTTTTTTCGTGCCGGCGCGCCACTTCCGCCAGGCGCGGGCGGAAATAATGCCGGGCCGCCAGCTCCTGCGCCTCCGGGGTGTAGAGAAAGCGCAGGTAGGCCTCCGCCTCCTTCCGGGTGCCGTGGGCGTCAACATATTTATCGACAACGGAGACGGGCGGCTCCGCCAGAATGCTCAGCGAAGGATAAACAATCTCGAAATTGCCACGGCCAAATCCGTTCATCACCAGCAGGGCCTCGTTTTCCCAACTGATCAGCGCGTCCCCGATGCCGCGCTGGGCAAAGGTCATGGCCGCGCTGCGCGCGCCTTCATCCAGGACAGGGGCGTTCCGGTAAAACTGTTCGACAAAGTGCGCGGCCGCGGCGGCGGAACCGTGGTTCTTCCGCAAGGCATAGCCGTAGGCGGCGAGGTAAGTCCAGCGCGCGCCGCCGGACGTTTTTGGGTTGGGCGTGACGATGGTCACGCCCGGACGGACCAAATCGTCCCAATCCTTAATGTTCTTGGGATTTCCCTTTTTGACCAAAAAGACAATGGCCGATGAATAAGGCGAACTGTCATCAGGCAGCCGTTGCTGCCAATTGGCCGGAACCAGGCCCGCCTTGTCATGCAACTGGTCAACGTCCCAAGCCAGCCCCAGGGAAACAACATCGGCCTGCAAACCATCGATCACCGCGCGGGCCTGTTTGCCGGAGCCGCCGTGCGATTGCTGGATCGTCACCACTTCGCCAGTCTTGTTCTTCCAGAATGTGGCGAAGGCGGCGTTGATGTCCTGGTAAAATTCGCGGGTCGGATCGTAGGAAACATTGAGCAAGGAGACCGTCTTCTGCGCCAGGACCGGCTGGGCGGCCGCGGCGAGCAGAAGGCAGAGGATGCAATAATAATTCATGCCATGTTCCTGGATGCGTGTTCAGGGCCAGACTCAAAGAGGTTGCCCCTTGCGCCGAACCTGTTCAAGGTCAGAACTTGTAGAGCAACCCCAGCGAAACCTGCTGATCGATGAAGTTTTTGTAAGCCGGATGCGATGAGGCCGGTATGGTGTAAAGCTCGTTGTTGCCGGAGTTAAAGGTGTAGCTCAGGCTGGCGCTGAGTTGGGGGGTGAAGGCGTAGGTTACACCCGGCGCAAGCGTGTACTCCCTGTCAGCACGGATGCTCGGCGCCGTTCCGGCGGCATCGTAGCCGCTGGTATAGTCGGCCTCAACAAGCCCGGCGCCCATGTCAAATCCCCATTGCCGGGTCGCGTTCCAGTGATAATTGAGGATGTAGGAACTGTCAAACTCCGGCACATAGCCGGTGGAGGCAACCCAATTCCATTGCTTGTACTTGAATGTCAGGCTCTGGTTGGTGGTGATCGTCGCCGCAACGGAGGCTTCCCCGTAATATTTGGTCGGGTGCAAATCGTAAACCGGCGTATTGGCATTGTAATCGCGGAAGTCTGGTCCGCCGGCCAGTTTCATCTCCAGCCAATTCCATGGCCTGCCCTCCGCCCCAAACAGCACTTGTTGATAGGTGCTGGACGAATAATGGCGATCGGATGCAATCGATGCCGGAAATTGTTGTTGGTACTGGCTGCCGTAACGACACCCCAGCGTCAGCGCCACGTTGGTCAGCACTTTATACCCCAAATCCGTGCCGCCATTGACGTCGCTGCGGGACGGATAGTTTTGGTACCCTCTGTAGGGGGCTGCGTTGGTGTGGAAGACGGAGTCCATGCCGTAAAAAAGCAAGGCGCTTGTGGCTCTGATAAAAAACTTGTCCACATCATACTGCAAGTCCGTCGCCTCACGGTCCTGGATCTGGTTGACCCGCTCACGCGCCGGTGTATTGGCAAATTGATTTCGATATCTGTCGAACTGATTGGCCAGCGGGTTGGAGCTGGGAAGCTGGTTCAGGGCGTAGGTCGGAGCGTTCCTGCTGCCATCGTTGTAGAGGAAGGAGTTGTCCAGCGAGAACGAAAAATCGCCGGCCGCCCCTTTGATGGCAATGCCAAACTTGTGCGCGTCGTAATCTTGCGGCGGCTCATTGTCTGGCGCCTTGTCGCGTGGCAGCGCGAAAATAACAAAGTCGGGCGTATAACTCAGCGACAATTTCTGAAATGGCGCCCGGTTGCCGGCCAGCGGCGCAAAATCGAACCCGATCCCCGGCGAGATCTTGGTGATCCACGCCTCTTCCGTCGGCATGCCATTGCCCGACACCCCGAAAATGTTGTTGTCATAAACTTCGCTGACGCCCAACGACAACTGCGGCAACCAAGCCGGCTTCGTGAGCAACTGTTGCGCCCGCGCGGTCCCGGCAAAAATAATGATAATGCCGGCAAGCGAAACAGCTTGCACAAGATGCGTTTTGTTCAGTTTGTTTTTCATAATATTCCTGATTCTTTTTGCATTTATTGGGACGATAATATCAGAAATCTATATTATGTCAATAGGGATTCTTATCTATTTTTGGAAATCTTGCAAATGGTTGATAGTGAGTGATTTAATATAAAATTAATTTGTTCAAAATGCCTTGATTTGCGCTTTCAGGCGCGGCTGGAGTAATATTTTTCGACTTTTTCGGCCACGTCTTTGTAGCCGGAATCCACCTCATAAATCTGTTTGTATTGGTCCATGGCTTCTTCCTTCTTGCCCATTTTGTCCAGGACGACGGCCAAAGCATAAATCATTTCCTTTTTTTCGTCGTCGAAGACAGGTTTTTCCTTGAGGGCGTTTTGCAGGCTGCGGGCGGCCATGTCGTTCATGCCAAGTTGGGCAAAACATTGGCCCAGGGAACTGAGCGACTGGATGCGCTTGTTGGGATTGTTTTGCGCTTTTTGAAATTCCTTGATGGCCTCCCTGATTTTCCCGGTTTGATAATAGAGTTTCCCCAGTTCGAAGCGAATGATCAAATCGTTTGGATACCTCTCGGCCCGCCGCTCGCAATCGGCCAGCAAAAAGGCATCCCGCTCGCCCTCAAGCTGTTTGATCTTTTCGGCGGAGCCGGGCGCCTGGGGATCCAGTTGGGCAATGGCGTGATTAAACTTTTTGACGGTCGCCTCGGAAATGACTTTTTCCAGCGAGGCGTCCGTCTTTCCTTCCTGGGCTTCGATTCTGTGGTAAGCTTCCAGCGCCCTGTCAAAATCGTTCTGCTGCGCATAAAGCTCGGCCACGTTGCGGAGCAGTTTCAAATTTTTGGGTTCCCTGGCCAGTTGCTCCTCGTATTTGGCAATTTCTTTTTTCGTCAAATCTTCGGTCTTGACCTGGCGGCCCTCCTGTTCCATGGCCACGGCCTGGTCCTTGTCCTTTAAAATATCGCGATAAGAACCCGATCCGTCCGAGAGCGCCTCGTAACCGCCTTCGGTGAGGGTTTTTTGGGCAGAGATGTCCTTCAGTTCCTGGACGAGCCGGAGATCGGCCGGGTGCAATCGCATCAACTCGGCAAAAATGGTTTCCGCCTTGTCGCCCTGGCCGGCGGCCGAATAGGCCCGGGCCAGATTTTTTTTGATCTCCTCATCCTTGGGCGAATGTTTGGCGGCGATTTCCAGGGAGAGAATGGCGGTCTTGGGCAAATCAGCCAGCATGGCCGCCTCCCCCAAAAGCTTGTGGGCCGCCGCGCTGTTGGGATCGCTGTTGAGGATTTGCTCGGCGATTTTCAAGGCATCCACGGGCTCCTTCATCAGGGCCAACTGGCCTTTGGCCAGCAAGGGAGAGGACCCGGCCCCGCTGAGTATTTTCTTGAAAAAACCGCTCCGGCCCCCCGATTTCTTGAATTGCGACGCGCGCAACGCCTCGCGGCAATCATAAAAAGCCGGCTCCTGCTCGAGGATCTGGTTGAAGATGGCGATGGCGTAATCAAAATTATGCCGGTCGAAGGCTGCCTTGCCTTTTTCGTACTGCTCGCGCAAGGGGCGAGGGACCTGGCTGATCGTTTTCTCTGCCATGCGAAAATTGTATGAGGCCTCCCCCAAAAATCCACTCTAAAAATGAGCCTGGGGCCGGGCCGGTTGGCGGAGAAACCCGCTGCGCCTCCCCGTTGCCTGTAACGCCGCCAAAATCAACGGTCCCGCCGAAGAGGGGGGCCGCGCCGGGCAGCGTTGCAATGACAAGGGCCGGGGATTTCATTTCCGCTTGGCCCAAGTCATTGGAATTTCCTTCCTGCCGGTGGCCAGGATGTTGCCTTTTTCATCCAGCATCTGAATCTCGAGGGTGTCCGCCTTGAAGACGTCCGGGGATTTCGCCCGGGGCAGCGCGGCGATTTTCACCAGTTGCATGCCGGGGCCGGATTTGAGCAAGACGTCATTGCTGGCAAACCAGTCCGCGGTGGAGGGATTGGACGAGTCAAAAACGCGCAGATGGAGCCTGCCGCCATCAACAGGCAGATTATATTTGACTATCACATAACCGCCGAACAGGTCATTTTGTTTGAAACTCTCGATTTGCACGGCGCTTTGGGCCGCGGAGGCCGCGGCCGGGGCCGCGTTGGCCCCCCCGGGCACATGCCAGAGCAGGATCATTGTTCCCTGAAAGATGTAGGATTTCACGCCGGAGGCATTGACGAGGTAGATCCAAATTTTATCTGTGGGCAAAGTGGCCCGCCGGAAAGCGGACGCCGCCGAAGCCCTCAATTTGACCGGGAAGAGGATGGTATTATGGCTGCTCCGGCCAATGTCCACGACCGGGCTGGAAAAATAGCCCGAAACCGAAGGGTCATCGGTGCTGACCATGTCCACTCCCGTCTTTGGCCTCCCATCTTCCTTCGAGACGTCATAATCGACACTGATAGTCATTTCAGAACGGTCCAAACTGCGACTGAAGATATCGACATCGCTGACTTTGGTCCGGAAGTTTGAAGCCAAAACGAAGGAAGGCGTCGAGACTTCTGGCGGCGGTTGTGGAACGCGGGCTTTGGCTTCGGCCTCGGCTTTGGCCCTGGCTTCGGCAGCAATTCTTTCCTGTTCGGCCTTCAGGCGGGCTTCCTCGGCGGCTCTGGCTTCGACCGCCAGTCTTTCCTGCTCAGCCTTTAGGCGGGCGGCTTCGAGGGCTTGGGCTGCGGCCCTGGCTTTCGCTTCTGCCGCCAGCCTCTCCTGTTCAGCCCTCAAGCGGGCTTCTTCGAGGACTTTGGCCTCAGCGTCCGCTTTGGCCTTGGCTTCCGCCGCCAATCTTTCCTGTTCGGCCTTCAGGCGGGCTTCTTCAAGGACTTTGGCTTCGGCTTCGGCTTTGGCCCTGGCTTCGGCGGCCATTCTTTCCTGCTCGGCTTTTAACCGGGCCTCTTCAAGGGCTTTGGCTGCGGCATCCGCCCTGGCCTTGGCTTCTGCGGCCAGTCTTTCCTGTTCGGCCTTCAACCGGGCCTCTTCGCGGGCTTTGGCTTCAGCCTCGGCTTTGGCCCTGGCTTCTGCGGCCAGTCTTTCCTGTTCGGCCTTCAACCGGGCTTCTTCGCGGGCTTTGGCTTCGGCCTCAGCCCTGGCCTTGGCTTCTGCGGCCAGTCTTTCCTGTTCGGCCTTCAACCGGGCTTCTTCGCGAGCCTTGGCTTCGGCCTCGGCCCTGGCCTTGGCTTCTGCGGCCAGTCTTTCCTGTTCGGCTTTTAACCGGGCTTCTTCGCGGGCTCTGGCTTCGGCTGCGGCTTTGACCTTGGCTTCCGCCGCCAACCTTTCTTGCTCGGCCTTCAGTCGGGCCTCTTCACGGGCTTTGGCTTCGGCCTCAGCCCTGGCCTTGGCTTCGGCGGCCAGTCTTTCCTGTTCGGCCTTTAACCGGGCCACTTCGCGGGCTTTGGCCTCGGCCTCAACTCTGGCCCTGGCTTCGGCCGCCAGTCTTTCTTGCTCGGCTCTTAAGCGGGCTTCTTCGGCGGCTTTGGCTTCGGCTGCGGCTTTGGCCTTGGCTTCCGCGGCCAGTCTTTCCTGTTCGGCTTTCAGCCGGGCCTCTTCAAGGGCTTTGGCTTCGGCCTCGGCTTTGGCCCTGGCTTCGGCGGCCAGTCTTTCCTGTTCGGCTTTCAGGCGGGCTTCTTCGCGGGCTTTGGCTTCGGCTTCGGCCTTGGCTTTGGCTTCGGCGGCCAGTCTTTCTTGTTCGGCTTTCAAGCGGGCCTGCTCGAGGGCTTTGGCTTCGGCCGCGGCTTTGGCAGCCAGCCCTTCCTGTTCGGCCTTCAATCGGGCTTCTTCGAGAGCTTTGGCTTCGGCCTCGGCCTTGGCTTTGGCTTCCGCCGCCAGCCTTTCTTGTTCGGCTTTTAACCGGGCTTCTTCGCGGGCTTTGGCTTCGGCTGCGGCTTTGGCCCTGGCTTCGGCGGCCAGTCTCTCCTGTTCAGCCTTGAGTCGAGCCTCTTCGAGGGCTTTGGCTGCGGCCTTGGCCTTGGCTTCCGCCGCCAGTCTTTCCTGCTCGGCTTTCAAGCGGGCTTCCTCAAGGGCTTTGGCTGCGGCCTCGGCCTTGGCCTTGGCCCTGGCTTCCGCCACCAGCCTTTCCTGCTCGGCCTTTAAGCGGGCTTCTTCGGCGGCTTTGGCTTCGGCTTCAGCCTTGGCCCTGGCTTCCGCCGCCAGTCTTTCCTGTTCGGCCTTCAAGCGAGCCTCTTCGCGGGCTTTGGCTTCGGCCTCGGCCCTGGCCTTGGCTTCGGCGGCCAGTCTTTCCTGCTCGGCCTTTAACCGGGCCTCTTCACGGGCTTTGGCTTCGACTTCAGCCCTGGCCCTGGCTTCTGCGGCCAGTCTTTCCTGTTCGGCCTTCAAGCGGGCTTCTTCGCGGGCTTTGGCTTCGGCCTCGGCTTTGGCCTTGACTTCCGCCGCCAGCCGTTCCTGTTCGGCCTTTAAGCGGGCTTCTTCGCGGGCTTTGGCTTCGGCCTCAGCCCTGGCCCTGGCTTCGGCGGCCAGTCTTTCCTGCTCGGCCTTCAGGCGAGCTTCTTCGCGGGCCTTCGCTTCGGCTTCGGCCTTGGCCTTGGCTTCGAGCGCCATCCTTTCCTGCTCGGCTTTTAACCGGACTTCTTCGAGGGCTTTGGCTTCAGCATCGGCTTTGGCCTTGGCTTCCGCCGCCAATTTTTCCTGTTCGGCTTTTAAGCGGGCTTCCTCAAGGGCTTTGGCTTCGGCCTCGGCTTTGGCCTTGGCTTCGGCGGCAATTCTTTCCTGCTCGGCTTTTAAGCGGGCTTGTTCGAGGGCTACGGCTGCGGCCCTGGCCTTGGCCTCTGCCGCCAGCCGTTCCTGTTCGGCCTTCAAGCGGGCTTCTTCGAGAGCTTTAGCTTCAGCATCGGCCCTGGCCTTGGCTTGGATGGCCATTCTTTCCTGCTCGGCCTTTAAGCGCGCTTCTTCGGCGGCTTTGACTTCGGCTTCAGCCTTGGCCCTGGCTTCCGCCGCCAGTCTTTCCTGTTCGGCCTTCAGGCGGGCCTCTTCGCGGGCTTTGGTCTCGGCTTCGGCCTTGGCTTTTTCTTCCTCGTTGCGTTTGGCTTCAGCGGCTTCCCTTGCGCGAGCCTCCTCGGCGGTTTCGGTCGGCTGGCCGCCGGGGCTGCCCCATTTGATGGTTCTGCTAAAAATGCCCTGGGCGATCACACTGGCGCCGTTGTCGGTGAGCATCATGATCCGAACCCGGTCGGTGGTCAGTTCCTTGGGCGCGCCGGGTTCGTCATTGAAAAACTTGACCTTGACGGAAATAATCCCATGCCCGGTGGGGATGGTCACCGGGTCCGCTCCGAACCAACTGGAGACTTTCTGTTGATTCTTGAGGGCGATGACCGGGAGAAGCCGCGCCGACGATCCGCTGGCGCCGTCGTAGGAATACTCCAGCGTCAACGTGACTTCCGAGCCGTCGGCCGATTGGTTGAGAACGCGGAGATTCCGGATATCGTTGCCGCCGAACGGCTGCTGGTTTTGCATCGGGACCACAACCTGTGCATGGAGATAAATCGCGCCCAGTTGGAGCGCGAGCAATCCAATATGCCGGCTTTCAAGCAATTTCATGCGCGGTCGGTTGACGTGACATGGCGAGTATAGACAGGCGTCGGCCCGTGTCAAACTGTCCATCGCACGAAAGGCGGAAAGGCGCAAGACCCTCAAAAAACGGATTGACACAGGACATGAATTGGGATAAACATCCCCCGGGCCTTGGCGCAAGACCCCGTTTCAAAGTCTTAACAAAACAAACAACAAGCGAAGGAATCTGACATGAAAAAATTCTTCCCGGTTTTGCTTCTGGCTGGCATCGTGTTCCTCTCCGGCGGTTGTTGCACATCGCTGGTTCTGCCGAACGATCAAACCAATTTTTCGGGAATTGCCGAACTGGCAACGAACTCGCCGCTCTCGGGTCCGCTCCGGCTGTTTCTGATTCATGGGATGAGTTCGCATCTGCCGGATTGGGGCGAAGCCTACCTGAAACCGCTGGAGGCGAAGCTGGGGCCGGGGTGGTCTTTGACCCATTTGCCGAAGGACCACCCGGTGCAGTGGTCTGATCAACCCAATGACTTTGTCGGGAATGTGCGGGTTTATGTGATGAAGCACAATGGGACCGCCCGCATTGTGGTGTATCAACTGACCTGGAGCCCTCTGACCGACCCGTTCAAGACCAACCGCTTCCAATCGGATGTTGCATTGTGGCGGCCATTCGTCAATCAGACCTTGCGTGGTGTGATTGACGAAAACCTCTCGGATGTTGTGCTCTACTTGAGCGGTTTCGACAGCAACGTGCTGAACAAGACGGTGCAGATTGCCCTGACAAATTTTTATTCTGGAGAGTGGGACCCGGACCCGGCGGCGAAAGCTGCAATCCCTGACTCGCCGGTTGTGGTTATAACCGAAAGTCTTGGATCGCTGATGTTTATCGATGGGCTGAGGGCATTGGCTCCGCCTCCGGAAGAGGATATGGATGCCCGGCTGGCCAGCTTTCTGAAAAACAACCAGATGGTCTTCATGATGGCCAATCAATTGGACTTATTGGAGATGCCGCCGCCGGAACCCTCCGGTCCGGTTCCAACGCCGGGAAGCACGGCTGCGAACGAATCCAATCCGAGAGCAAAATCAATGAGAGCTTTCCTGCGACTGCGCTACAATGCATGGCATCCGCGACACCATCTCCGTTCTCTTTCTGACGAGAAGACCAGGATGCAGCCGCCTTCTGCCGGCAGCAGCCCCTTTTTCTTCGTGGCGTTTAACGATCCTTACGATGTGCTCAGTTACAAAATTACAACGGATGACATCCAGGAATATGCCCAAGTCCAGTGGGCCTTCGTTGACAACTTCGCGCCGCGCAACGCTTGCGACTGGTTTTGGCTCTACGAATCGCCGGCCAAAGCGCATTCCGGTTACAAGGATAACACTCACGTCGTGGCGCTGGTCGTGAATGGCTATCACAAAGGAAAACCCCCGAAATCAACTCCTTGATGCCAAATAAACCGCGCTTGCAAGCCTATCTTGGATGTTCCCTCGGCAGTTGCGGCCTCGACGGGCCGCCAAATCCATCGGTCGCTGCCTTGATCGGTGCGGCGTTGAGCCTGTGGCTCAACCTGTCGAGGCACAGCCTCGACGCTACACCGGGACTTCGGGGGTGAGCAGCGGGCCGCCCAGGGGCAGGGATTCGGGCAGGGGGGCGAATTCCGCGATCTGCCGCCATAGGCGCGAAAAATCTTTGTTGACATCGCCGCTCAGGCAATCTGTGACCGTGCCCACGGCGTCGGGATATTTGTTGGTCAGTTTGCGGAAGCTGAATTTTGGATCGTAAAAGGCATAGACGAGCTTGCGCATGTTCTCGACGCCTTCGCGCATGAAGCGGCCATATCCGGCAAAACGTTCGGGCGAAAAGTCCCGCTCGACAATGGCCTTGTGTACCTCGTCGCCCGCCAGGGTGCCGCTCTTGAGGGCGAGCATGACGCCGGAGGAAAAAACCGGATCGAGAAAGGCGAAAGCGTCCCCAACCAGGAGCAGGCCGGCCATGCCACAATGCTTGGAGTGATGCGTGTATTCGCTGGTCAGAAAGTAGGAACCGGTCTGTTGTCCGCGGGCCAGGTGTTGTTTGATCCATTGGTTCTCTTCGATCTCGCGCTGGAAGATTGACTCGGGCGATTTCACGCCGCCGCGCGTCAAGTATTTGCCTTCCGCCACCACGCCGACGCTGATCCTGTCGTTGTGCTGCGGGATGTACCAGAACCATCCCTTTTCCGGCACGTAAGCCACCGTGGTGGCGCCGGCGTCGAGGCCCTCGTCGCGCTGGGCGCCCTTGTAATAGGTCCAGACGGCGATTTTGTTGAGCACGGGGTCTTTCACGCGCCATTGATTGCGCACGGCGCAAAAAGCCTCCTTGCCGGAACAGTCCAGGGTGATCGGAGCGCGATACTCCATCAGCGCGCCGCCTTTGGTTTGGGCGCGGACGCCGGCGATGCGCTGGTCTTCCTGGATCAATTCCGTGACGGTCGTTTCCTCTTTGACGATGGCGCCTTTTTCGCGCGCGTTGTCGAGGAGCAATTGATCGAATTCCGAACGCAAGACCTGCCAGGTCTGGGCGACGGTGTCGCGGTCGTAACGGTTGAAAAAATAAAAGGGCTGGCTGGCCCGGCCAGACGGGGAAACGAATTGGACGCTGTATTTCTTGACAAAGGCCGAGGCGCGCATTTTGCCGATGACGCCCAGCCGTTGCAGGGGCTGAAAGGTGAAGGGGAGCAGCGATTCGCCAATATGGTAGCGCGGGAACTTCTCGCGTTCGAGGATGAGCACGCGATGGCCGTATCCGGCCAGAATGGCGGCGGCGGAGGAACCGGCGGGGCCGGCCCCGATGATGATGGCGTCGAAGGGATGGCCGTTTTTCATGGGGGGATTACGGCGGCAGGATTTCCACGATCTCGGCCAGGGGCCGCCTCTGCGCATCGACCAGCGAATTGCGGCGGCCATGGAGAAGTTGAGGCCTGCGCAATTGCAGGGCGGTTTCAATAAAATTGTCCGACTCCAGGCGCAGGAAGGCCCCCGGACGGCTGGCAAACGGGATGTTGAACACGCTAAGAATCCGGCCCAGCGGACGCCGCGCGCGCAAAATCTCCTGACACGCCTCGTGGGGAAACAAGCCGAGATTGATCTTGATGGCGCCGAACTCGACGCGTTTTTGCGAGCGATCCAAAACCAGCACCGTTTCCCGGCAATACTCGTTTTCGCGGAGGCGCCGCGCCAAAACCTCGATGTGCAGTGTTTCCTGATAAAACTTCTCCAGCGTCGAAGTCATGTCCGTTATATGGTCGAGCAGGGAGCGATACGGTTCGGGCATCTCGTCCGGTTCGACGCGGTCGATGGCCGGCGCCGCCTCGCCTCGCTCGGCGTAAAATTCGTCCAGCGGATAAAAATCCGAATGGGCGGGCCGCGGCGCAATCAGCGGCATTTCTTCTTTGGCGGTTTTCATGCTCAGGCGTATCGGGCGTTCTTGTGTTCGGGGAGGAAAAATTCGTGCAAGAGCCTGTCCACCTGGAGCAGCCCGTCGCGGTTCAACACCACCGCGCCGTCCTCGACCCGCCCAAAGCCCCAGTCCTGCAAGGCGCGGAGCGGTTGGGCAAAACGCTGGCGAACGTCGACGCCGAATTTTTTCTGGAAATAATCGCAGCGGGTGCGGCCGAGCTTGAGTTGCAAAACAAACTCGCGGATCAACCGCTCGTCGCCGCCCGGCGTCATGGCCCGGTAAATGGGGAACCGGCCCGAACGCACGGCGTTGACGTACGGCTCGAAATCGTGCTGGTTTTGGTAATGGGTCCCCTGGAGATGCCCGAAGGAGGCCACGCCCAAGCCGATCAAGTCCGCGCCCGCCCAAAGACGGTCGCGATAGAGGAAGAGGGCCGTTTCCTTGTTTTTGACAGCGGTGTAGGCGCTGCCGACGGTGTAGCCGGCCCGTTCCAGTTCGGCAAAGGCGAAGGCAACCCAGCCGCGTTTGGTCTCCCAATCGGCCACGGGGGCGGCCAGTTTGCCGTCCGCTTTCATTTGCTGGTAGATGGTCGTGTTGTAAGGCACTTCCATTTGGTAAATGGTCACGCTGTCGGGGGACAGCTCGATGGTTTTGCGCACGTTCTCGCGCCAGTTGGCATCGGTCTCCCCGACCATGCCGGCGATGAGGTCAATGTTGATCTGGGGAAAGCCGAGTTCGCGGGCATAAGACCAGGCGCGGGCGATTTCCTTGCTGTGATGGGCCCGGCCGTTGATTTCCAGGATGTGATCGTCAAAGTTTTCCACGCCCAAACTCAAACGGGTGACGCCCAGTTCACGAATGGCTTTCAATTTATGGCTGGTCAACGTGCCGGGTTCGCATTCGAAGGTCACTTCCTCCGCCTCGTCCCAGGGGAGCAGCCCCTTCATCGAGCCGGCCAGATGCTGGAGCTGATCGACCGACAAATAGGAAGGCGTGCCGCCGCCGAAATAAACGAAATTGGGCTTGCGTCCGCCCAGGATCGGTTTGGCGGCGTAGAGGGCCAATTCCTTCAAGGCGGCGTCGATGTAGCCGCGAATGGCGGCGGAATCCTTGTCCGTATAGACTTTGAAATAGCAAAAATGGCAGCGCTTGCGGCAAAAGGGAATGTGCAGGTAAATGCCCAGGGGCGCCGGCGGGGAGACGGGCGGCCGTTCCAACGCCGCCAGAACGTCCGGCACAAACTCCGGCTTCCAAAAGGAAAAGGGCGGGTAATTGGACACGAAATAATTGCCCACGGTCGTTTGCTTTTCAAGGGCCGGCGCGGGGGGGTTGACTGTTTGCGCTGTGTCCATAACGTTTTTCAGTTCGATTTCCGGCCGAAGCAATAGACGTTGCCGTCGTCGCATCCGATCACTATTTTTTCGGCGGCGACGGCGGGGGAACTGACGACCGGCTGGCCCAAATCATAGGACCACAGTTCCTTGCCGTCGGCCAGCGCCAGCATATAGACGCTGCCGTCATCCGAGCCGAAGATCACATGGCCGCCCGCCACGACGGGCGAACTTTCAATTTTCCCGCGCGTGGCAAATTTCCATAAATTCGTGCCATTGGACCGCTGGAGACAGTGCATCGCCTTGTCAAAACCGCCGAAGAGCACGCGGTCGGCAGTGACGGCGGCGGAGGCCATGTACGGAAAATCCAGGTCGTGATAACGCCAGGCCACCGCGCCGGATTGGATGTCCACGCAAAGGAACTCGTTTTCATAATGGCCGAAGTAGGCGCGATCACCCGCCAGCGCCACTGAGGCGGCAATGTAGGCGCCGGCGTCAATTTCCTTGATCTTGCGCCCGTCGGCCAGGGAAAGAACGTGGAGCAGCGCGTCGCATCCGCCAAAAACCGTCCGGCCATCGGCGACGGCGCAGGAGCCGTTGATGTAGTTGCCGGTTTCATAAGTCCAGGCCGCGCTGCCGTTGCTGGCCGCCCAACAGTACAATTTAAAATCATAACTTCCCGCCAGCACGCGCAACGGGCCGCCGCCGGAAGAGGCGATGCTGGCCGAAGCCGCAATTTTCCCTTCGGTTTCATGCTTCCAAAGCGGCTGGCCGGATTTGGCGTCAATGGCATAAAAAATCCCCTCGCTGGTCCCGACAAAGACCGTGCCATCGGCCAGGAGCGGCGGCGCGAGCACCGCCGAGCCGGCTTTAAAAGCCCAGACTTTCCCGCCCGAGGCAAAATCGAGGGCGTACACCTGGCCGTCGTTGGAGCCGATAAAAACGGTTCCACCGCCAATCACAGCCGACGATTTGACCGGCCCGCCGGTTTTGAAATTCCAGAGCAGGGCGGGCTGATCGGGCACCGTGCCGCCGGCCACGCCGGTCAGGCCCGGGTCGCCGCGAAACATCGTCCACTGGCCCGCGCCAGCGGCCCTGGATGACGATGACACCGCGGCGGCGTGAAGGGCGGCATTGGCGAGGCAAATGACCAGCGCCAGAACGCCACGGACCGCAAGCGCGGGACCCTGTTTTTTCGGATGTCGCATCGAAAGAATATCGGCAGCAGAAAACATCGCGCCGGGAGGCCGGTTTGGCAAATAAATAATGCTACTGACACGCATTATATGGAAAGGCTGAAGGCAAAAGCAGGAGACGCAAGACGCATCTGGATTCTTGCAACTCATTGGAAGTCAAGGATGGCATGGCCCGGAGTTTAGGACGGGGCGGCGGAATGGGTTCGATTGTTTTTGATTATTTTGCCTTGACATGGAGGAAAGATTAAATATGCACTATAAATTGGCGCTGCCCGAATTGCGGCTTTCAATGCGGGCAGCGCCAATTTTGCTTCCAGCAAAGAATTCGTTGCTTTTGGGTTTTGGTGGTGGAATTTAGATGCGTCTGCCCTGCCGCTGTTTGTATATTCATTGTCAGCCATCATTCATGCATATAAAGTTTCAGGCTTAAATCATGAACAGAACAACAATTCTACTTGTTGCGGCCGTCACCGCAGCCGCTGGATGTTCCGGCCCTGGGATTAAAGGCGACGGAGTCATCCGGACCGAGGAACGATCGATTTCTGATTTTTCCAAAGTCGTGGTCACGGGCGGGTACCAGATCAAATGGTCCGTCGGCAAACCCGCGCTCAACATTTCCACCGACCGGAATCTTCTTCCGCTCATCCAAACGGCCGTCAGCGGCGGCACTCCGCAAATCGACTCGAAGGAAAGCCTGGCGCCGACCAAAGGCATCAGGATGAATCTGTCCAGCGCATCTCTGGCGGACGTGCGATTGACTGGCGGAAACAGTTTCAAGGCCGGCCAGCTTTCCGGCCATGACCTGAGGCTTGAATCCACCGGCGCGTCGGACTTCAGCCTGGATGGTTCCGTCACGAAACTGGAAGCGAACCTGACAGGAGCCAGCAAGCTCAATGCGAAATCTCTACAGACTCAAATCGCCACGTTATCGCTTCTTGGCGCTTCGGACGCCGATGTCACCGTCGCCGACACTCTCAAGGTATCCATTACTGGCGCCGGCTCGCTCACCTACTTCGGCAACCCCAAATCGGTGGAGCAGAACATCACTGGCGCGGGAAGCATTCAGCATCGGCCATGATGCCTGGCCAACTGGATTTTTGCGGCTGTTCCGGCAACGCGGCTCACCGCGCCTCGCGCAGGTAGCGCAGGCTTTCGGGAATCTGTTGTTCGGAAACGTCCGATTCATCCTCGATGAAGTACCACTTCACCCCCGCTTTCGCCGCCGCGCGCAAAATGCCGGGCAGATCAAGCTGGCCCTTGCCCATCGCCACATCGTTGCTGTCCGGTGAACTGCCGGTGAGCAGGCCGGTGGGCGTGCCTTTTTTCATGTCTTTCAAGTGCATCAACGCCCAGCGCGCGGGTTGCCGCTGTAGCAACTGCGCCGGGTCCCGGCCGGCATGAGCGATCCAGAATATGTCCATTTCAAACTTCACCTGGCGGGGATTGGTCTCCCGCATCAGCAAATCGAAAAGAGTTCCATTCCCGAACGGTTGAAATTCATACCCGTGCGTATGGTAAAAGAAAACCATGTGATGCCTGGCGGCCAGGGCGCCGGCCCGATTGAAAACCGCGATGCCTTGGCGGCACGCGGCTTCGTCGAACGCCCCCTTGTGCGGAATCCAGGCGCACCCGACGTACTTCAAACCGAACGTTTCGGCCTCGGCCAGCACGCCCTCCGGGTCATCGCGCCATCGGTCGAAGGGAAAATGGCCCGAAACGGCCTCCAGTCCGTGCGCGTCCAGTTGCGCCTTGAACTTCGCGGGCGTCAATTTGTAAGTGCCGGCCAGTTCGACATATTTGATCCCCCAACTCCGCACCTCGGCCAGCGTGCCGGGAACATCCCGGGCCATTTGCGCGCGCACGCTCCACAGTTGCAGGCCGACGGGGCCTTTGCAAAGCTGCTCGTCCGCGCTGGCGCAGCCGGCGAGAAGCGCGGCCGCGCAAACCATCGTGCCCCGCGCGGCGGCGGCCAGGGAGGCGGGCCGGCGGCGCGAGTCAATTATTTGTTTGGATTTCATGGGGCGCCATGATGGCGCCGGTTGCGCCGGATTGTCCATGAATAATATATCAGCGGCTTCCGGCTCCCAATCCTCAGAGATGAGTTCTTTGCGCCTGTTCAATTAAATCCGCCAGCGCCTCGAACAAGTCCCTTTTGTCCGGCAAATGGCGCCAGAGTCCGGGGCCTTTGACCAGGCCGTAGCCCGGCCCGTAGGCCAGGCCATTGACCACGCAGGCGTCGGTTGAGTTTTCCTCCAATTGCCGCTCCGCCAGGGCAATGACCCGCGCGCGATCGCCCTCCAGCTCGTATTTCCAACCCACCAATCGCGCCTTGGGAAACCAGCCGCGCAAGCGACCGAGGATTTTCGGCGCGGGCGCCAACTCCGCCAGCATGTTTCCGCGCCGCGTGGAAATCTTGCGCGATTTGATTTCCGATAATTGCCCGCCCGCCGCCCGGCGCCAGATTTTGCCGAAGGTGAAATCGCTGACCGCCGCCGCATGAAACACCGCTCCGACTTCGCTTGAACCCAGCCCTTCGAGCCGCCGCCCCAAGTCGGCGCCGGTGGTGAAGACCTGGACGCTTTGCGCCTTGGACACAATTCCGCAGGTTGAATAGTGCCCGCGCAGCAACTCCACCTCGTGTCCCTGTTCGGCGAGGTAATTGGCCAGTTCCGAACCGAGAGCGCCCGTGGAGAAATTAGTCAGGCGCCGGACCTCGTCCAGTTCCTCATAAGTTGGCCCCGCCGTGACAATACACTTCATTTGCGCCTCATCACTAACAAACCCCGCGCACATTTGAAATGTAAACTCATCGTTTGATCTGCACCTGCTCCTCTTGCGCCCAGTCATTGTGTCCGCCGGGAATCTCGATGAACCGGGCGCCGGGAGTTTGTCTTGCCAGAGCTTTGGCATGTCCGATCGGGATGATCGTGTCATCCCTGGCTCCGAAGATCTCAACGGGTCCGGCATAGCGCCTCAGTGATTCGACGTTGTCCCAAGCATCGCGGAGCAGGAGCCGGACCGGCAGAAAGGGGAAATGTTTGGCGGCGACATTGGCCAAGGTATCAAACGGCACAACCAGCACGATTTTGTCCGGCGGAATTTTCTCCCGGGCAAGAGCGCAGGCGGGGCCGCTGCCGATGGACTCGCCCAGGACGCAAACCGGGGTGTTCGGATTCCGCGATCGCAAAAGTTGATAGGCTTCCGCCGCCGCCTGGTTCATGGTTTCCATGGAAGGCCGCCCTTCGCGAGCGCCGTATCCGGGGTACTCCAGCACGTAGAGAGAATCCTGCCCGGACATGCACCGCAGGACGTAATCCCTGTCCGCGGCCTGGCCGCCGTTGCCGTGCATCATCAACCAAAGCGTGCGGGCGTTTGGCGCCTCCCGGCAATAGCCTATCACGCGGGAGCCGTCCGACCACGGAGCCAGGCCGGTGGGGAGCGAGTCGTGCGTCGGGAAGAAGAGCATTGACCGTTGCCGAACGCAGGCAATCGCAACGACGGCCAGGTAGAACAGAAACAGAATTGCCACTATTCGCAGCACAGACTTAATCGCACACAAGGGAAAGGCTAAAGGCTGAATGCCAAAGGCTAAAGGAAAAATTGAAAGGCACGCCCCCAAGTCCGCAGCAAAAAAGGTTTAAGGCCGGCTAAGGGAGCTTGGCGGAGATGGGATGCACGGTCAAGCCGCGCGGGGTGACGGGACTGGTCGGGGGCTGACAAAGGCCTCCTTGGGCGTTGTCCAGAAATTGCCCGCCGTTAATTCTGTTGTTGGTGCAGGAGTCGTCGTTGACTTGGAATGCCCTGCCGCCGCACCCGACCACCCGCAAGTTGTTAAAACTGTTGCCGGTGCATTCGGTGCCGGCGTAAAACTGCCACCCGGAGGGGGTCGCCTCACCTTCCTGCGCCATGAAAACTCCGTCGTGCCGGCTGTGGCGAATCGTCACTCCTTCAAACACATTGTCGCGCGAATGCCGCATGAAAATGCCCAGGTCGTTGCCAGTGAGAACCGCGCCGTCAATGACATTATGGTCGAAACCCAGGTCCAGCGAGATTCCCGCCGCCAGGTTGTCGTGCAGGTTCAACTGGCTGAAATGGCTGTCGTGAGTCCGGTAACAGGCCAGCCCGTCAAATTGATTGTCGTAGGCCGTGTAATCCCGCACCGTTAGGCGCCGCGTCTGCCCGGTGCATACCAAGCCGCCGGAGCGGCAATGGCGGCAGATGACATGCTCGATGGTGGCATTATCCATTTCCCAGATATGAACGCCATTGTTATTAATACAGATGCCATTGGAAAGAACCCGCCAAAGTTCCTTCTGTTGGTGGGTCCGATTGCCGTCCACGAGCAGGTCACAAAGATGCAGGCCCTGTGTCGGCCCTTTGGCTTTTTCCCTCGGAGGGCCCAGGATGACAACGGGGCAATTGGCGTTGTCGGCCAGGTACAGAATCGTCTCCGGCCCGGCGCCGCGCAACGTCTGCCCATCCTGCCGCAGCATAATCCGCTGATGGACGAGGTAAGTCCCCCGGCTGAGAACAACTTCAGCGCCGACGCCTAGCTTGTCCAGCGCCTGTTGAATCCCTTCCCCGCTGGCGACAGGAGGGACCTCCAGCGTCGCCGTGAGGCCGGACAATGGAATGAGGAAAAGCAGGCCAAAAAGAACCTTGGTGACAAATGTTCCCGCCTTCAAGCTACGTCTTTCTCTTGTGGATAATAACCTCGCTGCCGTCCGGGTCGAGGACAATGGCAAAGCGGCAAACCGGTGTCTCGGTAATCGCGCCCCGAAAGGCCGCGCCCTGCTTTTGGAGACGCGCCACCTCGGCATCCAAATCTGAAACCTCGAAAGCCAGCACCGCGCCGCGAACCGGCACGGGGTGCCCGGCGTCCGCCAGGCTGATCGCGAAAGTGGTGTCACCAACGTCGTACTCAAACCACTCACCGAGCGCCTCGTGTGTCAACCTCAAGCCCAGGATGTCCTCGTAGAAATGACGCGCTGCCTTGATGTCACTCACTGCGTAGGTCAGAAAAGCAATGGACTGAATCATGGCGCGGTTGTAGCAGAAATTTGCGCGGCTGGCAACACCAGTGGAGAGTTGGGAATGCAGAGTGCAGAGTTCTGAAGAGGATTAGGATTAAGATTACGATTAAGATTAGGAGCAGCTCACCAATGACAGGGATTTCAATACATGACTTTGCCCGGCATCCGCCGCCATTCCTCGAGGACTTCGACGGCTTTGTCGCGAAGAATTTGTTGCATGGGCAGCCGGCGCGAGGCCGGGGGCAGCGCCAGTTCCCGGTAGAGTTCCTCGTCGCCGAATCCCGCCCCGGCGGCGTCCGTCCGCGTGGCGGCGAAGACGATGCGCTCCACCCGCGCCCAATAAGCCGCGCCCAGACACATCGGGCACGGCTCGCAACTGGCGTAAAGAACACATCCTTGCAACACGAACGTCCCCAGCCGCGCCGCCGCCGCGCGAATGGCCATGATTTCCGCATGGGCCGTCGGGTCGTTGATCGAGGTGACTTGGTTCCAGCCGGCGGCGATGATTTCATTGTCCCGCACCAGGAGCGCGCCGAAGGGTCCGCCGTCTTTGGCGCGCATGTGTTCCGCCGCCAGTTGAATGGCGTGTTGGATGAAATCAAGGTCCCGGGAGTTTGGCGCGGGCTGCATTTTATTTTTCAAACGAAAAGGCTGGTCTTGCGCAGGTGCATTGAATCAATCAGGCCCTGATCGGTCAGTTTCAATTCGGGAATGGGCGACAGGCTCAAAAAAGAAAGCGACATGAACGGAGCCTCCAGTTCGCAGCCCATCGCCTGCGCCTCCGCGTTGAGCGCGTCCAGCCGCTCGATGACTTCTTCCAGGGGACGATCGGAAACCAGGCCGGCCACGGGCAAGCCCAGTTCGGCGGTGATCCGGCCCTTCCGCACCGCCACCTGGCCCCCTTGCAATTGTTCCAGCGCCTGGATCGCTCGGCAAATGTCACCGTCATTGGTTCCGACCACCACCACATTATGGGCGTCGTGCGCCACCGTCGAACCCAGCGCGCCGTCCTTGAGTTGAAACCCTCGCACGAAACCGACCCCGACGTTGCCGGTCGCGCGGTGCCGTTCCACCACCACCAGCTTGAGAATGTCACGCCCGGTGTCCGGGACGACGCGGCCGTTCTGGATTTTGGGCGCGACGATGATCTGCCGCGTCACAATCTGGTTGGGAACAATTTCAATGACCCTGATCTTCCCGGCCCGCGCGGCTTTGACCTCCAGGTCGCGCGCCTCGTAGCGCAGGTTCATCGTCCCCCGCGGCAGGGGCGCGGCGGCGGCGGTCCGGGCCAGATATTGCCCGTCTTTGGCCACGAGGACCCCTTTTTTCCAAGTCTGGCGGACGGCGAATTTTTTCAAGCTGTCAAAAATAATAAAATCGGCCCAATACCGGGGGGCAATGGCGCCGAGATTCTGGAGGCGGTAGTGGCGGGCGGTGTTGATGCTGGCGATTTGCAGCGCGGTGATCGGCGGCAGGCCGTGGCGGATGGATTGGCGCACCGCGTGGTCAATGTGGCCTTCGGCGACCAGGCCGCCCGCCAGCTTGTCGTCGGTGGCGTAGGAGCAATTGACCGCGTTGTGCGGGGTGATCAGCGGGAGCAGGTCAACCAGATTGCGCTCGGTGCTGCCTTCGCGCAGCAAAATGTGCAGGCCCAGCCGCAGTTTTTCCCGCGCTTCCTCCAGCCCGGTCGATTCGTGATCGGAGCGCACGCCGGCCAGCGCGTAAGCGTTGAGATTTTTTCCGCGCAAGCCGGGGGCGTGGCCATCGACCGCCTTGCCCTTGCCGACGGCGATTTTGGCCAGCTCGCTTTTCGCGCCCCGGCAAACCCCGTGGTAATTCATCAATTCGGCGATGCCGGCCACGCGCTCATCGGCAATCATCAAGCCCAAATCATCGGCCGTGATGCGCGCGCCGGCGGTTTCCAGAACGGTCGCCGGAACGCAGGACGGCAGCATGATGAAAAAATCCAGCGGCAGGTTTTTGCTCGATTCCAGAACGTAACGGATGCCGTCCAAGCCCAGCACATTGGCGTATTCGTGGGGGTCGATGACCACGGCGCCCGTGCCGTGAGGCACCACCGCGCGGGCGAATTCCGGCGCGGTGAGTTGGGAGCTTTCGACGTGAAAATGCCCGTCGATCAGACTCGGCGCGATGAAGGCGCCGCGCAGGTCGAGGGTCTTGCGTCCCTTGTAATCGCCCAGGCCGATGATCCGCCCGTCCTCGACCGCAATGTTGGCGTCATGGATTTCGCCGCTGAGGACATTGACCAGGCGGCCGTTTTTGAAGAGCAATTCGGCCGGCAGTTCGCCGCGGGCGACGGCCAGTTTATGGCGCATGTTTCGCATGACAACCGCGGCACTCTACAGCATCCGCCTCCTGAGCAAAATAAAATGTGCAAGGCTTTGGCGCTTGCCACTCAATTGTCCCGCCGCCTACACTGCAAGCGGATGAGAAAGATTGGTTTAGCGGCCGCGCTGGCTCTGCTGGGCGCCTGGCCCCTCCAGGGGCAACCCAACGGCGTGACGGCGCAATTGCAACTGGCCCAGGAGCAATACCTTCCCGGCGAAGACCTCCAGCTAAAAGTCCGCATCACCAACCGCTCCGGCCAGGAAATCTTTTTGGGCGCGGACAACGACTGGCTTGTCCTGTCCATCACGGGCGAACATAATGCCCTCTGCCCCAAGCTGGGGGAGATGCCCCTGCAAGGCGCCTTTTCCCTGCTCTCGGGCGAAGTGGGGACCCGGCCATTGAATCCGACCCCTTTCTTTGATTTTCGCCGGCCGGGCCGGTATCGCATCGCGGCGAGAATCCGCCTGCCGCAGTGGCGGCAGGAAATTGTCTGCAAGTCCGTTTCCTTCACCGTCGCCAACGGCGTGCCTTTGCCGAATCTGGCCAATTTGCAATTTGGGATGCCGCCGGCGCCGGGGGCGGCCACTGCCGCCCCGGAGGTCCGCAGTTACAGTTTGTTGAAAGCCAGTTTTCTGAAGGAATTGAAACTCTATTTCCGGCTGACCGACGGCACGGGCAAAATTTTGCGCGTCTTCCCCGTTGCCCGCATGACCTCGTTCACCGTCCCGGAAGCGCAGATGGACCGATTCAACAATTTGCATGTTCTGAGCCAGACGGGTGCCAGGACTTTCAACTATTGCGAGATCAATCCCGAAGGCCAGTGGGTCCTTCGCCAAACTCATCTCTACAACGGCACCCGCCCTGTTTTGCGCGTGGATGCGGAGGGGCGGATTTTTGTCGCCGGCGGCGCGCGCCGCCTTTCCGCGGACGACTTTCCCCCGGCCGCGCCAGAGCCGGCCAACCCGCGGTGATCAGCGGCTGGCCAAATCGCCCACCCTGCGGGACACGGACTGAAGCCGGGCAATTTTGCCGGGCACATCCGCCAATGTGGCCAGAACGATGTCGCGATGCCCCTTGCCGATCCACGGGGAGGCAATCAGCAGCGAGGTGCAGCCCGCATTATGCGCGGCCTCGGCGTCCTGCCATTTATTGCTGATGACAAAGGAGCGCTCCATGTTCACATGCCATTTAAAAGACGCCTCGATGAGCAACCCCGGTTTGGGCTTGCGGCACGGACAGCAATCGTTGGCGTCATGCGGACAGATCAATATGTCGTCCAGGCAAAACATCTGGCGCAATACGGAATGCATCCGGTCCAATTCGCGGCGGGACAACGAGCCGCGCGACAAGCCGGGCTGGTTGGTCGTGGCAATGAGCAGGAAACCCGCCCCTTTGAGCAGGCGCAACGGTTCCAGCGCCCCGGTATTCGGCTCCATCTGCTCAAGAAACAGCGGGGGCATCGGCTGGTCCCGTTCCACCCGGTCCAGGTTTAAGATGCCGTCTCTTTCTATAAAAACCGCAGATCGCATAAATACGAATACTAGCATAAGTTACGCCATGAATGGCATTGCCGCCAGAAATTAATGCTCTCTCCGGCTAAAGTATTTTGCGGAATAGCCGATTAAACAAGGTTAAGGCTTGTCCCAATGCCCGAAACGGCATCATTGAACACGGAACGGAAAGGCGTTTACCGGACATTGTCCGGCGAACGCAAAAATGGCTGGAGTTTTTCCAGCAATTCCCGCGGCAGGCGCCTGGGTTTTGCATCGAGGCCGGCGCAGACGTGCCGCGTTTCCCCGTCGGCCAGCAGGGCGCCGTCCGCATTGAGAATGCGGAAGCCGAAGCTTAACCGGATGCCGCCCATTTCGTTGACACAAAGTTCAATGGTCAGCAAGTCATCGTAGCGGGCCGCCCCTTTGAAGGACATTTGCAGGCCGATGACCGGGAAAGCCGTCCCCGCCTCCTGCAAGCCGGACAAAGGAGAGGCCAGATGCCGGAAAAATTCACCGCGCGCCCCTTCCAGCATTTCCAGGAAGCGGGAGTAATAAACATGGTTGCCCACCGTGCATTCCCCGTAGATGACGCGGTGCTGGTGTTGAAAAACTGTCATATATAATACATTTTCCCCTTGTCGAGACCGGCCTCGATCATTTGCTGGAAGGTGATCGAATCGGCGGTTTGATTGACAGCGCGGCGCAGTTGCTGCCAGGCCTGGCGCAACTCCGGCGGCGGCGGCGGATTGCCCAAAGCGGGGGAGTCGAAGATTTCCCCGTGGATGCAGCGCAGGACATCGCCAAAGGTTATTTTGGCCGGCGGACGGGCCAGCAAATAGCCGCCCTCCTTGCCGCGCCGGCTTTTGACGATTTGGGCGGACTTCAACTCGATGAGAATCTGCACCAGGTAATTGGGCGGGATGCCTTGTTCGGAGGCCATGTCATCGACAGTCCGCGCCACGCCTTCCGCATAATGTTGGGAAAGCCAGAGAACGGCCCGGGCGGCATAATCACTTTTGATCGAGAGCTTCATGCATGTTGGCGGAGAGGGGGGGATTCGAACCCCCGGTACAGTTTAACCCGTACAACGGTTTAGCAAACCGCCGCATTCGGCCACTCTGCCACCTCTCCACCCTTGACTCCAAACGCTTTGCACAAGCGCCAACAGATCCTGTTTCCGCTGGTGGAATCTGGCATTTATCGCGGCAAGGTTCAAGCCCAAAGGCGGCAAGCCTCACGGCGCGCCATTCCGGCGGCCGTGGTTCCAAAAAGGCAACAGGCTGTTGTCAAACGTAAATTGCCAGGCAACGTAGCATTGAAATCCCACCGGGCCGTCAATGGACCGGCCCGCCGAGAAGAGCAAATGGTGATGATCGCTCAAATCAATGACCGTCCCGGCGTTGAACGCGGTGCCGGTATTGGGAAAATCGGTTTGATACACGGTCTGATGATAGACCTCCACGCCCACGAGCACATGGGTCGAAACCTGCTTTTGCAGCACCGCCCCCGCAAAATTCCAATTGTCGTGTCCGGAAAAAGAATTCAGGCCGTAGCCGCCCCCGCCGTAGGCCGTCCACGAGCCCCAACTCTTCTGCATCCACAAGGGGAGAAAGGCCTGGGCATGACCGTTGCCGAGATTGTCCCGCGCGCTGCCGGTGGGCACTTCAAGCAACGGAAAAATTCCCGCTTGGGGCCACCCGTTCGTCTCTTGGATAAACCGGTATTTTGCGCCCAGCTCAACGTCGCCCGGCCCGTAATGGCCGGCGCCTTCCGGCGGAGAATCGTAAGCCAGGGGCGCAATCAGGTGAAGCTGAAGGTCCGGCACCGCTCCATAGTTGACTTCAAAATGCGGCGCGGTGCCGGACCAATCGCCCCTGAGTTCTGAATGCATCGAAGCGATATAAAACTCCCAATGCTGGCAATCCACCGGCTCCGGATCGTCCGTGACGAACGGCGGACCGCCAAAGGCGGTCCCCGCGATCCCCAGGCTCAGGAGGGCCGACAGAGCCACGGCCGGCAAGCGTTGTTGAGCGCGCATGAGAGTTTTTTTAACCGGCTATTGCATAAAAACCCAGGACGATGAGAACGCCTGCAACCACTCCCGAAAAAACGATTCGGGTCAAATGATTGACGGACATTTTCGGTCCCTGGCCCCTGTTCATTCCAGCCAAACACCAGCCGAACAGGGCAAAGAGGATGAGAATAATGGCAACATGGGTGATCCACTGATGGCCGGTCATTTTTTGCATCCAATCCGCGACGGCCCTGCTCCTCTCCTTGGCGATGACCAGCAGGGCGTTCAACACGGCGCAGAGCGCCAGCGACAACCCGAACGATATCGTGTGTTTTGAGACGGCGTTGTTTTCCATGTGTTCCTCCAGGTCAATTGGGTTTCGCCAGCAACGCCACTTTCACCCCCATCGAAATGATCGCGCCGTGCCCCTCGGCCATCAAGGCGAGCGCCGCGACCAGGGCCGCCGCGCACAGCACCAGCCGCCGGGCCTCCTTGTTCACCGCCAGGTTGTTTGAGGCCGCGATCGGCAGATAGGTGGCCAGCAGCAGCAGCGTGATGACGAAATGCTCCTTGGTCTCCATGAAGTAGTTGTGAGCCAGCGGCCATGGCCCTTTGAGGATGACATCCTTGTCCGCCTTGTAATCCGCGACATACCAATAGCCGCCGGCCGCAAAGGCAAGCCACATGAAGACCGCTGCCGCCCGGCTCATCCATCGTATGCGAACCAGGTTCCCCTCGCGCGCGTTCAACACGTCCGCAAAAAGCCAGACGGTCGTCAGGAGACAAGCCGCCCCGAACAACACATGGCCCAGCAAAATCATTTCTTTCATTAAATCGCTGTCGGACACTATCCACTTGGCGCGGCAAAGGCAAAAGAGAACAATGCCGGGTTGCGCCCGGGAGTTTGGCAAGGGGTTTACGGCGTGGCGGCGCGATAAAAACGCCAGGGAAAAGCGCCGGCGTTGGAATCGGTGAAAGAGACCGTGCCGAAACCGGAAGGATTGGTGTAAACGGGAACCCATTGCAGCAGATTGGTGGAGGCGGAAATGACCACCTGTCCCTGCCAGGCCAGATTGGTCAACTCCATCGTGAATTTGCCGCCGGAAAGGCTCAAAGCCCCGGCGCTGGTGACGAAGGAAACCGGGGAGTTGGTCAAAGGCGATGCCGTGCCGCTGAGCGCGAAGACGCCCGTAACGGTGTTGGCCGTGGTGCCGGTGCCTCCGGGCATGGTGAAGGTCACCGAGTTGATCTGCTTGGTGTTCAAACCGAGAGATTGGAGGTTGATGGAAGTTTGATAGAGAGTGGGAAAATAGAAGTAGTAGCCAGGGGTGTTGGCCTGATCAAAACTGTAATACTCGTTGTAATCGCCTATGTCCATTGTTCCGAAATTTGTGATGGCCGCGCCTTCGCCCGCAGTGTTCGTTGTCATGTAATTGGCGGCGTTGAAAGCGATGGCCGAACTGGCCGAGCCATCCGCGAAATAAAGGACCAATGTGCCGTTGCCCCCGCCTTGGGCCGAGGCGGCCAGGACACTCAACGATTTGCAGGCCATCGGCGTGTTGAAGGTGAGCGAGGCCGAGTTCGAAGCCGAGGTCAGGTACAGCACATTGCTGTTGTTATACGGAGCAAGCTGAAACGTTGTTGCATGATCAAACTCGTTGGTCAAAAGCCCGCTGGGCGGCAGACCCAGGACGGCCGGTCCTCCGTACGCATTGCTGGCGACCAGGCCTGCTTCGTAAAAGCAAGTAGGGCCATCTGAAAGAGCACACGCGGGATCGAAGGTGTCGGCATAGTTGTAGGTGTTGCCGCCAACAGCGGTGTTTTCGACCACCACATCCAGGTTGAAGCCCGTCACCCCAATCGGATAATCCGCTGTTGCCACAGTAAGGGAGAATTGCAGTCGCTGGGCGAGGCCATTGCTCAGGTTGGTGATCCAAATTGAGCCGGAATAAGTTCCGGCGGCAAGACTGTTGGCGGCGGAGTTCAGAGAGATGGTCAGGTTGGAAGCTGCACCCGCAGCCAGCGTGCCGTTGCTGGAAGTGACGCTCAGCCAGGCGGATGTGTTGGACAGCGTCCAGTTTATTGAAGAGGCGGACGTGTTCGTCAGGGTATAGATTTGGGAGGCCACGCTGAAAGGACCGTTGGTCGGCCCGATGGCGGCAAAGCCGGTTTCAGGAATGACGAGCAGCGGCGGCGACAAGACGAAATTCGCGCCCCAGACGTTGCCGCTGGGAAGCTGATTGTAAACGTAAGTGCCGGTGGAATAATTGTTGGTGGCGGAGGCGTCGCCCGCATTGGTGACTGTCAATGTGCAGGTCGAGCCTGCGGGGATGCAGGCCAGGGCGTAAATTCCATTTGTATCCGTTGTCGCCGTATAAGTGCCGCCCGCGCTGCGCACCGCCGTAACCGTCGCGCCAGCCACGGGCGCTCCTGTCGGGTCGGTCACGCGTCCGCTGATGATCTGGCCGGTGCCATTGGTGTAAATGTTGTAAATGCAGGCCTGAATGATCGTGTAATCGCCGTTATCGGCGGTATCGATGTCGGGCAGGGCGTACCAAATATCGTCGTCCCCGCCCCAGCCGGCGTTGAGGTGATGAAAGAGCGTGGAGGCGCTGTAGCCGTAACCGTCAACCAGCAGGCAGTGCCCGCCTTCACTCCCGTTGATGCCCAGCGACACGGGCAACCGGGCGTCCACGTTGGGATTGATCACATTCAGCAAATTTGTGCCGCTGATGCCACTACCATCATTTTCGTAGTAAGCGGCATTGGCAAATTTGAAGGTGTTCGTCAAAGCCTGCTGGGCCAGATAGGTATAAGCAGACGAACCGGATGACGTATAAGCCATGTGGACGGTGGCTCCGGCATCATGGGTCAAAGCGCCAATGGCGATCGCCTGGGTGCTGGTTGGTTCATTGGGCGACAAAGGCATGCTGCTCCACTGGTACGCGCCGCCCGCGCCGTTGCCGCCGAGCAATGAGGTTGTCTCCGTCGAGGCGTTGTTCGTAATGGAAAAGCTGTTTGTTCCAACGCCGGTGTTCGGATATTGGAAATAGTACATCACCTGCGCCATGCAGGTGGCGACGCAACCGCATGGGTAATTCCCCGCATTGCCCGCGGCATACGGCGGCGTATAATAGTTGTAACAGGCATCATTGCCGCTGACGTCGGCGCTTTGACTCCAGAGGGTCTGGACAAACGGCGCCACCCAGATTTGCGACACGACGACGATGTTGCCATTCTCTTCCGAATCCGGCGGTGGATTGGGTGAACCCGCCAGGAAGGCGTGCCATTTATGCCGGGACTTCAACGCGGACGCCGCCGGCGCGCCCGCCCGCGCCCGCGCCATGCGCCGCGGCATGTCGCGGTTGACCAGGGCCGCCAGCGGGCCTTTGGATGAAGCGTCGAAGCTGCCGGCGGCGGAGAACGCGACTATCGGCTCCGCCAGGTCATCGGCGGGGAGAATGACAAAACCGGACGGGTCCAGTTGCACAACGTAATAAAGAATCTCCCCGGCGGCATTCCTGACCGCTTCCGTGCTTTTGACCCTGGCGGACAACTGCCCGCCCAGTGGCCGTCGGTCCTGATGCAACCAGCCTTGGACCGCGCTGGTGGCGGTATCGGCGGTGACGGGGGCGGCGAAGGCCGGGTGGGACAAAGCAAAGACGCAAGCAAAAGCAATTGCGCCGCGTCTGGTCAGGGTGCGGAAACGATTATGGCGACTCATGTGCGCAATTTTCTTATACTGGCTGCGCCGGCAAATGTCGAGGATTATATCCAGAAGTTCCCCAACCCGTCATTGATCCTCGGCGGTAAAACCGGCTACCAGGGGCCGATGGTCTGAAGCCAGGCCCCAATTCGGCGAACTGAGCACGTATGTCTCCGCGCCGAGCCATTGCCGCTCCATGCCACGACTGAGCAGAATATAATCAATGCGGCTATAGACATCCTCCACGGCGTAGTAATGCGTCCAGGTGATGTTGCGCGATTCGTGGCCTTTGCCGGCATGGGCCGGGTCGTCGCCGTTGCGTTCGGCGGGGCGGGTGTCAAACAAACGGGTGCGTCCGTGCCCCAGGATCGTGCGCAAGGGTTTGGAATCCTTGACATCGTTGAAATCCCCCAGGACGACCAGTTTTTGCCCCGGATCATCGGCCAGCCGGGTGTCAGTCACCCGCCGCAAGGCCGCCGCCTCTTCGTAGCGCCATTCTTCCTCGTCCGCGGCGGGGTCGGGCCGGCGCGATTTAAGATGGGCCGCAATCAAGGTGAATTTAAACTTTGGATTGACTTGGATGTCCATTTCGGCAAAGCCGCGGCTGACCTGAAAACGGCGGCCCTCCAGCAGGAAGCTTTCATTGGTGTGCGGGCGCCGGGCAATGATGGGAAACCGGCTCAGAACGGCGACGTGAATGTTGGTATCGTACCCGGCGACGTGGTCCCAATAGGGCAAATCCAACCCGGCCGCCTTCAAGGCCGATTGCAATTCCAGGAGGGCATTGGTCGAGCCGACCTCTTCCAGGGCGATCACGTCGGGCTTCATGGCCAGGATGCTCTCGCGGACCCTGGCCCTGGCTTCGCGGGATTTGGCCGGGCGCCTGCCGGAAGGAGCGTCCAGATAATTTTCGATGTTGAAAGTGGCCACGCGAAAAATCTGCGCTCCGGCCAGGACTGTTGGCAACAGCCACAACAGCGCGACAAGCCGCAGGCGGCGCGGTTTGAACATGGAGACCACGGGCGGAGTCTAGCCTTTCGGGGCCGTTGCGTCGAACTTCTAAATGGAAATCTTCAACAGGGAGAGAACGCTTTGGATGTCCCGCACTTGAACCGGCTTGGTCAAGAACGCGTGCGCACCCTGGCCGTAGGCCCTGGTGACCTGCTCGACCATGCCGACAAAACCGCTGAGCACCACAATCGGGACTGCCGCGTGCTTCGGGTGGCCCTTGAGCCATTCCAGCACCGCGAATCCATCCATCTTCGGCATCTTCAAATCCAGCAGAACCAGGCCCGGCAAAGGATATTGGTTTCGGTCATGGTAAAGGTCGTCCCCCTGCAAATAGGCGACCAAATCCTCGCCGGAAGAAAGGATTTGCACCGGAAACCTCGGGTGCAGTTCCTCAATGACCCCCTCCGACAGCAACGCATCGTACGGATCGTCATCCACCACCACCAGGGGTCCTTCCCTGGACCAGGATTGTGTGGCGGTGTCTCCTCCGGCGGCCGCGGCCGCGTTTTCCTTGTTTGGCTTCATTCCCGTTCCTTTCCTTTTTAGCAGTCGTCTTGCGCCATGTCCCTGGCGCCAACTTCACCCGGAGAGCTTTTCCGCTGGCGCCGTTTCAAAGGACTTTCCGCAGCCGCAACTGTGCGCGGCCCCTGGATTGGTGATTTTAAAACCGCCGCCCGTCAGGGCGTCCGAAAAATCCACCACCGAACCGCGCAGATATTTCGCGCTGAAGGCATCCACCCAAACCGACACTCCAAAAAACGCGGCCTCGAAATCATCCGGACGCTTTTCGTCGAAAACCATGCCGTATTGCATGCCGGAACAACCGCCTTGCTCGACATACAGGCGCAAACCCTTGCCAGCCCCCTGCGGATCGGCGGCCAGTTTGGCCTTGATTTCGGCGGCGGCGTTTTCAGTCAACGTCACAACAGGTTGAGTCTCAGCGGCATTCATGGCACACCCCGCACACTAGCCGAGAGGCGGCGGGATGTCAAACAAGCCTGCTTTGTGCTTGCCGTCCAGCCGGCTTTGTGTCAAAGTGACCCCGTCTCCCGCGCGCCGGTGTGGTTCCGCGGCTGCGCCGCACAAAGAGAGCCGTTTGTGAAGAAAATCGATCTCGACAATTTCAAAGGCGCCACCAACCGGACCGCGCGCGACATCAATCGCCGCGTCGTCCTGAATCTGGTCCGCCAGCGGCAGCCCATTTCGCGCGCCGAACTGGCCCGCCATTCGGGCCTCCAGCGCAGCACCATTTCCGCCATCGCCGACCAATTGATTGCCGAACAGTGGGTTTTGGAGGGGGCGGTCGGCCATTTGCCGCGCGGACGCAATCCGACCTTTCTGTTGCTGAATCCAAAACGCATCGGCGTCATTGGCATCACCGTGCGGCCGGTCACCACCGCCATCGCCCTGGCGGGCACGGACCTGAGTTTCATCACACAAACTTCCCTGCCAACCACCGGGACTTCCCGCCAATTCACCGAACAACTGTGCGAGCAAGTCCAGGCCCTGATCAAAGCCCACTCGGACATCGCCATTGAAGGCATCGGCGTCAGCCTGCCCGGCCGCGTGGATTCGCTCTCACAAAAACTGACCTTCGCCCCGAACCTCAAATGGCGCGAACTGGATTTGAAACCGCCGCTGGAAAAAGCCACCGGCCTGCCCGTCGTGCTCGAAAACGCTGCCAACGCCTGCGCCCTGGCCGAACTTTGGACCGGACGGCATCCTGACAACGTGCGCAACATGCTTGCCGTCACGGTGGCCGAAGGCATCGGCGTCGGGATCATCGCCAACAGCCAGTTGGTGCGCGGGCAGTCCGGTTGCGCCGGAGAATTCGGCCACGCCTCCCTTGATGAGAACGGGCCGCTCTGCAACTGCGGAAACCGCGGCTGTTGGGAAGTCTTCGCCTCGAATGTCGCCGCGGTCAATTATTACCGCCAATACGCGGGCGGCAAACAGCCCGGCATTTCCTTCTCCGATCTCCTGGCCCTCGCCGCAAAAGGCGATGCTGCGGCCGGCCAGGCATTGGACCGAATGGCGCATTACCTCGGCGTTGGCCTGGCGATGCTGGCCAATGGTTTCTCGCCCGAGATCATTGTGCTGGTGGGCGACGTGACCGCCGCGTGGAATCGCGTGGCGCCGATCGTCAACGACGTGATGAAACGGCACTGCCTTGGTTTCAACACCCCGGTCATCGTGCCCACCGACCCGGCCGCGCAACCGCGCTTGCAAGGCGCCGTGATGCTGATCCTGCAGCAACACTTCTGCGCCGCCCACATTGGGTGACCCCGCGGAGCCTTGGGGTGCTCTACGGCGTGGAGGGCGTCATGGCGCGGTAATAACTCTCGCCAATGATGTCAAAAGGAACTCCATTCGATGCCAGATTGTCAAAAAACCACTCGGTGGTGGCCCAATTCCCGTCTTGGTCAATATGAACAATGATCTGGGGCATGGGTTTGCCGGCGGCGGTCGAGGCGTCGTGGATTCCCTGAATCGCCGATTTCATCAATTAGCCAAGCTGCGACCAGTTCGTGCCGCCATTGCCTGAAAGTGGTCCACCAAAGGGCCACAACATGCCGGAGGTGATCTCATTTCTGACCTGCGCATAATCCGGCATCGCTCCTACCGCCACAAAGGTGGCGATGGTGTTGCTGTTGTAGGTGTGCATCTGCTGCATCCTTTCCTGTTTTGAACAATCGCGAATCGCGACATCCGTCCAAAAAAACTTGCAAAAACCTGGAATTGACCCAAAATCACGGACAGATTTCGCTATAAACCCATAAATAGGAAGAAATTCTGAAAAGACGAACAATGGTGTGTTTGTGTGCGCTGGTGATGGTTGTGGTAGCCTCATGGACGTTGGGAATTGCCCAAATCACCAACTCCCCCGCGTGTCCTCTGGTGAGCAAGCCGATGAATGTGACGATGGAGATTACGGGCATCCGTTTCTCCACCAGTATTGATGCCGATAATGGATCTATGACAAAGAGGGACATTCCTGAGGTGCGAAGTCATTTCCGCTTCGCATTGGTCACGGTCAAAGTTTCCAAGCCGGCAGGAATGCAGTTAACGGTGGCGGCCTGTGATCTGACGCTGCATTACTTCCACGCTGATCATTCTGAAGCCGCGCCGTGTATCGCCCTTTCCACATGGAACAAAGTTGAGGATGAAGATCGTCCGCTGACATTTGGAACACTTTCAGGAGACAGTCCGGGCTTTGTGAAAAAGACGACTGGCGTGCGCGCCAGCGAGGCAACCGCAGTGTATTTCGATGCCGTTTTTGACAATATCGAACCAGATATCACCAACGTCTGGCTTTGTGTTGCACAACCAAGCACGGAAACCCCTTTCAAATCGAAGGGCTGGAGTCCGTGACCTGTCAATATCAGTTAATCGTCAAGGTTTGCGGTCTTGTTTCAACAATAAATCGTAGTTATGTTTGGCTATATCACTACCGAGTTCGGCAGCTTTTTTGTACAACTCAATCGCTCGCGCTCGATCCTCTGACACGCCAATTCCGTTAAGGTAACATTCTGCCAGTGCATTCAAGGCCTCGGCGGCAAGTGCTGGATCAGGCGAATCCATCGCCACGGTTGCCTGGATCATATTAAAGCCTTGAGTTGCGTCACCCTTGATTTGGATGAAATATGAAGCCACTCTGAGCCTGGCTGGAATGTCTCCCTTGTTGGCGGAAGGGAGGTCTTGTTCGTATTTCGTGTCTGCGTCCGCATAGGCCTCAACTCGCGCAAGGCTGTTTTGTGCGATGGTATCGCCCAACACCGCTGCACGTCGAATCCAATCACGGGCTTGGCGATTGTCTTCCTCAACACCTTTGCCTTGAAAGTACGCTCGACCAAGTTCACGCATGGCTTCTTTAACCCCGGCTTGGGCAGCACGTTTTAGAAGAGCAATGCCGGCCGGATTCGTGCGATTTTCATTCAGCAGATGGACCGCCATTCCATATTCGGCAGCCGGCACATTCGCATCGACAAAAGGCTTTAGCGTGGCGACGGCATGCGGATCTTCGGAACCGATAAGAGGGTTGATTTCAGCGTCCAATGCCTCTTGCGCCTTAGTATCACCATTTTTCGCGAGAGACCCCAAGAGCGCAGCGCCTTCCTGCATGCCTTGGTCGCCGTACCGGCCTGAAATCAATTCCTTGCCCAATGCGATGGAAGCCTCACGGTGACCGCGCGAGGATGCTTTATGCCACTCTGCGAGCGCCCTGCCGGCTTGGCCATTGGCCAAATCCGCCCGGCCTTTCAGGTATAATGTTTCGGGATCTGGCAACCAAGCGAGCCTGGCAGCGACGGCCAGTACCGTGATGGATCCCACAATGGTACTTATCGCGATAATCCACCGACGCGAAACCGTGGTCTCCTTCCCGATCTTCGGCGGGAAAACCGGCATCGCAACCGGCGGCGACACAACCGATGCGCTACTCAATCGGGCAATGACTGCTCCGGCCAGGTGTCGTATATAGGCATCCGGGAAATTGCGACCCAAGGGAAACCATTGAACGTCACTCAAAAGGAACTTGATTGCTGGTCCCGGTTCCACACCGTCGCATTGGAGAACAAAAATGGGCTTCTTCGAAGCAATCGCCTGAAGCAACTCAAGCTTTACCCACTTACTGTCGTTCGCCGAGTGTTCCGTCAACACGAAGACAAAAATCGCACATTCTTCGATTCCGGCTGGAATTGCTGCAGCCCACTCTGTGCCCGGCGGAATATCACGCGGAGCAATCCAGCACCGCAAGCCGATTTCCTCCAGCGTGCTTGCGATGCGCTTTGCAAACACACGATCAAGGCTCGAATGGCTCACAAAGACTTGACGGGTTGGAGCAAAGGCTGAACTCATAGTGTGTAGATGAGAAGCATCCTGGGTTCGGTTGGCAGTCGTGAATTGTGCGGTTTCATTGGCATGACGGACCTCATTGGCTTGTTGCCCTCACCCCGTCACCGGTGCCCGTCATGAACTTCGTAGAGGCAAGGGGAATCCATCCGGAACGGAAGCCATGCTTGCCGCTTATATCTCTGACCAGCCAGAATGTATGCAGAGCATTCGTCTGGACGTAGAAGTATGTAAACTTTTCCTTGGGCCAGTTCGTGGCCAATGTTAATAGAAACGGGCTGTGCGGGTCGGTCAGCCAATTAGTGGAGTAACCGGTGCCAGGCTTGTATGTGTAAGTTGTTGTCAAATCCGGTTCGTACGCTGACCGTCCGTCGCTGAAGTGGCCTCGCAATATTCCGTCGGTTGTAGCTTTGCACTTGAAGTAGTTGTCCTCCGCCATCGCGCCATCCAATCGGCGGGAACAATCCTCTGCGTCAGTCTCAGAGGAGAAAACGATGTTGGTGATCCCCAAGCTGGATTCAACGATGTTGGGCGTTACCGGAGCGACCCTGTCCGATAAGCATAGGAAATAGAGTGGTACTGCATCATTCTGAGTTTCGATGGGAAGCCGCCGAACCACGACTGCTCCTCCCGTCACCAATACCGTAAAGGCTAGGATGAATAACGTGATGCCCACGGTATTGGTCAACATGTCCGCCAGCGGAACAAGCGATGGTTCTTGACTGGCACAATGCGATGAACGACGGCGTCTCATCATGGCTCTGGCGGGCTGATTGGGCCAAACTTCGGCTGTAGCAGCCGCAGTGGCCGGTCTTGTTCAAAGGGCTCGTATCCAATGGGTATGCGACGCCTGTCAAAACGCTCGCGGAAAGACATAAAATTGCTGAAGCCAGACGGTCGTACAGCAAACAGGGCGTATTGGGTTTTGGCGTTTTCAGTCAGGTCTTCGAGAATGGACTCCAGCTTTTCTTCCTCTGTATCATCCCGGGCTTTGCCATCGACCCAGATCTGTAGTTGGTCCACACGAATGGCTTCGCGTTGTTGCTCCCGATGCACAAAGGCCTGCCGCCCATCCCATTCAATCAAGACGGGTTGCTTCGTCGGCATGTTGGCGTCCACAGCCGGCACAATTCCGATTCCTGCGCCAGGACCGACGTTGATCGCCGTCATAGACAAGGTCATGAGCAGTAACGTGCCAAGCGTACACATCAGAATTGCAATGTACGGCAACAGATCAAAATGGTCGGTGCCTTTTCGCCTGCCCATAGGTTCACTGTTTAGAGATGAGCGTGATCTTTAGACCGCTGTTCAATTTGTCCACCAGATTGGCGTGCCGTGTCAGTGCATCACGGAATGAGCCCAGTGTCTCCACCAGTTTCAAGTCATGGAGGCTTTTCACCGCATCATGCACGCGTACCTGAGTCTCAGCTGTCAACCGGGTGTTGGTTGTCAAATTGGAAAGCGTTGCCGCAACCCGCTCGCTTTCCAACTCGACTTTCTTCAAAGAATCCACGAGCGCAGTGGCAATCTTTTCCAAGGGGCTCTCCGCCAATTGTCGCACGCCTGCTTCAAGCGACTTGACCGTTGCAGCGTTCGCCGTAAGCGCCGATTGCATGGTCTCAAGCGTTGCCGCCAGCGATTGGCTTGCCTGAACTTGGTCTTGAGCGGCCGCTTGAAGCTGTGTTGCGATCGCTTGATTTCCCTTTGTATGCGACTGCAATTCCAACCTAAGAAAATCGGCCTGCTGCTTCCATGTCTGCTGCACCAGATCCAATCGTTCGAGAAATTCCCTTTCAGACCCACGAAGGCTCTTGGCGGCATCTTCCAACGAAGCTTTGACAATTACCGCCGCAGAAGATGCCTCCAAACGCAAGCCCGAGCCCCAGGCAACCACATGTTTTTGCTGATCTTCAAGCAATCCCGACAGCCTGGCAATATATGTCTCGGCTATTGTCGCGACATGCCCCAGGACGGCTTCCCCGACCGCCTTCAGCGGGGTTCCCAGCAAGTCGGCCTTGGCCTTTCCGCCATCCTCGGTGGGACAGATCCGCTGCAACTCCGGCAGAAAGTTTGCCACGATGTATTGCTGGGTGGATTGATGTAATCGTTCCTCCCGTGTCTCCAGGCCCGATGCGAGCAACATCAACATCAACGAAGTCACCAGTCCCAACAACGTAAGCAGGAAGGCAAAGGAAAGGCCGCCGGTGACTCCGACCAGGCTTTTCTTGATCACCCCGACGTCGTCCACGTTACCGCCAAGGAAGTTGGCAAAGCCGCCGACCGCGAACGCAATGCCCAATACCGTCCCAATCAGACCAAGTACCGGCAATGCCCAGACGAACGTGTGAACGAGACTGTAAGCCCGCCGCGTGTTTTCTTCATCGTTGGCGATAAATTGCTCAAGCACCAAGTCTGCTTCAACAAGGCCGGGTTTGAGTTCCCATTGGACGAGAAGGGCCTTCAAGCGACGGAGAAGCGGGTTGAATTCTGTGTTCGGCTCTCTCAAACGCCTCGACAATATCTGGATTCCTTCATCAGCCAGCACCTTAGTACTCTGGGGCGTAAATACGATGACGTATTTTAGCAGTTAAGCGGCCAGAGCGATGGGGGTCGGACGGGATATTTTGTGCATCAGTTCATGGA
>Ga0326727_10005254_pt1 | contig 37355 bp, 29 predicted proteins | sample MB2enrmetagenome_FD_207643 | JGI IMG/M metagenome (GOLD analysis project Ga0326727, IMG submission 207643) | Lab enriched peat soil microbial communities from McLean, Ithaca, NY, United States - MB29MY | ecosystem: Environmental > Terrestrial > Soil > Wetlands > Peat | place: USA: New York... | reverse complement strand
CCTTCTGAAACTGCACGCTGTTCCGAGCCATGGCTGTGCCCTTCGCCGCAGAATGGTGTTCATGGTTTGTGCCACGGCCGAACGGCCGAGGAAAGAGGGTAATCAGGAAGTTTTTTTGGTTTTCTTTCAAAAAAGAACAAGGGTTTCTTTTTGAAAAAAGAAGCAAAATTTTTTTCTTTTGTGCCTGCGTGCATCAGAATCGGAATTCACTCTCCGCGCGGCGCCGGCAGCAGCCGGAACTGCCCGGGGTCCGGTATCACATAGCCATGCCGCCGGGCGGCCAGAATGGTGCGGTCCGGCGCCCCCAGCGAGGCGATCTTGCGGCGCAGCTTCAGCACCAGCTGATCGACGCTGCGGTCGTCGGCATGCAGCTTGCGCTTCAGGGCAAGCTCGCTGAGCGCCTCGCGCGACACGCTGGCACCGCCGGCGTCGAGCAACGCTTCCAGGGCGGCGGCCTCGGCCTCGGTCAGGATCAGGCTGGTCCCGTTCGGTCCGGTCAGCACCCGCCGGGCGGGGTCGATGGACAGGGTAACGCCCTGCGCCGCCGCCGGTTCCGGCCTGGGACGGTCCAGGCGACGATGCACGGCGCGGATGCGGGCGGCAAGTTCGCGCAGCACCGGCGGCTTGACGATGTAGTCGTCGGCGCCGGTTTCCAGACCGGTGATGCGCGACGCCTCAGCGCCGTTGGACGTCACCACGATCACGCCGCAATCGGCATCGCGGGCGAACCGCGCCAGCAGATCCATGCCGTCCACATCCGGCAGTTCCAGATCGACCAGAGCCACGTCGGGATGGAAGTCGGCCTTGGCGGCGATCGCTTCGGCGCCGGTCGTGGCCACGCAGGTCTCCATGCCGCCCGCCCGCAGCGCTGCCTCGATCGCGGCCACCACGGTCGGCGTGTCCTCGACGATCAGCACCCGCAGCTTCGGCATGCGGCCTGTCCTTTCGCCGGCAGGGGCATCCAGCGTGTCCATCGGCCTCCGCATGGGCCCGGCGAGACGCTCGGCGACTCGGCCGCCCGTCGGGAACTTGGCACGCGAAGGCGGTTCCGTCATCCGGAACAGGTAAGAAAAACTACGACAAAGTCCGCCCGGCGAGCGCCCGCCACTCGGCCTCGGTCACGATGCGCACGCCGAGTTCCGCCGCCTTGCGGGCTTTCGACCCGGCATCGGCGCCGACCACCACCAGGTCGGTTTTTTTCGACACGCTGTCGGTGACCTTCGCCCCCAGTTTCTCGGCCATGGCCTTGGCCTCGGGACGGCTGAGGGTTTCCAGCGTGCCGGTGAACACCACCACCTTGCCCGCCAGTTCGCCGCCGCCGGCCGGTTCGGTGTCCTGAATGTCCAGCATGCCGGCCAGTTCATCGACGGTGTCCCGGTTGCGCGCCTCGGCGAAGAAACCGGCGAGTTCCTCGGCGATCGCCGGGCCGATGCCGGCGATGTTGCCAAGGTCGCTGCGCGCCTCCGCGCCGATCTGCACCGCCGCCGCCATCTGCGCCCGCCAGGCGCCGAAGCTGGCGTAATGCCGCGCCAGCAGCTTCGCATTGGTCTCGCCGATGCGGCGGATGCCCAGCGCGTAGATGAAGCGGGCGAGCGGTATCCGCCGGCGCGCGCGGATGGCGGCCGAAAGGTTGCGCGCCGAAGTTTCGCCCCAGCCGTCGCGGGCGGCGATCTCGGCCTCGCGGTCCGGCAGGCGAAAAATATCGGCCGGCGAGGCGATCAGCCCGTCGGCGTGGAACTCGCGGATGGATTTCTCGCCCAGCCCGTCGATGTCGAAGGCGGGGCGGGAGACGAAATGGACCAGCCGTTCCTCCACCTGGGCGGGACAGGTCAGGCCGCCGGTGCAGCGGCGGACCACTTCGCCGGGCGGGCGCGGCGCCGCGCTGCCGCAGACCGGGCAATGGTCCGGAAAAACATAGGGATCCGCGCCGGGCGGGCGCTTGTCCGGCACCACGGCCACGATCTGCGGGATCACGTCGCCGGCGCGTTGCAGCACCACGGTGTCGCCGATGCGCACATCCTTGCGGAGGATTTCGTCTTCGTTGTGCAAAGTGGCGTTGCGCACCAGCACGCCGCCCACATTGACCGGAGTGAGGCGGGCGACCGGGGTGAGCGCGCCGGTGCGGCCGACCTGGATTTCTATCGCTTCCAGCACGGTGGTGGCCTGCTCGGCCGGGAATTTCCAGGCGATCGCCCAACGCGGCGCGCGGCCGACGAAGCCCAGCCGGCGCTGCAGCGACAAATCATCGATCTTGTACACCACCCCGTCGATGTCGTAGGGCAAGGAGGCGCGGCGTTCCGCCATGCCGGCCTGGAAGGCGGCGGCTTCCTCCTCGCCGGCCAGATGTTCCGACAGGGGATTCACCTGGAACCCCCAGGCGCGCAGCCGCTCCAGCCAGCGCCAATGGGTATCCGCCGGGATGTCGCTGGCCTCGCCCATGGCATAGGCGAACATCGACAGCGGACGGGCGGCGGTGACGCGGGCGTCGAGCTGGCGCAGGCTGCCGGCGGCGGCGTTGCGGGGATTGGCGAATAATTTGGCCCCGGCCGCTTCCTGTGCCGCGTTCAGCAGCAGGAAATCGGCTTTGGTCATGAACACCTCGCCGCGGATTTCGATGCGCGCGGGAACCTGCCCGTGCAGCCGGGCCGGAATCGCGCCCACGGTCAGCACGTTGGCGGTGACATCCTCGCCTTCCAGCCCGTCGCCGCGGGTGGCGCCGCGCACCAGCCGCCCGCCCTCGTAGGTGAGCGAAATGGACAGCCCGTCGATTTTCGGCTCGCCGACCAAGGCCAGCCGTTCGTCCTTCAGCCCCAGAAAACGCCGCGCGCGGTCGCAGAACTCCCGGAAGTCGGCGGCATCGAACGCATTGTCGAGCGACAGCATGGGCACGCCATGCCGCACCTTGGCGAACCCGCCGGCCGGTGCGGCGCCGACCCTGTGCGACGGCGAATCGGGCCGCACCAGCGCCGGGAACCGCGTCTCGATGGCGGCGTTGCGCCGGCGCAGCGCGTCGTACTCGGCGTCGGTGATTTCCGGGGCGTCGCGTTCGTGATAGGCACGGTCGTGCCGGGCGATCTCGGTGGCCAGCCGCGCCAGGTCGGCCGCGGCTTGGGCGTCGGTGAGGGCCTCGACCGGTATTTCTTTCGTCGTCATGGCTTGCCTCGAAAAGAACAGGCCGGCTTAAACGGATAAAAGTTTTTTGGTTCTTTTTTTCAAAAAAGAACAAGTCTTCTTTTTGAAAAAAGAAGCAAAAACTTTTATTCGTTTTCCTTGGAACTTATGCTTTAAATCAACGTTCCCATGGCTTTGCCCTTGGCGGAACCCAGGGGCGAGGCCCCCAGCAAACTGTCCGCCGCGGCCCGCGCCGCCTCGGTCACCGTCTCGCCGGCCAGCATCCGGGCAATCTCCTCGCGCCGGGCCGCTCCCTCCAGCGCCTCCACCCGCGTCTCCGCCCGCGCCTCGGCGGTCAGCTTGGCCACGCGCAGATGCGCCGCCCCACGCGCCGCCACTTGCGGGCTGTGCGTCACCAGCAACACCTGCACCTGTTCGGCCACCCGCGCCAGCCGCTCGCCCACCGCCGCCGCGGTGGCGCCGCCGACGCCCGAATCCACCTCATCGAACACCAAAGTGGGCACCGGCGAGGCGCCGGCCAGCACCACTTTCAGCGCCAGCATCAGCCGCGACAGCTCGCCGCCCGAGGCCACCCGCGCCAGCGGCCCCGGCGCCTGCCCCGGATTGGTGGCGATCAGAAAGCGCACCGCATCGGCCCCGGCTGGTCCCCAGCCCTTTTCCTCCACCGCAGCAATGTCGGTGACAAAGCGCGCCCGGTCCAGCCGCAGCGGCGGCAGTTCCCGCGCCACCGCCCGGTCCAGCCTGCCCGCCGCCATCCGCCGCCCCTCCGACAACTGCGCGCACGCGCCCACGTAGGCCTTCCGGGCCGCCGCTTCCGCCGCCTCCAGCTCCTCCACCCGCGCAGCCCCGGTTTCCAGCGCCGCCAGCCGGGCCGCCAGCGTGTCGAACAGCGCCGGCAACTCGGCCACCGCCACCTGGTGCTTGCGGGCCGTGGCGCGCAGCGCGAACAGCCGCTCCTCGGCCTGCTCGAGCCGGCGGGGATCGGCCTCGGCCGCCTCGGCCAGCCGGGTGAGCCGGCCTTCCGCCTCGGCCAGCGCCTCCTCGGCCCGCTCCAGCGCGCCGAGCGCCGCCGCCACCGGATCCGCCGGCGACGGCTCGGCCGGCAGCAGACGTTGCAGAATCCGCGCCGCCGAGCGCAGCGCCGCCGCCGGCCCGGCACTACGGCGGTCGCGCGACGCCAGCTCGGCCAGCGTCGCGGCGATGGCCTCGGCGCGCTTTTCCCCCTGCTGCAGGGCCTGCCGCTCCGCCGCCAGCCGGTCCTCTTCCCCGGCCTGGGGGCGCAGCCCGGCCAGTTCCTCGACGGCATGGCGCAGCCAGTCCTCGTCGCGCTGCGCCGCCGCCATGGTTTCGCGGGCATCCGTCACCGCCGAGAGGGCGGCGCGCCAGTCGCGCCAGCGACGTGCCACCGCCTCGCGCAGCGCCGGCGCCACGCCGAACTCGTCCAGCAACGCGGCATGGCCGGACGGATCGGCCAGCCCCATCTGGTCGTGCTGGCCCTGCACCTCCACCAGCAACGCGCCCACGCGGCGCAGCAGCGCCGCCCCCACCGGCTGGTCGTTCACGAACGCCCGGCTGCGACCGTCGCGCCCCAGCGCCCGCCGCAGCACCACCTCCTCCTCGGCGTCGATGCCCTGCTCGGCCAGCAGCGCCAGCGCCGGATGCCCCGACGGCGGCGCAAACGCCGCCGACACGCTGGCCTGCTCGGCGCCCTTGCGCACCAGCCCCTGCTCGGCCCGCGCCCCCAACGCCAGCGCCAGGCTGTCCAGCAGGATCGACTTGCCGGCGCCGGTCTCGCCGGTCAGCACGGTCAGGCCGGGACCGAACGCCAGGTCAAGGCGCTCGATCAGCACCACATCGCGGATCGAGAGCGCGGTGAGCAAGCGCGCCTCCCGGAACGGCGGCTCAGAAAATGGCGCCGAAGGTGCGGGCGAAGAATCCCGGCTGCGGCGGCGGCTCGCCGGCCACGCCCGTCCCGCCTTTCGCCACCAGATCCTTATAGCTGTCCTCGTACCAGGGACTGCCCGGATAGTTGTAGCCCAGCACCGCGGCGGTCTTGCGCGCCTGATCGACCAGCCCGAGCGTCAGGTAGATTTCGGTCAGCCGGTGCAGCGCCTCGGGCACGTGGTTGGTGGTCTGGAAATCCTCCACCACCCGCTGGAAACGGCCGATGGCCGCCGTGTACAGATGCTGCTTCTGGTAGAAGCGCCCGACCTCCATCTCCTTGCCGGCCAGATGGTCGCGGGCGAGGTCGATCTTCAGCCGCGCGTCGCGGCCATAGGCGCTGTCGGGAAAGCGGTTCACCACCTCCTGCAACGCGCCCATGGCTTCCTGCGTGCCCTTCTGGTCACGCCGGATGTCGGCAATCTGTTCATAATAGCACAGCGCCCGCAGGTAATAGGCATAGGCGATGTCGCGATGCACCGGGTGGAGCTGGATGAAGCGGTCGAGCACGCCGATCGCGTCGGTGTAGTGGTTGCGCAGGTATTCGGAGTAGCCCTGCATCAGCTGGGCATTCACTGCCCAGGACGAATACGGGTAGTTCTGTTCGACCAGGTCGAACTGCGTGACAGCCACGCTGTAATTCTGCCGGCTCAGCGCGTCCACGCCACGGTTGTACAATTCCTCAACCGGCAGCTTGCTGGGATCTTCCTTTACTTCGGGTTCCTCGGACGTGCCCGACCACGGGTTGAGCGAGTCCAGCGTGGCGCAAGCACCCAGCGGCAGCGCCAGCACAACGGCCAGCAGCGGGAACCGGAAAAAGAAAGTCCGAAGAATCGTCAATGCCACCACCAAGCACTCTGTGTGCCCGCGCTTATAGCATGGACGGGGGGAAGGAAAGGCCGCGGGGCGCGGCCTTTCGGCGCGGCGGTCAGGCCGCTGCGGCGGCGGCCGGCAGGCGCGTCTGCCAGCCCGCGATCGCATCCGCCCTGGGGGCCGCACGCCAGTTGGCCGCGTCGGCGAACAGCGCCCGCAGCAGGGCGTTGTTCAGCGCATGGCCGGGCCGGTGCGCCACATACGATCCGCGCAGCACGGCGCCGGCCAGCGCCAGGTCGCCCACCGCATCCAGCAGCTTGTGGCGCACGAATTCGTCCGGCATCCGCAGCCCGCCGGGGTTCAGCACCGCGGCGCCATCGACCACCACGGCATTGTCCAGGCTGCCGCCCAGCGCCAGGCCGGCCTGGCGCAGATGTTCCACGTCGGAGGCAAGGGTGAAGGTGCGCGCCCGCGCCAGCCGGCTGCGGAACACCGACGGGCCGAGCCGCAGCGTCAGCGCCTGCCGGCCGATCGCCGCGGCGTCGAAAGCGATCGACGCGGCCATGTCCAGCCCGTGCGCCCCCGGCCGCAATTCGGCATAGGACTCGCCCTGCGCCACCCGCACCGGCCGCAGCACCTCGATGGCCTCGACCGGCCGGTCCTGCTCGACGATACCGGCGCAATCGATCAGGAACACGAAATCATGCGCCGAACCGTCGAGGATCGGCAGTTCCGGTCCATCGACCTCCAGCACCGCGTTATGTACGCCACAGCCGGCCAGCGCCGCCATGACATGCTCCACCGTGCCCACCCGCAGTTCCGGCGCATCGGGCATGCCCAGCACGGTGCAAAGGCGGGTGTCGATCACGTGGTCGAACCGTGCCGGGATGTCGACGGCGCCGGCGGTGCCGAGATCCGTGCGCCGCACCACGATGCCGCTGCCGGCCGGCGCCGGCCGCATCGTCAGCGACGCGCGGCGCCCGCTATGCAGGCCGATGCCGACGCAGGATATGGCGGAGCGGAGCGTGCGCTGGGCGCCGAAACCGTGGCCGCCAAGCGCCGGGCTGGCCGGCATCGAGTCGGTCGTCTGGAAGTGAAACGTTTGCGGCAGTCCATCCATCGCGCGGTCTTCCCCTCGGGCCGTTTCGGCCCAGGCTAAGGTTCGGGCCGGCGCTGGTCGCAGGCGCCGTTGAATCGACCGTAAGCAGGGCCGCGACAGCGGGCGAGTCAATGATTATTGCGGCGTGTTACAGTCCAACCGCCTGTAATTGCGGCAAATGTGGCAATGCAGGAGACACTGGCGGGGCGTCGCCCCACACCCCGCCAGGGGGCGTTGCCCCCTGGCCCCCCACAACGGGCTTAGCCCCTTGACTCCATTACTTAAGGAATGGAGTCCAGGGGCGGCGCCCCTGGCCTTGCTTGCTTGCTTCCTGCCGCCCACAATTCAGGAAGACTGCCGCCGCAGGAAAGCCGGAATGTCGATGCCCAGCTCATCGCCGACGGCCTGCCCTACATGCGCCGACGGTTCGGCCCGAACCGCCTGCACCGGCGCGCCGGCCGGGGTCGCCGGAAGGTTGCCGCGAATCGCCCCGGTAACGATGCCGAACAGGCTCTTGCGCCCGCCGTGCGACCCCGCCTCGGCGCCGTGATCCTCGCCGGATTGGCCGGTGCCGCGCGGCGGCTGGGCCGGCCGCACACCCGGCCGCGACGCCGCATAGGACGAAGCCGGCGCCGCCTCCTCGGCATACTCCGCGCCGGCATATTCGGTCTCCATCGCCGGCGCCGGATGCGCGCTGGCCGCCATACGCGGCGCTGCGGCACCGGCAACCGCCGGGCGCGACGGCTGCAACCGCACCTGCGGCGCCACGCCCGGGCCGGCCTGCGGCGGTTGAGCAGCGCCTGCCGACGGGCGCGTGCCCACCACCGGCGGCGCCGCCATGATGCCCATCGGGGCCCCGTTGGCGCCCGCCGCCGTCGAAGCAACGGCGGCCGTCGTGCCGCCATTCACCGCCACCAGCCTGGGCCGCTCCGCCGTCTTCTGCACCGGTGTGTCGATACCGGTCGCCACCACCGACACCCGGACCTTGCCGGTCAGCGACTCGTCGATCGCCGAGCCGAAAATGATGTTGGCCTCCTCGTCCACTTCCTCGCGGATGCGGTTGGCGGCCTGGTCCACCTCGAACAGCGTCATGTCCTCGCCGCCGGTGATGTTGATCAGCAGGCCGCGCGCGCCGGCCATGCTGGTATCCTCCAGCAGCGGGTTGCTGATCGCCGCTTCGGCGGCGCGGATCGAGCGATTCTCGCCCTCGGCCTCGCCGGTGCCCATCATCGCCTTGCCCATCTCCGCCATCACCGTGCGGATATCGGCGAAATCGAGATTGACCAGGCCGGGCGCCACCATCAGGTCGGTCACCCCGCGCACGCCCATGTACAGGACGTTGTCGGCCATCTTGAAGGCTTCCTTCCAGCCGGTCCGCTCGTTAGCCAGACGGAACAGGTTCTGGTTGGGGATGACGATCAGCGTATCGACGAACTGCTGAAGTTCGGTGATGCCCTCATCGGCGGCGCGGGCGCGGCGCTGGCCCTCGAAGGTGAACGGCTTGGTCACCACGCCGACGGTCAGGATGTTCTTCTCGCGCGCCATGCGGGCGATCACCGGGGCCGCCCCGGTGCCGGTGCCGCCGCCCATGCCGGCGGTGATGAACACCATGTGGGTGCCGTCGAGATGGCGGTACAGCTCGTCGGCCGCTTCCTCGGCGGCGGCACGGCCGATCTCGGGCTTCGCCCCGGCGCCGAGACCCTGGGTGATGTGGGGTCCGAGCTGGATGCGGCGATTCGCCTTGCTGTGCAGCAATTGCTGCGCGTCGGTGTTCGCCACCACGAACTCGACGCCCTGAAGGTTCATCGCGATCATGTTGTCGACGGCGTTGGTACCGCCGCCGCCGACGCCGATCACGGTGATCCTGGGCGTAAAGTCGGTGTGCATGTTCTGCGGGATCGTCAGGTTCAGGGTCATGTCGGGTCTCCCCCAGGAAGGGTGTGTTTGTAGACGAGGTCGTCGATTCGGCTTGGCATCACACGCGCTCACGCAAAAAATTAACGATGCGGCGTACCCAGCCGCCGGGACGCTCCGAGTCGGGGTCGATATCGTGCAGCGAGCGGCCTTCCCCGGCGGCCCAGGCCAGCAGCCCCACCGCGGTGGCGAAAGCCGGCCCGCAGGCCGAATCGGGCAGGTCGCGCAACGCCGACGGCTTGCCCGCCCGCACCGTGCGGCCCAGGATCCGCGCCGCCATTTCGCGCGCCCCGGAAAGCTGGCTCGCCCCGCCCGTCAGCACCACGCGGGTGCCGGCCACCCGCCCGAGCCCGGAGCCGTCCAGCCGCTCCTTCGCCATCTCGAAGGTTTCCTCCAGGCGCGGGCGGATGATGTTCACCACCATGCTGCGCGGCACCTTGGCAATCTGGTGCTCCTCCTCGCCCACCAGCGGCACCGGCAGCATTTCCCGCTCGTCGTCGGGGCTCGATTGGGCGCTGCCGTACAGCGTCTTTAACCGTTCGGCATGCGCCACCGGGGTGGACAGGATGCGGGCGATGTCGTTGGTGACATGCACGCCGCCGACCGGAATCTGCGAGGTGTGCAGCAGCTGCCCCTCGGCGAACACCGCCATGCCGGTGGTGCCGCCGCCCATATCCAGCACGGTGGCGCCCAGCTGCTTCTCGTCCTCGACCAGCGTGGCCAGCCCCGACGCCATCGGCGCCGAGACCAGTTCGGCGATATCCAGGTCGCAGCGCGCCATGGCGGCGCCCAGCGTGCGCAGCGCGGTGGACAGCGCATCGACCATATGCAGCCGCGCCGTCAGCGTATCGCAGTGCAGGCCGCGCGGATCGGTCACCCCCGCCATGTCGTCGGCGGTGAAGGCCAGCGGCAGCGCGTGGATGATCTCGCGCCCCTCGCTCACCGCGCGGGCGCGGCCTTCCGCCAGCACGCGGCGGATATCCTGCTCGGTCACCGCGCGTCCGCCGACGGGCCACTGCACATTGAACAGGCGGCTTTCCGGCTGGCCGCAGGAAAGATTCACCGTCACCGCGTGCAGCCGCGTGCCGGCCATCTCCTCGGCCTGGCCGACCGCGGCGCGGATGGCGCGCTCGGCCTCCTCGATGTCGGTAATGCCGCCGCCGCGCACGCCGCGGCCCTTCTGCCAGCCGAACCCCAGCACGCGGATGCTGAAATCGGATTCCATCCGGCCGATGATGCAGACGATCTTGGTGGTGCCGATGTCGAGCACGCCGAACGCGCCCGAGGGCCGCGGGCGGGCGCGCGCCGGCGGCTCCATCGGCGCAATGTGCGGCGGCAGCACGCGGCCCGACATGGCGTTCACCTCCGCCCCCTCATGTTGGCTTGTGTCCCGTCCGGGCGGCATCCCCGGCCTTGCCGCCATCCTTCGCCCCGACGTCCTTGGTGGCGCCGTCCTTCGTGGCGGCATCCTTGCCGTCACCCTTGTCGGGCTGCGGCCGCACCACCAGCCGGTCCGCCAGGCGCAGATCGACCAGCTGCAACGGCCGGTCGAGCAGCGCGTAGCCCGTCTGAAGCTCCATCAGCCGGGCCAGCGCCGGCGCCTCGCCGCCCTCGGGCAGCAGCACGTCGGCGCCGTTGTTCATGCGCAGGTTCCAGCGCCGCTCGCCCACCCGCACCGCCGCCTGCATGTGGCTCGCGATCTGCGGATAGGCCGCCAGCATGTCGATCAGCGCCGCCGCCGCGCCCGGCGCGCCCGGCCCCACCACCAGCGGCACCTGGGTCGCGAACGACGCCACGTCGGAATCGGTGACCGTCGCGCCGGTGCGGTCGATCAGCTCGAAGCGGCCCTGGTGCTGCCACACCGCGAAGGGCCGCCGCTCGGTCAGCTGCACCACGATGGTGCCGGGCAGCCGCCGCTCGACGGTGGCGCTCTGCACCCAGTTGATCGTCTCCACGCGCGCGCGCGCGTCGGCCAGCGAGAAGCCCAGGATCGGATCGCCGCTGCGTACCCCCAGCGCGGCGCGCAGCAGCGGCTCCGGCGTCTTCTGCCGGCCCTCGATCACCACCTCCTGCACCCGCAGGCCCAGCTGCGCCGTCGCCTCGCCCAGCCGCTCGCGGAAACTGGCGCCATGGCCGACCGCCTGCACCGTACCGTAGCCGGCCAGCCCCGCCGCCAGCAGCCCGCACAGCGCCAGGCCCGGCCGCACCAGGCGGCGCTGCCGTTTCCACAGCAGCCGCAGCAGGCCGGGCCGGTCCGGCATGCGCCCGGCGGCAATGCGAGAGGCCGTCGCCCGCGCCTGCGGGGCGCGCGGCGGCGGCATGCGAGGCGGCGGCATGCGCGGCGGCGGTCCCGGATCGGCGGACGGCTTCATGCGCGGCATGCGGCCTGCTCCACCATCCAGGCGCAAAGCTGCGGGAAGCTCACGCCGCAATGGGCGGCCTGTTCGGGCAGCAGCGAGGTGGATGTCATCCCGGGCTGGGTGTTCACTTCCAGCAGCACCAGCCGGCCGGGCTCGCCGGCCGTGTCGTCATAGCGGAAATCGGCGCGCGTCGCGCCGCGGCAGCCCAGCGCCCGATGCGCCGCCAGCGCCACCTCCAGCGCTTCGGCGGCACTGTCCGGGTGGATCGCCGCCGGCACCACGTGGCGGGAGCCGCCCTCGACGTATTTCGAGCTGTAATCGTAAAAGGCGCCGGCCTGGGCGAGAATTTCGGTCACCGCCAGCGCGTGGTCGCCCATCACGCCGACGGTCAGCTCGCGGCCGGGGATATATTCCTCCACCATCGCCTGCGCGCCGAAGCGCCAGCCGGCGGCGAGCTCGGCGCGGCGGTTGTTGCCGGCGCGCAGAATCTCCACGCCGACCGAGGAGCCCTCGTTCACCGGCTTGACCACATAGGGCAGCGGCAGCGGGTCGTGCCGTTCCAGCTCGGCGATATCGACCACCCGCCCGCGCGCCACCGGCAGCCCGGCGGCGGCGAACACCGCCTTGGCGGCGGCCTTGTCCATGGCCAGCGCAGACGCGCGCACCCCGGAATGGGTATAGGGAATACCAAGCCAGTCGAGCACGCCCTGGATGGCGCCGTCCTCGCCGAAGCGGCCGTGCAGGGCGTTGAACACGGCATCCGGCCGCGGCTCCAGCGCGGCGATCACCGCCCGCAGATCCTGCTCCACCACCACCGGCACCACCTCGTAGCCCGCCGCCCGCAGCGCCGCCGCCACCTGCGCGCCGGAGGCCAGCGACACCTCGCGCTCGGCGGAAATACCCCCGTACAGAACCGCAACCCTGCTCACCTCACGCGCTCTCCCCGTGAGCGGACGCAATCACCGCCGCCAGGCCGCTGCCCGGCACCCCGATCCGGCGGATTTCCCAGTCCAGCACCACCCCGCTCGCCGCCTGCACGCGCCGGCGCACCTCCTCGCCCAGCCCTTCGATGTCGGCGGCGGTGGCGCCGCCCAGATTGATCAGGAAGTTGCAGTGCTTCTCCGACACCTGCGCCGCCCCGCGCACCAGGCCGCGGCAGCCGGCCGAGTCGATCAGTTCCCACGCCTTCATGGCCGGCGGGTTGCGGAAGGTGGAGCCGCCGGTGCGCGCCCGCACCGGCTGCGCGGCTTCGCGGCTGGCGCGGATTTCGGCCATGCGGACGGCGATGCGCGCGGCGTCGCCGCGGCGGGCCCGCAAGCGCGCCCGCACCACCACCCCGCCCGGCGGCAGCGACGCATGCCGGTAGTCGAAGCCCAGCGCCTGCACCTCGCAGCGCACCAGCTCGCCGGACCGGGTGACGATCTCCGCCCAGTCCAGGCAGGACGCGACATCGCCGCCATAGGCGCCGGCATTCATCGCCACCGCCCCGCCCACCGTGCCGGGAATGCCGGACAGGAACTCGAGCCCGGCCAGCCCGGCGCCGGCGGCGTGCTCGGCCACCGTCACATCCAGCGCCGCCGCCCCGGCGACGATGCCGTCGCGCTCGACCGTGATGTCGCCGAAGCCGCGGGCGAGCTTCACCACCACCCCGGGCACGCCGCCGTCGCGCACGATCAGGTTAGAGGCCGCCCCGATCACCGTCACCGGCACGCCATGCGGCAGCGCCCGCAGGAAATCGCCCAGATCGTCGGCGTCGGCCGGACGCACCAGCGCCTCCGCCGGCCCGCCGACGCGAAACCAGGTCTGCGGCGCCAGCACCGCGCCGGCCTGCACCCGCCCGCGCAAGGGCGGCAGCTGGCCGGCCAGCGGCGGGATGAGTTCGGCGGCCATCATCCGGCGGCCTGCTTCCTGACGCCGCCCTGCAACGCGGCAAGCTGGCCGGGCAGCGCGGCGGCCCACTGGGTGATGTTGCCCGCGCCCAGACACAGCACGTAATCGCCGGACCGCGCGATGGCGTGGATCATCTCGGCCAGATGCTCGGGCCCCGGCAGCGACACCACGCTGCGGTGGCCGCGCGCGCGCAGCCCTTCCACCAGCGCGTCGCGGTTGACCCCCTCGATCGGTTGTTCCCCCGCCGCATACACGTCGGCCACGACCACCGTGCCGGCATCGTTCATGCAGGTGCAGAACGCCTCGAACAGCGACTGCAACCGGCTGTAGCGATGCGGCTGCACCACCGCCACCACGTCGCGCGCGCCGGCCTGCCGGGCCGCCTTCAGCACCGCCGCGATTTCCACCGGGTGGTGGCCGTAATCGTCGATGACGGTGATGCCGCCGGCCTCCCCGATTTTGGTGAAGCGCCGCTTGACGCCGCGGAAATTGGCGAAGGCGCTGCGCAGGGTGGCGTCGTCGATTTCCATCTCGGCGGCGATGGCCACGGCGGCGAGCGCGTTCTGCACGTTGTGGCTGCCCAGCATGGGCAGGCGGAACGGCCCCATGCGGCGCGAGCGGTTGCGCGCCCGGTCGGTCACCGTCACCTCGAAGGTGGCGCCCATGCGGTCGGAATTCACCTTGTCGGCGCGCACATCGGCCTGCGGCGAGAACCCGTAGGTGATGATCCGCCGGTCCGACAGGCGCGGGATCATCTGCTGCACCGCCGGATGGTCGATGCACAGCACGGCGAACCCGTAGAACGGAATGTTCTGCACGAAATGCTCGTAGCCGGCCAGCATGGCCTCGCCGGTGCCCCAATGGTCCAGGTGCTCGGGGTCCATGTTGGTCACCACCGCGATGGTGGCGGGCAGACGCAGAAAACTGCCGTCGCTTTCATCCGCCTCCACCACCATCCAGTCGCCCGCGCCCAGCCGCGTGTTGGTGCCGTAGGCGTTGATGATGCCGCCATTGATCACGGTGGGGTCGAGATGCGCCGCCTCCAGCGCCGCCGCCACCAGGCTGGTGGTGGTGGTTTTGCCATGCGTGCCGCCGACCACGATCGCCCAGCGCAGGCGCATCAGCTCGGCCAGCATTTCGGCGCGGCGCACCACCGGGATCAGCCGGGCGCGGGCGGCCTGCACCTCGGGGTTGTCGGCGCGCACGGCGGTGGACACCACCACCACCTGGGCGGCGCCCAGATTGCGGGCGTCGTGGCCGACCTGCACGGCGATGCCTGATTCACGCAGACGCTTTACGTTGGCGCTGTCGGCCAGGTCGCTGCCCTGCACCGCGTAGCCCAGATTATGCAGCACCTCGGCGATGCCGGACATGCCGATGCCGCCGATGCCGACGAAATGGATGGTGCCGATCGAAAGCGGCAAAGCCCTCATGGAACGCTGTCCTGTGCGATCGTCTGTTCCACCAGGTCGGCCAGGCGCACCGCCGCGTCGGCGATGCCGCAGGCGGCGGCGGCCTGCGCGGCGGAGGCCAGCGCGGCGGGCGAGGCGGCCAGGGTGCCGATCCGGCGGGCCAGCGCGACGGCGGTGAAATCGGGCTGCGGCATCACGAAGGCGCCGCCGGCCCGGGCGAGCGCGCGCGCATTGGCGGTCTGATGGTCGTCGATGGCGCCGGGCAGCGGCACCAGAACGGAGGGCCGCCCGGCCACCGCGAGTTCGGCCACGGTGGAGGCGCCGGCGCGCGCCACCACCAGATGCGCGGCGGCCAGCCTGGCCGCCACATCGGCGAAGAACGGCGCCAGCTCGGCGGCGATCCCGGTGCCGGCATAGGCGGCGCGCACCCGGTCGAGGTCTTCGGTGCGGCATTGCTGCGTCACCAGCAGGCGCCGGCGCAACGCGGCGGGCAGCGACGCCAGGGCCGCCGGCACCACATCGCTGAACACCCGCGCGCCCAGCGACCCGCCCAGCACCAGCAGGCGGAATTCGTCCTGCTCCGCATCGGCGGTGCCGCCGCCCGACAGCGCCGCCAGCGCCGGCCGCACCGGATTGCCGGTCAGCACGGTGTGCCGGCCCGGCGGCACGCGGGCGGTGCCGGCATGGCTCAGCGCCAGCACATCGGCCAGGCGCGCCAGCATCCGGTTGGCCCGTCCCAGCACGGCGTTCTGCTCGTGCAGCACCAGGCGCGGCCGGCGCCGCAGCAGACGCGCGCCCAGCACCGGCGCCACCGCCGGGTAGCCGCCGAAGCCGACCACCACCGACGGCTGCAGCCTCGCCAGGATCGCCCGCGCCTGCCAGGTGCCGATGGCAAGCTGCACCACCGCCAGCGCCGCCCGCGCCGCCCCGCGCCCGGCAATGCCGGCGCCGCGCAGCACGAAGTGCTCGGCGAAGGTTCCGCTGGCGAGGCTGCCTGAGCGCGCGTCGGTCATCAGCACCACGCGCCGGCCGCGGCGAAGCAACTCTTCGGCCAGCGCTTCGGCCGGGAAGAAATGGCCTCCGGTGCCGCCGGCGGCGATCACGATCGGCTGACAGAAAGAAAGCAAGGCCAGGGCTCTGCCCTGGACCCGCAAGGGGGCAGTGGCCCCCTTGACCCCATTCCTTTGGGTCCAGGGGCCTTGCCCCTGGTGGGGGTCCAGGGGGCGAAGCCCCCTGGTGGGGTCCGGGGCTACGCCCCGGCTGGCGCCCCAAGTCACCGGCCTGGGTTTCACAGCAATTCCCCGTTATGCCGCTTGCGCGTCAGTGCCAGCAGCATGCCCATGGTCAGCGCCACCGCCAGCGCCGACGATCCGCCATAGCTCAGGAACGGCAGCGTCATGCCCTTGGTGGGAATCAGATGCAGGGTGGACGCCATATTCACGAAGGCCTGCAGCCCGAAGCTCGCCACCAGCCCGGTCGCCGCCAGGACCACGAACAGATCCGCCTCGGCCAGCAGCCGCAGCAGCCCGCGCAGCACGATGAAGGCGAACAGCCCCAGGATGATCAGGCACAGGATCATGCCGAACTCCTCGCCCGCCACCGCGAACACCGTGTCGGCATGGGCGTCCGGCAGCACGTCCTTCACCCGGCCCTCGCCCGGGCCGCGGCCCAGCAGGCCGCCATTGCCGAACGCCTCCAGCGCACGCTGCACCTGGTAATTGTCGCCCTGGCTGGGGTCGAGAAAGCGCGTTACCCGGCTGCGCACATGCGGGAAGAAGGTATAGGCGGCCACGCCGGCCCCGGCCATGCCGGCCAGCCCGACGCCGACGAAGGCCAGGTTCAGCCCGGCCACGAACAGCTGGGTGAAGAACACCCCGGAGATCACCGCCAGCATGCCCACATCGGGCTGGGATTTCAGCAGCAGCACGATCACCGCGAACACCGCGAAGGCCGCCAGCATGCCGGGGAAACGGCTCCACCGCTTGCCTTCGGCCAGCAGCCAGGCCGCCACCACGGCGAAGCAGGGCTTCAGGAACTCGCTGGGCTGCAAAGACAGCCCCGGAAGCGCGATCCAGCGCCGCGCGCCCTTGATCTCCACCCCCGCCACCAGCGTCATGGCGGTCAGCGCCAGCGCCGCCAGGCAGCCGGCCAGCGCCACCCGCCGCACCCCGCCGGGCGACAGCAGCGACACCACCACCACGATCCCGCCGGCGAGGGCCAGGAAGAACACCTGCTTGAAGATAAAGACGTCACGCGACTGGTTGATGCGCTCGGCCACGGCCGGGCTGGCCGCCAGCATCATCACGTAGCCCAGGCCGATCAGCGTGCCGACCGCCAGCAGCGTCCAGCGGTCCACGGTCCACCACCAGCGGCCCAGCAGCGAGGTATCGGCGCGCGACAGCGGGGGCACCATCTAGGCGGCCTCCGCCATGGCCCGTGCGAGCGCCCGGAAGCGGTCGCCGCGCTGGTCGAAGCCGGTGAACTGGTCCCAGGAAGCGCAGGCCGGCGACAGCAGCACCACCGGCGCCGCTCGTTCACGGGCCGCCGGCCACGCCTCGGCCATCGCCGCCTCCAGCGTGCCGGCCTGCCGATGCGGCACGCCGTGCGCGGCCAGCGTCGCCGCCAGGACGGGCGCATCCCGCCCGATCAGCAGCGCCAGCGCGATGCGCGGGAAGAACGGCGCCAGGGACTCGATGCCGCCGGCCTTCGCCATGCCGCCGGCGATCCACACCACCCGGTCGTAGCAGCCCAGCGCACGCGCGGCGGAATCGGCGTTGGTCGCCTTGCTGTCGTTGATGAAAATGACACCCGCCGCCTCGGCCACGAATTCCTGGCGGTGCGGCAGCCCCGGATAGGAGGCGATGCCGCGGGCGATGTCGGGGCGGGCGACGCCGAGCGCCAGCGCCAGCGCCGCCGCCGCCGCCGCGTTCTGGGCGTTGTGCGCGCCCGGCAGCGCCGCCGCGGCGGCGAGATCGGCAACCGGGCCGGTGCCGTCCCGCAGCACCGTGCCGTCCGGCCAGAGCGCGGCCGGGCCCTCGCCCGACACCGTGACCAGCCGCGCCGGCCCGGCGCGCAGCGCCGCCGCCATATCGCGCGACAGCGCGTCATCGACGCCCACCACCGCCGTATCGGCGGCGGTCTGACGGGCGAAGATCTGCCGCTTGGCGCGGGCATAGCCGGCCATGTCGCCATGGCGATCGAGATGGTCGGGGGTGAGGTTCAGCATGGCCGCCGCATCGAAGCGCAATGTGGCGAGTCGCTCCAACATGTAGGAGGACATTTCCAGCACGTACACCCCATCTTGTGGCAGCAGCGGCAGAGCCAGCGCCGGCGTGCCAAGATTTCCGCCGGCCGCGACCGGCCTGCCGGCGGCTTGCAGGATGTGCGCCAGCAGCGCGGTGGTGGTGGATTTGCCGTTGGTGCCGGTGATGCCGGCGAACCGCGCCGCCGGCCCGGCCGCGCGCACCGCACAAAACAGCAATTCCGCATCCGACAGAACCGGCACGCCGGCCGCCAGCGCCCGCGCCGCCACCGGGTGCGGCGCGGGGAGCGTATGCGGAATGCCGGGCGACAGCACCAGCCCGTCCAGCCCCGCCATATCGGGATCGGCCACCGCCACGCCGGCGGCCAGCGCCGCCTCGCGCGCCGCCGCCTGGTCGTCCCACGCCACCACCGCGGCGCCCATGGCCAGCAATGCCTGCGCCGCCGGCAGGCCGTTCCTGCCCAGGCCGACCACGGCGAAGCGCCGCCCGGCGAAGATGGCGGGAAACCTCATCGGATTTTCAGCGTGCCCAGCCCTACCAGGGCAAGGATGACCGCAATGATCCAGAAGCGGATGACGATGGTGGCTTCCTGCCAGCCTTTCTTCTCGAAATGGTGGTGCAGCGGCGCCATCAGGAACACCCGGCGGCCGGTGCGCTTGAACCAGAACACCTGCACGATGACGCTGACCGTCTCGACCACGAACAGCCCGCCGACGATGCCCAGCACCACCTCGTGCTTGGTGGCCACCGCCACCGCCCCCAGCGCGCCGCCCAGCGCGAGCGCACCGGTATCGCCCATGAACACCGCCGCCGGCGGGGCGTTGAACCACAGGAATCCCAGCCCCGCGCCGATCAGCGCCGAGCAGAACACCGCCAGCTCGCCCACGCCGGGCACGAAGTTCAGCTGCAGATAGTCGGCGAAGATGCGGTTGCCCACCAGATAGGCGATCAGCGCGAACACGCCGGCGGCGATGATGGTCGGCACGATGGCCAGCCCGTCCAGCCCGTCGGTCAGGTTCACCGCGTTGGAAAAGCCCAGCATCACCACCATCGCCACCACCGGGAAGGCAAACCCCAGCGGGATCAGCACTTCCTTGAACACCGGCACGGCGAAGCCGGTGGCCAGCGGCTCGCGGGTCAGCAGCATGAAGCCGATGCCGGCCAGCAGCCCCATGCCGCCTTGCAGCAGCAGCTTGCCGCGGGCCGACAGGCCGCGGAAATTGGCTTTGGACAGCTTGATGTAGTCGTCGACGAAGCCGACCGCGCCATAGCCCAGGGTCAGCAGCAGCACCACCCACACATAGCCGTTGAACAGGTTGGCCCAGAGCAGGGTGGAAACCGTCAGGGTGGCCAGGATCAGCACGCCGCCCATGGTCGGCGTGCCCTTCTTTTCCACCAGATGCCGCTCCGGCCCGTCCGGGCGGATCGGCTGGCCGTTGCGCTGCACCGATTTCAGCCAGCGGATGCAGGCCGGGCCCAGCGCCAGGCTGAGCGCCAGCGCGGTCATGCAGGCCGCCCCGGACCGGAAGGTCAGGTAGCGGAACAGGTTGAACAGGATCAGCTGGTCGGCCAGCGGGGCGAAAAGATTGTACAGCATCAGTGCGTCTCCGCCGCGGCGCGGCTTGCCAGCGCGTCGATCGCCTGCACTACGAGTTTCATGCGGCTGCCGAAGCTGCCCTTGACCAGCACCGCATCGCCGGGCCGCAGCAGCCCGGCCGCCAGCGGCGCCAGCGCCGCCGCGTCTTCCGCCCGCAGGCCGCGCAACGCCGGCGGCACCGCATCGTACAGCCCGGACATCAGCTTCCCGCAGGTGAGCAGCAGGTCGGCGCACTGCGCCACTTCGGGCACCAGGGCGATGTGTTCGGCCGGCCCCTCGGCGCCCAGCTCCAGCATGTCGCCCAGCACGGCGATGCGCCGCGCGGCGGGTTGCAGGGCCAGCACCGCCAGCGCCGCGCGCACCGAGGCGCCGGAGGCGTTGTAGCTTTCGTCCAGCAGCAGCGCCTCGCCGCCCGGCACGCGCACCAGCCGGCGCGCGCCGCGGCCGGCCACCGGCGCGAAGCCGGCCAGCGCCTCGGCCCCCCGCGCGGCGTCGGCCCCCAGCAAGGCGGCCGCCAGCAGCGCCGCGGTGGCGTTCATCGCCATGTGCCGCCCGGGGGCGGCGAGCCGGAACCGCAGCTCGCAGCCGAGGATTCCCGCGGTCACATCGGTCCCGTCGGCATCCGCCTCGGCCGCCAGCAGGCAGCCATCCGCCTCCGGCGCGGTGCCGAAGGTCAGCACCCGGGCGCCGCCGGCGCGCGCCCGCAGCCGCTCCAGCAGCGGCGAATCGCCGGGCAGCACCAGCATCCCGCCCGGCTCCAGCCCGTCCCGGATGGAGGCTTTTTCGTCGGCGATGGCGTCCAGGCTGCCGAGCTGGCCGAGATGCGTCTTTTCCACCGCCGTCACCACGGCGACATGCGGCCGGGCGAGCCGGGCCAGCGGGGCGACCTCGCCCGCATGATTCATACCTATTTCGATCACGCCATAAGCCGCCCCGGCCGGCAGGCGGGCCAGCGTCAGCGGCACGCCCCAATGATTGTTGTAGGACGCTTCGGCGGCATGGGTGGGGCCTTGCGCGGCCAGGATGGTCCGCAGCATTTCCTTGGTGGTGGTCTTGCCCACCGAGCCGGTCACCGCCACCACCCCGCCGCCGAAGCGCGAGCGGGCGAAACCGCCCAGCCGGTGCAGCGCCGCCAGCGTGTCGTCCACCACCAGCAGCGGCGCCTCGGCCGCCACCGCCGGCGGCACCCAGGCCACCAGCGCGCCCGCCGCCCCGCGCTCCAGCGCCTCGGCCACGTAGCCGTGGCCGTTGCCGGTTTCGCCTTGCAGCGCCACGAACAGGTCGCCCGGGCGCAACGTGCGCGTGTCGATCGACACTCCCGCCGCCGCGAACGGGGTGCGCATCACCCCCCCCGTCGCTTCCACCAGATCGGCGGGCTGCCAGAGACTCATGGTCCGTCCTTCAGGGAGGGCACCGCGGCCAGCCCGGCCAGCCGCCGCACCGTCTCCACATCGTCGAATGGCAGCGTCACGCCGCCGATGGTCTGGCCCTGCTCATGCCCTTTGCCGGCCACCGCCAGCACATCGCCGGGGCCGAGCCCCGCCAGCGCCGAGGCGATCGCCGCGGCGCGCCCGCCGCCGTCGCGGCCCTGCGGGCAACCGGCCAGCACGGCGGCTCGAATCGCGGCGGGGTCTTCGCTGCGCGGATTGTCGTCGGTCACGATCACGCTGTCGGCCAGCCGGGCGGCGGCGGCGCCCATCAGCGGCCGCTTGCCGGGGTCGCGGTCGCCGCCGGCGCCGAACACCACGTGCAGCCGGCCTTGGGTGTGCGGCCGCAGCGCCGCCAGCAGCCGCTCCAGCGCGTCCGGCGTATGCGCGTAATCGACATAGACCGTCGCCCCGTTGGGCAGCCGCGCCGCCAGCTCCATCCGTCCGCGCACGCCGCGCAGCCGGCCGAGATGGTCGAGCGCATCGGCAACCCCGGTGGCCTCGGCCAGCGCCGCCGCCAGCAGGGCGTTGTCGGCCTGGAACCGGCCGGGCAGCGGCAGCAACAGCCGCCGCCGCACGCCGCCGGCCTCGAGCTCGAGTTCCTGACCGTCCGGCCGCGGGGTGGCCCGCAGCAGACGGATCGCCGACCCGCCCTCGCCCACCGTGCGCAGCAACAGGCCGCGCCGCACCGCCACCTCGCGCAGCGCCTCCAGGCTCGCCGCATCCAGCGAGGTGCTGGCCAGGGCCGGTGCACCCGGAGGCAGCAGCTGGCTGAACAGGCGCAGCTTGGCGGCCCGGTAGTTTTCCATGCTGCCGTGATAATCCAGATGGTCGCGGGTGAGGTTGGTGACCCCCCCGGCCGCCAGCCGCACCCCGTCCAGCCGGAACTGGTCGAGCCCGTGCGAGGACGCCTCGATCGCCGCGTGGCCGATGCCGGCGCGGGCCAGCCGCGCCATGGTGCCGGCCAGCGCCTCGGGGTCCGGGGTGGTCAGCCCGGGACCCGGCGCAAACCCCGGCGCGTCCAGCCCGAGCGTGCCCAGGCTGGCGGCCGGGTGCCCGGCCAACGTCCAGATCTGGCGCAGGAACGCCACCGTGCTGGTCTTGCCGTTGGTGCCGGTCACCGCCACCACGGTCGCCGGCTGGGCCCCCGCCAGGGCGGCGGCGAGCCGCGCCAGCAGCCGGCGCGGCTCGGGGTCGAGAATCAGCGGCCGCGCCGGCACCCCGGCGGGCCAGACGGTGCCTTCCGGCGCCAGCACGGCAGCGGCGCCGCGCGCCACCGCGTCGGCGATGAACCGGCGGCCATCCTCCCGGGTTCCCGGCAGGGCGGCGAACAGGAATCCGGGCTGCACGCGGCGGCTGTCGGCGCTGATGCCGGCGACATCCAGCGCGGCGGCGTCATGCCAGCCTTGCGCCGCCCCGTCCGGGATCGCCAGTTCGGGAACCGCCCGCATGAGGTCAGCGCAGCGCAACCGCGGCTCCCAGGGTGCCCGCCTCGCGGCGGAAGTCACGCGGCGCGGCCGGTGCCGCCGGAGCTCTGGGCGGCAGGGCGGCCGGCTCGGACGGGCGCGGCACCGATGCCACCGGCGCCGCGGATTTCGCCGGCGGCGGCACCGGTGCCGCGCCCGGCCTGCCGCCGGCCACGGCGCCGGACCGGCCGGGCTGCAGCGGCTGCGCCAGCTGGGCGTTGATGGCGGCGACATTCTCGGTTTCCGGCAGCAGCCCGAGCATCGGCCCGATCCGCCCGATCACCCGCCCGGCCGCCGGCGCGCTCACCCAGCCGGCGGTCGCATAGCCGTAGGTCGCCTTGGTGGCGTGCGGCTCGTCGAGCATCATATAGACGGCGTAGCGCGGCGCATTCATCGGGAACACGCCCATGAAGGCCGAGACGCGGGCGTTGCGGTTGTAGCCCTTGTGGGAGATTTTCTCCGCCGTGCCGGTCTTGCCGCCGACGAAATAGCCCGGCACCTCGGCGGCCTTGCCGAACCCGTCGGTCACCACCAGCCGCATCAGCCGGCGCATGATGTCGGAAGTGGATTGCTGCATCACCCGGGTGCCTTCCGGCTGCCGGTCCGGGTCGGCCGCCAGGACGGTCGGGCGCATATACAGGCCGCCATTGGCCACCGCCGCCGTGCCGGCCACCACATGCAGCGGCGACACCGCGATGCCATGGCCGAAGCCGATGGTCAGGGTGGCGATTTCCTTCCAGTTGGCCGCCGCCGGCGCCAGCGGCATGCCCGCTTCCGGCAGCTCCACCGGCAGCCGCTTCAGCATGCCCATCTTTTCCATCCAGGCCCGCTGCATCGCCGGGCCGGACGCCTGGGCCATCTTCGCCGCGCCGATATTGGACGAATAGGCGAGGATTTCGGGCACGTAGAGAAACCGGTGCTTGCCCTCGAAATCATTGATGGTGAACCGGCCGATATGGATCGGGCTGGTGGCGTCGAAGCCGTTCCACAGATTGACCACGCCGTTGTCGAGCGCCATCGACGCGGTTTGCAGCTTGAAAGTGCTGCCCGGCTCGAACATGCCGGTGACGCAGCGGTTGAAGCGGTCGTCCGGCACGGTCTGGCCGAACAGGTTGGCGTCGTAATCGGGCAGGCTGGCCAGCCCCAGCACCTCGCCGGTGCGCACGTCCATCACGATGCCGCAGGCGCCGATGGCGCCGAACTCCTCCATCGCCTTCGACAGTTCGTCGCGCACCACCGCCTGCACGCGCACATCGAGCGACAGCCGCAGCGGCTCGGCCACCTCGTGCAGGCGCTGTTCGAAGAAGCGTTCCACCCCGGCGACGCCGTGCCCGTCCACATCCACCCCGCCCAGCACCGGCGCGGCGACGCGGCCGAGCGGATAGCGGCGGCGCTCGGTCGCTTCGAAATAGACGCCCGGGATGCCCAGATCGTTGACCAGCAACTGCTCGTGCGGGCTGATATGGCGGGCCAGATAGACGAACTGCTTTTCGCTCGACAGCCGCTGCACCGCCGCCGCCTCGTCCAGTTGCGGCAGCACCGACTTGAGCTTGTGGGCCGCCTCGGCCACGTCGATCATTTCCCGCGGGTTGGCGTAGACGGATGCGGTCGGCAGCGAGATCGCCAGGATCTCGCCGTTACGGTCGGTGATCATGGCGCGCTGGGCGTGCGGCATCGGCTCGCGGGCGGAATCGGCGCCGTCGGCGGGCGGCTCGGGCGGGCGCACCCGGCTTTCGGCCAGTTTCGGCAGTTTCGGGTCGATGACGGTGGCCACCGCCAGCTTGACCGCCAGTGCCGCGAACAGCAGGGCGAAGCCGGCGGCCGAAAAGACCAGGCGGGCGCGCGACCGATCCAGCGCGGCGCGGCGCTTCAGGTCGGGCGCGGTGACCCGCACGGTTTCCATGCGCGGCACCGCGGCGGCGCGCGGCGCGCCGAACCGGGGGGCCGGGCTGGACGGCGAGGGGGCGTCCGGCGTGCCGTTCATGGCGCGCCCGTCATCGCAGGCCGGCCTGGCCGCCGCCGGGCTGCCAGAGGGTGGCGGCGCTGGCCGGCGTGACCTGCGGGGCGGACATGACCGCGCGCGCCATGCCGAGCGCCGAGGCCACCGCCGGCACGCTGGGATCGACCGGCCCGCCGCGGGCGATGCGCGCCACTGCCTCGGCGGCGCTGCCGCTGGGCGGCGTGTAGCTGGCCGGGGTGGTGCTGGCCTGCAGGGTGCCGGGCTGGAGCCCCGCCGGCGGGCGGACGGCGCGGGCCGGGGCGGCGGAAGCCAGCAGCGATGCGGTGAGCGAGACCGGCGCGCCCACCGGCCGTGGCGTCCCCGGCTGGGCCTGCATGACAGGGGCTTGCACCGGGGGGGTCTGCATCGGCGCCGTCTGCGCCGGGACCGCATGAATCGGGGCCGCATGCGTCGGGGCAGCGGCCGGGGCGGGTGCCTGGGCCGGCCGCGGCACCGGCCGCGGCCGCGGCGCCACCGGGGCCGGGCGGGCCATGGCGACGACGGTGGCGGCGGCGCCGGCCGGGGCGTCCGCCGGCTGGTGGGCGGCGGCGACCGGTTTGGCGGCTTCCGGCTCCGGCTGCGGGTCCGGCTTCGGCTCGGGCAGCCGGGCGGCGGGCGCCTCGGGTTCCAGCGGCGCCGCCGCCGCCTTCGGCGCGCCCACCGGCGGCAGGCGCTTCTCGAACTCGCTCCAGGTGGTGAACTGGGTCGGGGCGGTATTCTGCAACGCGGCCAGATGCTCGCCGGCCAGCTCCTTCAGGCGCTGCGGATCGTTGAGCAGGGCGTATTCGGCGCGCAGCACGCCGGCGCGCTCGCGCGTCGCCTCGGCCAGCTTGACCGTGCGCGTGATCTCGCGGTCGACCAGCTGGGCCTGGTGCTTGGCCTGGTACAGATACAGACCGGCGCCGCCGGCGAGCAGCATGCAGACGCAGGTGAAGGGTCGGATCATGGGCAGGGCCCTCCGGGGGCGGCCTCGGCATGACAGGGGGCGCTCCCGCCCGGGATGCGCCCGGCTTCGGGGCGGCTGACCCGCTCGACGGCGCGCAGCCGGGCGCTGCGGGCCCGCGGATTGGCATCGGTTTCGCCCTCCTCCGGCCGCAGCGCGCGCGGCGTCAGCAGGCGGAAGGCAGGCGCCCGGCGCGGCGTCAGGCCGCCCGGGTCGTGCCGCGAGGGCGAGGGCGCGCGGCCGGAAACCTCGGTCATGAACTGCTTCACCAGCCGGTCTTCCAGCGAGTGGAACGCCACCACCACCAGCCGCCCGCCTTCCTCCAGCAGGTCCGCCGCGCCGCGCAGCGCCCGCTCGATCTCGCCGAGCTCGTCGTTCACGCGCAGCCGCAGCGCCTGGAAGCTGCGCGTCGCCGGGTCGAGGCCGGAGCGTTCCGGCGGCACCACGGTGCGGATCAGGGCGGCCAGCCGGGCGGTGGTGGTGATCGGCGCGGCGGCACGGGCGGTGACGATGACCCGGGCGATGCGGCGCGACAGCCGCTCCTCGCCCAGGCGGAACAGCGTGTCGGCCAGTTCCTGTTCGGGCAGGGTATTGACCAGATCGGCCGCGGTCGGCCCATCGCCGCCCATGCGCATGTCGAGCGGGCCATCGAACCGGAAGGAAAAGCCGCGCTCAGGGTCGTCGATCTGGAACGACGAGACGCCGAGATCCAGCACCACCCCGTCGAGGCTGGCAACGCCGCGCGCCCGCAGCAGCGCAACCATGTCGCCGAAGCGGCCGTGCAGCAGGTGCAGCCGGCCCGGATGGCGCGCGGCCAGCGCGGCGCCGCGGGCGATCGCCGCCGGGTCGCGGTCGATCGCCCACAGCGTGCAGGCGGCGCGGCCCAGGATGGCGCCGGCATAGCCGCCGCCGCCGAAGGTGCCGTCCAGGTAAATGCCGCCGTCGCGCGGGGCCAGCGTGTCCAGCACCTCCGGCAGCATCACCGGGATATGCCCGCTCATGCCGGGCCTCCCGGCAGGGTGAGGCCACGCGCCCGCACCCGCTCGCGCGCCTCGGCGCGCCGGCGTTCGGCGGCGGCCGGTTCCCAGATCTGGAAGGTGCGGCCAAGCCCCATGAACACCACGCCTTCGGTCAGGCCGGCATGGTCCTTGAGGACGTCAGGAAGAACGATCCGCCCCTCCTTGTCGGAATCCACCGGGTAGGCGTCGGCGAACAGGGCGGCGGCGAGGTCGTCCTGCTCGGCGCTGAACATGTCGAGCTTCTGCAGCGGGGCGGACAGCGCCTCGAACACGGCCGGCGGCCAGCCTTCGATGCAGGGATGCAGATGCGACGGGCGAAGCACCAGGCTGGCGATGCCTTCCATGTTTTTCAACGGATTGCGGAACGGCGCGGGAATGGAAACGCGGCCCTTGGCGTCCAGCCTGTTCTGATGGGTGCCCACGAATTGGGTCATCCGGCCGGGTCTGCCCTCTCGCGCGTGGTTCCGCCTGCCTCGTGAAGCGGCGTCGGTCCGATCCCGGGCGCAGGCGCCGCCGCCCTTGCCGTAGGTCCATGGGGGCACGCCGCACCGTACCCTTGGGACAGCATGGGATAGCATGGGTTCGTATGGACGTCAAAGGGATTGTCCCTCACCGGACCGAGTCGGCGCCGGGCAGGGGCAAACTTTATGGCGACAGCTCAAGACGTTAGCGGAGCGTGATCAAATCGTGAGCAGGCGGTCCGGCGGTTCCTTTTCGGTGCGGGTTCTGGCGATCCTGTGGCGATCGGATGACAAAAAGCGGCGGGGGATAGAAAATAGGAAAGGCGCCAGACGGCCTGTAAGCCGGGTTCTGTCCAGCCTTGCGACTGGGACGGCCATTCCTCTGGGACGCGCCTTACGGCGCGCCTCGCGCGACCAACCCGGACGACGGGGCGGGAATGCCCCTGCGGCACGGCCGCCGTGACGGATCACGGGGGCCGTCCGCCGGCCGTCCCTATTCGGTCTTGCTCCCGGTGGGGTTTACCCTGCCGCCCCCGTTGCCGGCGGCGCGGGGCGCTCTTGCCGCCCCGTTTCACCCTTGCCCGCGGGGAGTCGCCTCCTTGCGCGGGCGGTTTGTTTTCTGTGGCACTGTCCCTGGGGTCGCCCCCGCCGGCCGTTGGCCGGCACCGTATTCCCGTGGAGCCCGGACTTTCCTCCACCGGGGTTGCCCCCGGCAGCGGCCGTCCGGCCGTCTGGCACCGGTCAGATGCGCGCCTGACAGTTTCGCGTCAATGTCCGCCGCACAGCCGCGCCACCGCCAGCAGCCGGGCCAGCGTGCCGGCATCGGCCTGGCCGGTGACCGCTTCCGGCCGCCAGTGCCGCTGGAACGCCCGCAGCACGCCGGCCAGCGCCGGATCGAGCGGCCCTTCCGGGCCAACCTCGTAGCCGATATGGGCCAGCGCGGCCCGCACATCGCGCAGCGACGCCGCATCGCGCACCGCGCCGGAGGTGCCGAGATCGGGCACGTCCCCGGGCCACAGCCCCACGCCGTTGCGTGCCAGCCCCTCCCAGTCGAATTTCTCGCCGGGGTCTTCCTTGCGGTCGGGGGCCACGTCGCTGTGGGCGACGATGTTGCGGGCCGGCAGGTCGTGGCGCGACAGGATCTCAAGGCACAGGTCGCACACCGACACGAGTTGCAGCACCGGGAAGTCGGGATAGCCGTACGCATGGCCCGGATTGACGATCTCGATGCCGATCGAGCGGTCGTTCAGCGCCCGCTGGCCGCGCCAGAACGACACCCCGGCGTGATAGGCGCGGCGGGACTCCGCCACCAGGCGCAGCACATTGCCGTCCTCGTCCACCACGTAGTGGCTCGATACCTTCGCTGCCGGATCGCGCAGGCGGTCGATCGCCTCGCGGGCGGTTTTCATGCCGGTGTAATGCAATATAATCATGTCGATCGGGCAGCCATCGGGCCGGTCGTCATGGTTCGGGCTTGGCAGGTCGCGGATCGGGAGAGTCATCCGGGGCGCAGCCCCGGACCCCACCAGGGGGCTTTGCCCCCTGGACCCCTACAAGGGGCTAGCCCCTTGACCCCTTTCTTGAGGAATGGGGTCAAGGCGGCCACTGTCCCGTCGCGCCGAAGGCGCGCTCCGCGCGCAGGGCGCCGAAGGCGCGCTCCGCGCGGAGCGCGGGTCCAGGGCAGCGCCCTGGCCTTGCTGGTTTTCTTCCTGCGAAGCGCATTTCAGAGTCCACGCTCCCGCTTGATGCGGTCCCAGGCGGCATTGATCCGGGCCACCTTGTCGCCGGCGCGGGCGATGAACTCAGCCGGCACCCCGCGGCTGGCCAGGCTGTCCGGATGGTTCTCGCGCATAAGCTTCTTCCAGGTGGCCCGCACCTCCTCGTCGCTGGCGGCGCGCGTCAGGCCAAGCATCGCATAGGGATCTTCCTCGGCCTGGCCCGACGGGGTGCGGGCACGGCTGCCGCTGGCCCGTTCCCACGCCGCCTCGTCGAGGCCGAAGCCCTGATGCACGCGGCGCAGAAATTCCTGTTCGCCCATGGTCAGCGGCTTGTCGGCACGGGCGATCAGGAACAGCGCCGCCAGCACCTCCTCCAGCATGCCGCGGTTGTCGGCGAAGGTTTCGCCCAGTTGTTCGGCGTATTGTTCATACCCATCGGCGCTTTCGCGGGCCTGGTCGAACAGGCGGCCGACATGGACGACCGCTTCGGGCGGGATGCGGAAACTGCGCTTGAAGGCGTCGATTTCGGCGCGGTTCACCGGCCCGTCGCACTTGGCCAGCTTGGCCGACAGCACCACCGAGGCGATGGCGAAATACTGCTCGCGCTGGCCAAGCAGCGACGCGAGCCGCGCGGCGGTGAAATTGTCCGCGCCCGGCAGGCGGAAATCGACATGGCCGAAGCCGCCATTCTCCGCCGCGTGGCCAAGCGCGGCGCCGACGACCGCCCCGAACGGGCCCCCCATGGCGAAGCCGGCCATCGCTCCGATGATCTTTCCCCACACGCGCCCGCACGCCCTCCTTATGTCGGAATGCCTCTATCATGCGGGCATTACCGGGAGCAAAAGACAGGAGCCCCACCCTCGATCTGCCGGCCCCGACCCAGCAAAAAAGGAACGCCCCGACGGACACCACAATGCCAAGCTGGCAGTGCCGGACCGGCCGCGGCGATGTCGCCGCGAGGGCGGGGCAGTGACCGCGGTGGGCGTGTCGTCGCCCCGCAATCTCGAAAAAACGCCAGCGTCCCTGGTCTGGCCGGGCCTGATGCGGGCCGCCCGCCTGCTGGCGGCCGGGGTGGCGGGGCTGCTGGCGGCCGGGGTGGCGGCGGCCTGGCTGCTGCCGCCGCTGCTGGACTGGGACCGCTACCGCGATGCCATCGCCGTGCTCGCCTCTGACCGGCTGGGGCGCGAAGTGCGCATTGCCGGGCCGGTCTCGCTGACCCTGCTGCCCAAGCCGGTGCTGACCGCCGCCGGCGTCAGCCTGGCCGAGGCGGGCGACGGCATCGCCATCCGGGCCGCAAAATTACAGCTTCGGGTGGCGCCGCTGGCGCTGGCGGCGGGGCATATCGATGCCGAGGAACTGGTGCTGCGCGGCGCCGAGATCCACCTGCCCTGGCCGTTCCGGCCGATCCAGATCGCCGCCACGGCGCCGGGCTGGTTCGCCGCGGCCTCGGTGCGCGTGGAAGACAGCAGGCTCAGCATCGGCGATGTCGCCTTCACCGGACTCCGGGCGACGCTGACCGCCGACCGCTCGTCCGGCAGCGTCGCCACCGCCGGGGTGCTGCGGCTGTCCGGCCGGCCCTGGCAGTTCACCGCCCGGCTCGCCCGGCCGGGCGAGGACGGTACGGCAAGGTTCGAGGCGTCGCTGGACGGGCGCGGGCCGGTGCAGGGCATCGGCGCCACGCTGGCCGGGCAGATTGAGGATGACGGCACGTTCGGCGGCCGCCTGACGGGGCGCGGACCCGACCTGTCGCAACTGCTGCCGGCGCCCCCGGTGGCGTTTACCGCCGGCGGCCGGGTGACGATGGCGGACGGCCTGGCGACGGTGGACGATCTGGCCGGCGATATCGCCGGGGCGCCGGCGCAGGGAGCGGCGGCGTTGCGCGTCGCGCCGGCGCTGCGGCTGGATGTGGTGCTGGCGGTCAGCCGGCTCGACCTCGATCTGTGGCTGCCGGCGCTGCTGCGCGGCGGCATGCTGCCGTTCCCGGCCAGCCTCGACCTGTCGGCCGAGGCGGCGCCGCTGGCCGGCGGCACGCTGCGGCAGGTGCATGCCGCCGTCGCGGTCAACGGCAACGATATCGCGGTGCGCGCGTTCCGCGCCGTGCTGCCGGGCGAGGCCGCGCTGAGCGCGACCGGCCAGGTGCAGCGGCAGAATCCGGGCGGGGCGGCGCGCTTCGAGGGCGACGTGACGCTGTCGGCGCCGGCCCTGCGCCCCGCGCTGGCCTGGCTGGAAGCCGCCGGAGTGGTGCCGGGCGGTCTGCCCGAGGAGGTGCTGCACACGGCCGACGCGACGGCGCACGCCGTGCTGGAGCCTGGCCGGCTGATACTGACGGGGCTGGACGGCCACGCCGACGGCTCGCACCTGTCCGGCAGCCTGGACTTTCGCACCGCGCCGGCAGTGCGCCCGCGTCGCGACGGCGACCGGCCCGCCTTGACGGCGGTGGTGCAGGCCGACCGGCTGGAACTCGATCCGTGGCTGCCCGCCGCCTGGCCCGCGCTGGCCGACATCCCGGCGCGGCTGAAGCGGATGGATGCCGACCTGCAGCTGGCCGCGGCCCAGCTGGTGGTGCAGGGCGCGCCGCTCGGGCCGGCGACGCTGGATGCCGCCATCGAGGGCGGGCGCATGACGCTGCGCCGGCTGGAACTGTCGGCCGGCGGGGCGCGGGCGACCGCCTCCGGCACGCTGGGCGAGGGCGGTCGCATCGCCGACGGGCGGCTCGACATCGCGGCGCCGTCGGCGGCGACCCTGGCCGGAAGCCTGCCGGCGGCGGCCGGACCGCTGCGGGAGATGGCGCGGTCCTGGCGCGGGCCGGCGGCGCTGTCCATGCAGGCCGCCGGCCCGCCGGAGGCGCTGGCGCTGCTGGTGGCGGGCAAGCTCGGCGATCTGCGGCTGGAGGCGGAGCCGCTGCTGGACCTGCGGTCCGGCAACGCCACCGGGGTACTGATGCTGCGCCATCCCGGCATGCCGCGGCTGGCCGAGTCGCTTGGGCTGCCTGGCGCGCCGGGCTGGTTGGGCGATGGCTCGTTCAGCCTGGTGGCGCATCTGTCCGCGCAACGACCCGCCGGCAAGCCCGGCCGGATTGCCGCCGAGCCGTTCGACCTTTCCGCCGCCAGCCTGCGCGCGAGCGGCGGGCTGGCGCTGGAGGGGATCGGCGACCCGGCCGCGCCGCCGCGCCTGTCCGGGCGCATCGTCGCCGACACGCTGCCGCTGCCGCTGCCCGATCCGCGATCCTCCGAGACGCTGCCGTTCGGCGCGCTGGCGGGCTGGCAGGCGCAGGTAAAGCTGGAGGCGGCGCATGTGCTGGCCGGAGCCTGGCCGGTGGTGCAGCAGGCAGCGGCGACGCTGGCGCTGGCGGACGGCAAACTGCGTCTCGACGGTCTGTCGGGCCGGGTCGGCGACGGCGCGCTGAGCGGGTCGGCCAGCCTGGACGAGACGGCGGAGCCGCCGGCACTGGCGCTGGAAGCGCGGATGACGGGGTGTGCGCTGACCGAGCCGCTGTTCGATCTGCCGGTGGACATCGCCGGCGGCCGGCTGGATGCGTCGCTGTCGCTCCGGGCCTCGGGCCGGTCGCCGGCGGCGCTGCTGTCGGCGCTGAGCGGGGAGGCGCGGCTGGCCGGGTCGGATGGCACGCTGGCCGGGGTTTCGCTCGGCAGCGTCGGGGAAGCGGGGGCGGAGGAGGCAGTGCGCAAGGCGCTGGAGGGCGGGAGCACGGCGTTCAGCCGGCTCGATCTGGCGCTGCGGGCGGAGCATGGGGTGCTGGAGGTGACGGACGGGCGGATGACCGGGCCCGCCGGGACGGCGCGACTGACGGGCACTGTCGATCTGGCGGGGAATGCGGCGGAGCTGCGGCTTGGTCTGCTGCCGGCCGTGACCGATCCGCAGGAACTCGGGGTGGTGCTGAGCGGGAAGCTGGATGCGCTGCGGCGGGAGCCGGACCTGGCGGCGGTGGCGCGTTGGCGGGCTGAGCATGGGGGAGCGGAGTAAGACGAGTAAAAGTTTTTTGGTTCTTCTTTTTGAAAAAAGAAGCAAAAACCTTTATTCGTTTAGGCTGGCCTGCACCGGGCGGGCTTCCGTGGGGCCGGGCTGCGCCCCGGCTTTTCATTTTGCCGTCGCTGCACATCTCACCCGCACAGGAGATGCACGCATGACAGGTTGGACCATCGCCGACATGCCGCCGCAGCATGGGCGGCTTGCCGTTGTCACCGGCGCGACCGGCGGCCTGGGCTTCGAGACGGCGATCGCCCTGGCGGCGGCCGGCGCCGAGGTTGTGCTGGCCAGCCGGAACGACAGCAAGGGGGCCGAGGCGCTGGAGAAAATCCGCGCGGCGCACCCGGCTGCCCAGGTGCGGTTCGAGCAGCTGGACCTGGCGTCCCTGCGGTCGGTGGCCGCCTGCGCGGACAGGCTGCTCGCCGCGGACCGGGGCATCGACCTGCTGGTCAACAACGCCGCGGTGATGGCCCTGCCCCGGCGGCGGGAAACCGGGGACGGCTTCGAGCAGCAGTTCGGCACCAACTATCTGGGCCATTTCGCGCTGACCGCGCGGCTGTTGCCGGCGTTGCGCCGCGGCACCCGGACCCGTGTGGTGAATGTCAGCAGCCTGGCGGCCTGGCAGGGCAGGATCGATCTCGATGACCTGCAGAGCGAGCGCGGCTACCGGCCGATGCGCGTGTATGGGAATACGAAGCTGGCGATGCTGCTGTTCACCCTGGAACTGCAGCGCCGCAGCGACGCCGGGGGCTGGGGGCTGTTGAGCGCCGCCGCACATCCGGGCTGGGCGCGCACCGACATCATTGCGAACGTGCCGGCCGAAACCGGCCTTGAGCAAGGGTTTGTGCGCCTTGCGGAGTTGGCCGCCCGGGTGCTTGCCCAATCGGCCGCCGCCGGCGCGCAGCACACATTGTTCGCCGCGACATCGCCCACGGCGTGCGGCGGTGGGTATTACGGTCCTTCCGGCCTGTTCTTTTCGGGACCGCCGGTCGCGACCCGGCTGCCCCCGCGGGCGAAGAATGCCGCCGTCGCGGCCGGCTTGTGGGAGGCCTCGGAACGCCTGACCGGGGTGGCGTTCGCCGGTCAGGAGGTTCCGCTGGCGGCGACATGACCACCGCCGGGGCGGGCGGTCAGGAGGGGTGGCGCTTCTCCTCGAACACGGTGTGGGCGAGGGTCAGCAGCTGCTCGGCGGTGACGGCGCAGCCGGCAAGGTCGGCGTCCTGCGCGAGGGTGAGCAGCCGGTCGCAGAGCATCAGCGGGCTGGGCGGTATTTTTTGTATGTCGACAGATCGGAGCTGTAACATCGGAACGGTCCCTGTGTTCGGTTTTTCCGGAACGGCATGGAGTCCAACGCGGAGAGTCCAACGCGAAAGGCGGGCCAGTGTTTCTGGCCGCAACCAATTTGATCGCAGGCTGATTGCGAAAACGTTAACGGAACCGCTGCAGGGCATGCACCCGCAAGGCCGACGCGAGCGGGTGGTCGGGGCTGCGTCCGGCATCGACCTCGGCCACCAGCGTTGACAGGGTCTGGCCGCGGTCGGCGGCGAGCGCCGCCAGCGCTTCCCAGAACTCCTGCTCCAGCGCCACGCTGGTGCGGTGGCCGGCGAGCGTGAAGCTGCGCTTGACCAGGGCGCTCATGCCGCCGGGACGCCCGGGGACGGTTTCGGGCGACGCGGATCAGCACTGTCACGGCTGCACTGGCTGCCGGTTTCGGGCCGCGCGGTCATCAACCTCTCCCTCCCGCAAGCGGGCGATGGCCCAGGCGGCTGCTTCGGCCACCACCGGATCGGGGTCGGGCAGGAGATGGGCAGCCGCCGGCAGCAGCGAAAGGTCGCCGGCATTGCCGATGGCCATCAGAACGTTGCGAACAAACCGGCTGCGGCCGATGCGCCTGACCGGGGAACCAGCGAAACGGGCGCGGAACGCCGCGTCGCCGAGGCCGGCGAGCTCGGCCAGTTTCGGGTCGATCAGGTCGGGACGGGCCTGGAGTTTGGCCGCGCGGGTGGCGGCGGCGAACCGGTTCCAGGGGCAGACGGCGAGGCAGTCGTCGCAACCGTAGATGCGGTTGCCCAGGGCCGGACGGAATTCGTGCGGGATCGGGCCGGGATGCTCGATGGTGAGGTAGGCAATGCAGCGCGTGGCGTCGAGCCGGTAGGGCGCCGGGAAAGCCCCCGTGGGGCAGGCATCGAGGCAGCGCGTGCATCTGCCGCAGCGGTCGGCGTGTGGCGCGTCGGGCGGGATTTCCAGCGTGGTGTAGATCTCGCCCAGGAACAACCAGGAGCCGTGGCGGCGGGAGACCAGGTTGGTGTGCTTGCCCTGCCAGCCCAGCCCGGCCTGCTGCGCCAGCGGTTTTTCCATCACCGGCGCGGTATCGACGAACACCTTCACCGCCGCGCCGAAGCGGGAGACGATGAACTGGGCGAGGTGTTTCAGCCTGCCCTTCACGATGTCGTGGTAGTCGCGGTGCCGGGCATGGACGGAGATAGTGCCCCGGTCAAGGCGGCCGAGCGAGGCGAGCTGGGCCTCGGCGGGCGCGTAGGAAAGGCCGAGGCAGATGACGCTGCGCGCCTCCGGCCACAGCGCTTGCGGGTGGCATCGCGGCCCGGCGCGTTCGGCGAGCCAGGCCATGGCGCCGTGATGACCGGCCTGGAGGAATGCCTGCAGGCGGGTGCGGACGATAGGGGCCAGGGCGGCGGGGGCGAAGCCGACGGCGTCGAAGCCGAGCGCGAGGGCTTCGGCACGGATGGCGGGGGCGGCCGGGCGCATCGGGCCGCTTTCCCCTGCCGGCTGCTTCAAGGGGCGGGGGAGAAAAGTCATCTGTTCCCTTCCTTGGAGAGCTCGGGCCGCCAGGCGGACCAGGGACCGAGCACGGGGATCGCCGCGGCCGGTCCTACCCGCGCGCATAAATTCTGACCCGTCGCGCAAGGCAGGCAAGATTGGGGCGCTGCCCCAAACCCCGGCAAGGCTTCGCCCTGCACCCACCAAGGGCCGTTGGCCCTTGGAACCCATTCTTTTGGGGAAGAAGGTCAAGCGTAAAGGTTGCTTTTTCCGGATATCGCCCCGGCCAGCGACGAGAACTTTATCGGCAAGTCGGGAACCGGCGAGCCTCGCGTCGCTGGGCGCGGGCCTGCTCGGGCTTTCCGGGGTGCGCCGCCGCCGGGTCTGACCGCAGCCCGCTGGTGTTCCGATTCACGCGACGGGACGGACGCATTTGTCGCGACCGGAACACTAGAGCGCTTTCACCCTGACCGTAAACGGTCAGAGCGCTCTAGCTCTTTGTTTTGCCGAGCAACTTTACCGGCTGGCTGCCGCCAGTCAGGCCGATCTTGCTCCAAAGGTCACGGCGGGAACGGTCACCCCTGCCGGCCCAGCACCTCCATCATCTCCGCCCATTCGCGCTTCGACAGCCCGCTCCCCTCCTGCCCCACCGTCTCCCCCGCCAGCAGCCGCCGCAGCACCGACAGCATCGCGGCCGAGAAAGTCACCGCCCCCAGCCGGTAGTCGCAAAAGGCGGCGAAAGTCGCCGGCACCCAGGCTTCGACCGACACCAGCATCGCCTCGGCATAGGCGCGGATTTCGTACTGGGCATGCGCATCCGCCCGCAGCGACAGAAAATGCAGCAGGTTGTGCAGGTCGGTCTTCCAATACCACTGGGTGTAGGTGTTCAGCGTCAGATTCATCCGCGCCAGTTCGCGCGCCAGACCCTGCCGCCCGGGATCGGCGGGGGCGCCGCCGGCGCCCTCGTTCAGCATCTCCACATAATGGTGGTAACAGCGCGCCGCGTCCTCGCGCAGGATGTCGAACACCTGCGCCGCCTCCTGCCCGGCCAGCACCGCGCCGCGCCCCTGCCGGTTGACGGCGGACTGCGCCGCCAGGTGCTCCGGCGCCGGGATGTAGAACTCGCGGTCGAGGATGGAATAGCGTGCGGAATATTCGTTCACGTTCGCGGTGCGATGGCGAATCCACTGCCGCGCCACGAAGATCGGCAGCTTCACATGGTATTTGATCTCGCACATCTCGAACGGCGTGGTGTGCCGGTGGCGCATCAGGTAGCGGATCAGCCCGGCATCCTCGGACACCTGCCGCGTGCCGCGGCCGTAGGAAACCCGGGCGGCCTGCACCACCGCGCCGTCATCGCCCATATAGTCCACCACCCGGATGAAGCCGTGGTCGAGCACCGGGATGGCGCGGTAGAGCATTTCCTCCAGCGCCGGCACGGTGGCGCGCCGGGTGGCCGCATGCCCGGCGCGCTGGGCTTCGATCTCGGTCTTCTGCTCCTCGGTCAGGCACATCCCGGCTCACCCCTTCTCTGCGGCGACCCGGTATCCTATATTCGCCGTGCCGGCTTGCCGGCTATGGCGATAAACGATGCGTGGAATAAGCGTTGTGGACCCGGGGGCAGTGCCCGGCGCCTCCACCAGACCCCCGGAGGACCCGGGGGTGGGCGTAGGGGGGCGAAACAGTCTCGACACGCGTGGTAAAGACCCATCTTTTGCCCGGCATGGTTCCGCCGTCATCGGGCCGTTTTACAAGTGCCAACGACAACATGGCGCTCGCTGTCGCTGCATAAGCGATAAGCGCGGTTCGGGGGGCACCGGGCAACAGAAGCCCCCCACTTCCCACCCGTAAGGCCGGGGCAGCGCGATCGCACCTGGAATTTTCCTGGCAGATCAGCTGAGCCGGCCGCTTTCCAGCGTGGCAAGAACCAAAACGGACAAAAGTTTTTTGGTTCTTTTTTCAAAAAAGAACAAAGCCTTCTTTTTGAAAAAAGAAGCAAAAACTTTTATTCGTTTCCTGATTACCCTCTTTCCTCGGCCGTTCGGCCGTGGCACAAACCATGAACACCATTCTGCGGCGAAGGGCACAGCCATGGCTCGGAACAGCGTGCAGTTTCAGAAGGGCCTCAGCGAGGCGAAG
>Ga0326727_10005253_pt1 | contig 37373 bp, 36 predicted proteins | sample MB2enrmetagenome_FD_207643 | JGI IMG/M metagenome (GOLD analysis project Ga0326727, IMG submission 207643) | Lab enriched peat soil microbial communities from McLean, Ithaca, NY, United States - MB29MY | ecosystem: Environmental > Terrestrial > Soil > Wetlands > Peat | place: USA: New York... | reverse complement strand
GCCATCCCGATTCACTATGCGACCTTCCCCCAGTTGAAAGGCACGCCGCAGGAGTACATACAGGCACTGGGCAAGACTTCGACTAAGGTTTTTCCGATCAATCCGGGTGACAAGCTGATTTTTTAAGGGCAGCAACAAGCCGCAAGCAACAAGCCGCAAGCTAAGAAAGGGCATGCGGGTGGCCTAGCCAAGCACCCTACGAGCTGAGAGGGCGCCCCGCTCTAGTCTGGGTTTGGCTAGGGCGGGGTAGTTTTCTGGCCGTGGGCCTGGTCCTACACGCGTTCAATAGACCACCACAAATTAAGTCCATCGATTCCGCCTGCACTGCGATCCAGGCGACATGTTGCGTAGCGCCATGTGAAGCGGCGTAAGGCACAGTTTTCCCCTAGGCCCCAACCATAGGGGAATAACGAGCACATCTAAGGCTCGCACCTCATTACTTTTAGATGAAAGCGTCGATACCGCGCGGATAAATAGTCCCGTAGTCTCTGCTCAATCAGAACACGTTGGGAGGTTCCAATCGTGAGCAGAGCAGTACTTAAAAACACTGCGGGTGCAGTGATACTTGCTTCATTGATCTATTGGGTTGGTTGCGGTGGAAGCCAAAATCCGGGAGCTGCCCTCTCGCAAAATAGCGGTACAACGGCAACCCCAACAGCGGCGACAGGCTCTACTTCTTCCAATACCGATCCCGCCGCCTCTACGAGTCAGCCTTCGACACCGACTTCGTCAGCCCCTTCAGCAGGCTCGGGAACTTCGGGTTCCTCGGGTTCAACCGGGTCGACTTCGGGTTCAACCGGGTCGGCTTCGGGTTCAACTGGCTCGACTTCTGGTTCAACTGGCTCGACTTCGGGTTCAACCGGATCGAATTCCGGTTCAACGCCTGGGCAAACTGCGTCGATACTGCCGACTCCTCCGGCGAACGCAACCGTATTCTCGAACCTTCAATCAGTTCCCCTGACCGGGGATTGCAATGCCTCCAGTTGTGCTGGTGGGTCGGGGAGCGGGTCATACTTCGATGCCATGAACCAGACCACCCCGTCTTTAAGTGGGGCGAGCCTGGAGCTTGATTCCGCAGGCGTTGACGCTAATACTCTCTTTTATTGGCATAACAGCACCGACGCCACTTTGGTGGGCTCAATCTCGCATTTTCTGGAGGATTTTTGGGTTTACACAGACAATACTGCCGGCGTTCAGGCTTTCGAATATGATCCCGACTGGTATGTGGATGGCTATAAGTTTGACATGTCCATACAGTGTGACTACGCCGATGGTAATATGTGGCGGCTGTGGAATTCGGCGAACAACCAATGGGTTGCGGTTTCTCCAACCCTCCCTTGCGGTTGGTCGGTAAACACCTGGCACCATGTCCAGCTATACACCACAGGGAATCTTGCCAATCACACTTACACGTATCAGGCATTAGTGATCGACGGAAATGCCACCGTGCTCAACGCCACGTATTCGGCGCTTAATAACGGGTGGGGCCCGACCATAGGAACAGAAGCCCAGCTTGACGGTAATTCTTCTGGGATAGCGATCCACGAATGGATAGACCAGATGACCTTAACGGTCTGGTAGATAGGGCCGAAATACATGAATCTTCGCCGCGCGCCTAGAGCGATTTAGCGCGAACTGAATTGAGGCAAGGACCCAGACCTGGATTTGCGACGCCGGCGACTATCGGCCGGCGCTCCGGAAAGAGCTGACCTGAGCAGAGCCATGGCGGTTGCCACGAACGCCTTGGTGTCCAGTCTGGGTTCCCATGCCTGCTGCAAAAGCAATCCCTGCAGAAGCGCGAGCATCACCCGGGAAAAGGAATCGGTGTCGAGGGTTCCGGGAAGTTCACCTGTCCGCTGCGCATCCTGCAGAGCCGCCGTGAGGAGATCGCGCTGCCGTATCCCGCGTTCCGCCACCTTCCGGATTCTGGCATCGTGCAGAGACTCGGCCCAAAACTGAATCGAGACCTTGCGCCGCTGCTTTTCCTTCGGGTCCTGCAGCAGGCCGGCGAGGGCACGCGTCATCCGGCTGAGTCCTTCCGATAAGTTCGGCGCGGAGACGAAATCCGCCAACAGAGCCTGATCGCGAGCATGGCGCTCAGCGGAAATTGCTTCGACGATATGGTGCTTGCTGCGGAAATAGCAGTAGATCGCACCGGGGCTCAGCCCCGATTCACGGACGATATCTTCCATCAAAGTTCGATGAAAACCGTCGCGCGCAAAACACCGCGTTGCGGCATCGAGGATCTGAGCCTGCCGGGCCTTCCGCTTTTCCTCGCTGATTCTGGGCATCGTCATGTCCCCACACGAGTGGCGGTTGCCACCCGGTATGCCTGCGAGCCCGGCTCTTTACGGTGAAGCGGGGGGCAGTAATGCCGGGCGATCTCCTCCGTCGATGCATCGCTGCGCAGCAGAAATCGAAGCGGCTTCAACATCTGCGGCAGCGTATCTGGATCGAAACCAGAAATGAAGGGCTCCCCGCTGAAGCTGACCCAGGATCGCCAGCGGCGCGCTCCGGGAAAAACCCGGGAGCCATCCAGTGCCCCCTTGTGCATGTAGGTAAAGATCAGACAGCTCGAGGGAGCGAGCAGCCGTGCCAGAAGGGTGAATGTGCCTCGCACCGCCGATTCGGTCAGATAGCTGATGACGCCTTCCCATACCGCAACGGCTGGCCTCTCGGGATCGTAGCCCGCCTCGATCAGCTTCGCTTCAAGGTCATCTCTTTCGAAATCGACAGCCACATAACGAATATTGGAAGGCAACCGGCCGATGCAGGCGTGGAACCGGTCCTGCTTTACCTGCTGCGTGGCCGGGTGGTCCACTTCAAAGACCACGATCTCTCTGGCCTCCTGCAAGCGGCAGCCACGCGTGTCGAATCCGGCCCCCAGCAGCACCAGTTGGCAGGCTCCGCTCCGAATCGCTTCACCGACGAGATCGTCGATCGCCCGCGTTCGCAGCACGCCGGAACTGCGCGTATACGGCCATCCTCGCTCCAGGATGGCGTGGACGAGTTTGCCCATTACGGGGAAACGGGCCAGGCGAGCGAACGTCCGAAGCGGGCCCGACAACAGAGGGAAGGCATAAGGATCTTCAAAGAGGCGCCGAGCGGGGTGCTCCTGCGTCTCCAGCGCCCGGAAGAAGGCCATGTATTCGGCCGTTCTGCTTGCTTTCCCAAGCTTCATCTAAAACAGAATAATCATTCTGTATTACTGGAGCAAGCGGACTGTGTTGTTCCACCTCGTTCGCCTGGGAGAGAGCCGGTCGCTGATGCTGATGCCGTGATCGGGCATGGCGAAGAGCACGAACAGATCGCGTCAAAGGAGCTAGCCGATTTTCCGAGGCCCTAAGTGAGGAGTTCCACGGCGCCGTTGCCCAAACTGTAGTAGCCGGCGACGACTTTTAATTTGTTCTCCTTCACCAGGCCGGAGAGGAGGGGCGAGGCCTCGCGCAGCAGTGCTGCCTGGATCTTGGCATTGGCTTTGGTAGCCGCCTCGAGGTTTGGCCCAGCTTGATCCACTGCGGCTTGTATGTGCGGAAACAGTGAGCTGATCTGTCCGGGAACTTCCTTGCCTTGTATGGTGGCCTTTACCGCCCCACACCTGGAATGCCCCATCACCAGAATCACTTTGGTCCCCAGAACGGCGGCGCCATATTCGAGGCTGCCTATAATTTCCGGGGTAACCACATTTCCCGCGACTCGCGTCACGAAGATATGCCCAATAGTTTGATCGAACACCAGTTCGACGGGTACTCGCGAATCCGCACAGGACAGCACCGCCGCGAATGGTTCCTGCTTTTCGGCGGTGTGTTGCTTGAGGACGGCAAGATCCTGCTCGTGAGCCGTTAGCCGGCCCGAAGCAAACCGCTTGTTGCCATCCAGCAATTGGGCCAAGGCCACATCCGGGCTGAGCGTGCTCTGCGCCGAGATCGGCGATGGCGCCGCGAGTTCCAGAGCGCTGGTGAGAAGGCCGGCAGCAGCCCCGGTTAGACTCATCCGCAAGAAGCGCCGTCTGGACGGCGCCTGATCCGAGAAAAGTGTGTTCATACGTTTTCCCTCCGTGAGATTTCCATCAGGTCTGGTAAGTACCCGGCGCGAGCTTCGTCTGAATCGGTCAATGGATACCAGGAGTTGGAGGCTAATAGGAGCCCGAAGGATTGCTGTACTCCAGCTCTGTCACGGAGAGAAAATTATAGGGAAAATCGCCTGGCGGGTGCGGAAACCCGCCCCAGCAGATTATTTAGATTTCACTTATCGGCTTTCTGTGCCTTTTTCTTCTCCTCTTCCTCGATTCTCATGAGAGCGGAGAGTCCGGTCGCGAAGGTAGGCGCCCCGCCAGGTATGATCATAGTTTCCACGGCCTCCATCAGTTCCTGCTTGGTAAGTCCGTTGCGGAGGGCTCTCTTACTGTGCTCGTAAACCGCATCCGCGAGTCCGCGATAGGCAAGGATGGCGATAGCAACCAACTCTCTAGTTTTGATGGGAAGCGCTTTTCCCTCGGCAAGTCCTCGGGTGTACAAGTTGTTGTAGGCTTCAATGAAGTCAAGGTCATGCTCAGCCATATAGGTGAAGGACGGAGGCATGTAGCCCCTTTCCTGGCTCATGGCGGCGACAAGATTCTTTCGTCTTTCTTCCACCGTCTGATTTGGCATTGCTCGTTTCCTCTTTTCTTCGGCGGCCCGGCTTTGACCAAACATCCGGGTCAATCCGCCTGTCGGAACAGGCCGATTGGAGCCCACTTCACTGCTTAACGGGAAAATCGGCGGCCAGCGTGGTTTGTTCCCACGCTTCAAAATCCCCGCGCAGGGCTTCCAGCTTCCCGCGCGCGGTGTCCAAAGCCATGCGCCCCAGCAGCAGCCGTTGGGGCGGCTTGCCGGATTGCACCGCGTCGACTATGGCCTTGGCCCCGCGAACCGGATCCCCGGGTTGCTTGCCGCTGCGGCCGGTGACCGTTTGCCGGCGTACCCCGGCGGTATTTGCGTAGTCATCGATCGGGTGGTGGGTGAGCCGTAGGGACCGCCCGGCCCAATCGGTGCGGAACGCCCCCGGTTCCACAATCATCACCTTGATTCCGAGCGGCTCAACTTCCTTGGCGAGCGCTTCCGAGAGGCCTTCGACGGCAAATTTGGTTGCATTGTAGTAGCCCGAACTCGCTTGCCCGACGAACCCGCCCATGGACGATAGGTTGACGATGTGCCCGCTGCGGCACTTTCGCATGCCTGGCAGAACGGCGCGCGTCACGTTAACGAGGCCGAAGAAATTGGTCTCAAACATGGCGCGCACCTCATCGTCCTCGCCTTCTTCGACTCCAGCCATATAGCCGTAGCCGGCATTGTTGACGAGCACATCGATACGCCCAAACCTGGCCTCAGCCTGCGCAACGGCGGCGGCGATCTGCGGTCCGCTGGTGACGTCGAGTTTGAGCGCCAGACTACGGTCTGGTTCGGTGGCAAGATCGTGGAGCGATTCCGGATTGCGCGCCGTGGCTACGGCGCACCAGCCGCGTTCCAGGACGAGTTTGGCCAGCTCCCGGCCGAAACCGGTCGAACAGCCGGTGATAAACCATACGAGCCCCGTCTGCTGTGCCATAGGTTCTCTCCCTAGTGGGCTACTTGAGTTTTAAAAGCTAAGTGAATGGATGAAGTTGCGGCCAAACTGTGGAGGACTTCGGCATTCGCGCCGGTTACCCTCCTGAAATTGGGGTAATCAACACGAGTTCATCTCCCGGCTGGACCATAGAATCCAGATGCAACTCCTGATCGGTGCAGCAAATCATCAAGTTGTCCTCGAGGTCCGCCTGGCCCAGGTATTTGGCGAACAGCGGATACTGGCTCCGTAACTCATCCAGAATCGCACGCAGGGGTAGGGGACCGTCGCAGGGAACCGAGGCTTCCCGGAATCCCACCAGCGCGGAAACGGATCCGAACGCTCTCAGGGTAACGGGTTGCATAGACAGTTACTCCTGCAGCAGCCCCAATTCCTTCAACTTGTTCTGGCTGGGTACGCCGTCCAACCCCCAGCCCCGAAACTCGTAATACTCGTCCAGCATCTTCGGCAAGTCCGGAACTTTGCCCGCCGCCCCACCCGACGGAAACGGCTCGTGCTCCAGGCGATACGGCAGGTAATCATCGGCCCTGGTCAGGCCGCAGGAGAGGTTCAGCAGGCGCTTCACGTTGAGGCTGCGTTCTCCCACCCGGAGAAATTCTTCGGCGGTTATCTCCCAACCAGTTACGTAATTGGTGAGCTCAAGGAGAATCGGAACGTCATACGCGCGCATGGCAATTTGGCATACTTTGAGCGAATTAAACAGCTCGGCGTAATTCTGGACCAGCGCCGCCGCCTTGCCTTTGCCTGGCTGTTCGAACCTATCCAAGGGCTTGGGATACCCGAGACCCGGAAGCGGGACCCGCTCCACGTTATGGGTACAACCGCGATGGCAGGCGCCGCGCGGGGAGGTGGCATATGCCACCGCCAGACTAACCAGAGCCCTGGGATCGTGGTATGGCGCTTCCAATCCTTTTACCTGAACGGCAAAGCGATCCGCCTCCGGGCCGAGTCGCGCGGCGGCCTTGCGAACTCCGTGTTGCAGCAGCGCCCCCACGCCTTCGCTGGCGGCAATCTGCGAAATCAGAGCCAGCACTCCCTCGCCGCTGCCCCACTCCAATTTCGCTCCCGAAGCGGCATTCGGGATGAGGCCTTTGTTCACCGCCTCAAATACAAACGCGATCGCACCGCTGACGGAGATGGTATCCATACCGAGGCGGTTACATAAGTCGTTGGCCTCGATGACCACGTTCCAATCGTAGATGCCGCATTGCGGACCGAATCCGGCGATGGCCTCGTATTCGGGCGCCCCCGAAACTTCTCCCGCGTGCGGCCCCTTGGGAATGCGGGCTTTCTTGCCGCAGCCGACGAAGCAGGGTGGACAGTGATACTTGCCCTCGCCAAACTGGGCGACCATGTTCTCCCCGCTCAGGCACTCGACCGCTTTGGAGCAGTCGCCGTCCGTCCAGTTCCGGGCACTCAGATCGGCAATTACCGCCCCACCGACGGTACCGCCGGCGGTGCCGTAGTCGGCAACCCGCTTCATTTTCTCCAGCATGTCCGGCGCCAGTTGGCGGATTCGTTGCAGGAGTTCCTTGGGATGCGCGACCGGCACCTTCCGCGTCCCGTCGGCCACCACCGCCTTCAGGTTCTTCGAACCCATCACCGCGCCCAGGCCGCAGCGTCCCGCCGCGCGCGCGTGCGCACCCTCGCTCATGATGTTCGCCAGGGGAACCAGGCGTTCGCCGGGCGGTCCGATGCACGCCACTGCCGATCGGGCGCCATGCTTTGCGGTTAGAAGATCAAAGGTCTCGTAGGTATCTTTTCCCCACAGATCGGCGGCGGAAACGATGGCAATCTCGCCTTCGAGGATAGTCAGCACTGAAGGCGCCGCGGCTTTGCCCCGGATCACGAGGGCATCATAGCCCGCGGCTTTGAGCATGGTACCGAATCGGCCGCCGCTGTCGGCTTCACCCCATATCCCGGTCAGTGGCGACTTGGCAGCTACGGCAAAGCGCCCTGAGGTCGGAACGCCGCTTCCCGTCAAGGGCCCGGTGGCAAAGATAAGGAGATTCTCCGGCCCCAACGGGTCGATCTCACTGAAGCGCGTTTGCCAGAAAAGGTAAGCCGCAAGCCCGGTGCCTCCGATATAGCTACGGCAAACCTCCTCCGGCAGTTCTTCTACCTGCACGCGATTCGCGCTCAGGTCGATCCACGCCAACTTCCCCATGTAACCACCCATGTTGTCCCTCGGTGCTTGGTGCTGCCTTTAGCTTACCAGGAGCCCGCTTTGGCGGATGCCGACACAGGATAACGCTCGTGCTTAAATACCAGAGACTCGTGTCCCGGGATTACCCGCTCGACATCGCCTTTGACGATTTCGTCAACCAGCTCAAAACTCTTCCACATGGCCAGCATATCGGTATAGACGCCGGACATAAAGTAGCGTTCGTTGTTCTTGGGGTCGCCTCGCATATTGTCGTAGGTCGGAATCGCATCGCCGGCGATGACATAGGGACCGTCGTCGGTGTCCACGACTACTCCGATTCCGCCCGGGCTGTGGCCGGGAAGAGGTATGGTCCGGACCCCTTTTACGATCTCCTTTTCTTTCATTTCCACGGTCTTCATCCGGGTTATGACCTTGAGGAACAAGGGCTGAATACCCAATTGCAAAGCCTCGTAGGAAGCATACAAGCAAGGCGTCGGGTTCACGGCGAACTGCAATTCCACGTCGGAGACAATGAACTGCGCGTTGCGAAAGATTTCCACGGCCCCCACATGGTCCCAATGGAGATGAGTCAGAATCACGATGTCTATCTCTTCCGGTTTGATACCCGCTTTGGCCAGGGCGCCCGGCATCTCCTGTTCGGGCTTACGCGGTTCGCACTTGAAGTAAGGGTGATACTTTAATGACCGCTCCATATCGGGAGGGCCGGCATCAACGATTATCTTCTTGTCCGCACCTCCGATGTAGGCGGCCACGGTTTTTGCCACCGCCCGCTGCCCCACAAACTTTCTCAGAAACAGCAAGCTCTTATCGTAAGTCGACTCTCCCAGGTCTAAAGGAACTATGTACCTGCCCATGCCTAATCCTCCTCAACATATGCTTTGGTTGTATCCAAAAGTTCTTCGTCCGCTTCGAGCGTTTACCGGGCAATGGTTCGAGCCCTATCCGGCCCAGCTATTCATGGAACAAATCCACATGGCCAAGGATGGCCTTCATCTTCTCAAACATGGTTGACATATCGTCATTGGCGGCATTTCTATCCATGCAATACTTCATATACTTGTAAATCCAACTGCTAATGGGGAAATCGACCTTGGTTGCCAGCCTGACTTCCCGAGCCAGTGAGATATCCTTAAAGGCGGTGCTGAAAGGGACTCCCATATCGAACTTGTTGTTGAGAATAAACTTGGGGAACCTGACTTCGGTGGCAAAGCTGCGCGCGGTGCCGTGATTAAAGACGTCGATCATCTTATCCGCGGTCAAGCCCAGCTTTTCGCCAAAAATCACCGCTTCGCAGACAGCGCAAAAGGTCGTGTAAGACAGTTGGTTGTGAATCAGCTTGACCGTCTGTCCGCTACCCGAAGCTCCCATGTATACGACGCGGGAACTTATAGTCTGAAATGCGGGCAAGCACCGGTTCAGCGCTTCCTCTTTTCCGCCCACCATAATCACCAACTGGGCATTCTTGGCGCCCAGGGCGCCGCCTGAAATGGGGGCGTCAAGATAGTCGATCCCCTGGGCCGCCAACTGCGCGGACATGGTCTTAGGAAACTCGGGATCGGTGGTCGTCATGTCGGCAATAATCGTACCCGGCCGGGCTCCGCTCATGACGCCATTGGGACAATGCAGAAGCTCGGCAACGTCTTTGGCGTAGTTCACCACCAGGAAGAGGATGCCATTGTTGGCGGCCAATTCCGCCGGTGTGGACGCAATCTCTGCTCCCAGGGCTTTAAATTCCTGCTTAACGTTTTCCCGTCTCGCGTAAATGGTTAATGGGATTCCTGCCCGGAGCATATTTCTGGCCATGGGAGCGCCCATGATTCCCGTACCGATCAAGCCGATTCTTTCCATGACTGCGCCTCACGAAAATGTAATGAATACTATCTGCCGTTCCTGTCAGTACGCTTTCTCAAACAATGCCATGAAATCGCGTTCGGTGGTAAAACGCGGGTTCCACTTGTTATAGCCGGCATTGGCGGAAAGTTTTGCCATTTGCGGAAGCATCTCTTCCGTGGCGCCCACATCGCGCAACCGATCGGGAATGCCGAGATCCTTGCACATGGAACTAATCGCCTGGCAGGCCTTCCTGGCTGCTTCGGTTTCGGTGAGCCCGTGGATGTTCTCCCCCATGGCGGCCGCTACCCGGGCGTACTTTTTGGGGTTGGCCAGCAGGTTGAACTCGGCGGCAGCGGGAAAGCAGACCGCGGTGGAAAGTCCGTGAGGCACGTGGCAGAAGGCGCCGACGAAACGCGCCATGCAGTGGATGTTCCCCACGCCCGTCTGTCCAAAGGTGATGCCGGCCAGGTTAGCGGCGCAGCCCATATTCAGTCCCGCCTCGAGATTCGCCCGGTTGGCGACGAATGGCCTGATGTGCTGCGCCATCAATTCCATCGCATAGAGGTTGATGGCGTCGGTATGAGCGTTGGCATGAAGCGAGACGTAGGATTCGAAGGCATGGGTGAAGGCATCCACCGCCGCATGCGCAGCCACCGAGGCCGGCAGGGTCTTCAGCGCGACGGGATCCAGGATGGCGACCCGGGCCGGGTTCAGACTAGCGTGACGGATCGACATCTTCAGGCCCCGGGCGGTGTCGGTGATAGTACAGGACCCCGAAACCTCCGAGCCGGTGCCCGCGGTGGTGGGGATAGCAATGAGCGGGAGCGGCGGAACCGAGAATTTCTCGATTCCTTCGTAATCGTTGATCCGTCCGCCGTTCTTGGCGAGGATGCATACACTCTTGCCCGTATCCATCGTGCTCCCGCCACCGAGCGCCAGGACGGCAGGCGCTTTGGAATTCTGATACAGGTTGAACGCCTTGTGAACCGTCTCGGCGCTGGGATCGGGTTCGATTTCGGTGAATACGTCAAAGGCAACTTTACTATCCCTAAGCAGCTTCTCGATGGAGGCGAAGATTTCGGTTTTCACCACCGCGCTGTCCGCCAGGACAAATAGCGTTTCACACCGCCACTCTTTCACGATGTCTGGCAACTTCTGGTGGCTGTTGACTCCCGTGAATATCCGGGTGGGACAATAGAACGACTGAATCGTCGATACCATGGCAATTTCCCCTCCTCATGTGCCGCGCTTCGGGCCACTTGCGCCGCGGCTTCCTTATAGCCAAACCAATCATGCCTGCTTCGTTGCCGACTGGAACTGCTCTTCTACGGCGCTGAGACGTTCCCGCCAGTCCTGCAAAGCCTGTTGCTTCTTCTGGGCAACTGCGGCATCGCTTTCCAGACATTCGAGCGCCTTGGTTTCGCAAAACAACACGCAGTTGGGGGCGCCGCCGCACAAGTCGCAGGCGATGACCACCTGATCGATCTCGTCCGGATAGATCCCTCGGAAAGGGCAGGCCTCTATACATTGCTCACAAAGTGCGCACAAGTCGCGGTCGACTTCTATGGCGCCGGTTAACTGGTTTCGTCCGATAGCGACGGTCGGACAGGCAGCGATACAGGGCGCATCCTCACACTGTTGACAGAAGGTTGGAATATAGACTCCCTCGGGCTCCTCTCTCACTACGCGAATGCGCGACCTCGCCGGATTTGTGGTGCGCGTGTGTACCAGCGAACAAACCGATTCACACAGCCCGCAACCCGTGCAACTGTCGATATGAAAGAGCAGCACCTTGTTCATCTGCACACCCGCAATACCTATTGCTCAACGATCTGGCCGCGCCTTACCAGTTCATCGGCTACATCTGCCAGGCCGAGCTGTTCCAATTTGCTGCGTTTTGGCCTTCCGGTCTGCCGGTCCCATCCCCGCAGAACATAGTAGGAGTCCAGCAGTTCATTGAATTTGTCGAGGTGCAGCCGTTCTCCGGCATGCGGGCCACCGACCACCGGTTCATGCTGGAGCTTGTAGCTGGGCAAGTCGCTTTCCCGCCCGAATCCCTGCCGCAAATTGAACGCCTTCTCGACGTTGAAGACCCGTTCGCCTGCCGTCATAAGCTCGTCAGCGGTAAACTCCTCGCCCGTGGCGCAGCGCAGCAAGTCGGCAAATTCCTTGTATTCCACCGGGAAACGAGACCAGTAGGTGCCGAATTTGCAGAGCTCGAGGGAATCGACAATGGCAGAAAAATTCTGATACCAGATCACCATCCGGGGCTTCCCCACCAAGTCGTACACGGGCGGTTTCCCCACGTCGGGAGACCCGAAGCGCTCCGCCATGACTTTGGGATCCACGCCGCGGAAGCCACCGATTTCAGCCGGCGGCTGGCCGCGTAAATGGTCCCCACCCCGGGTCGAGGTGTGAAAAGCGAGGGCGATCGCCTTGAATCCCCGGACATCTTCCGTCGAAGGATCCAGGCGTTTCATGTGACACACGTGCTGGTCGGCGCCCCGGCCGATCTTTTGCGCCATCCAGTACGCCCCTTCGGCCAGCAGGTTCCCGAAACCTTCGCGATAGGCAGTCTTGCGAATGAGGTCGGCGAGTAAATCCGAATCGCCCCACCTCAATTCCCTACCATCGGTGTCCGCGGTGGTGAGGATTCCTTTCTGGAACAAATCGATGGCCAAACTGATACTGCCGCCGGTCGAGATGGTGTCCATGCCGTACTGATTGGCCAGGTTGTTCATGTGCAGAATGGAGCCGAAGTCCAGATTTCCGCAGCGCGCCCCGAAAGCGGTAATGGTCTCCCACTCGACTTTTTGGCCGCGAAGGCCCTGGTACTTGCCTTCCGAAACCTGGTAATGATGGTCGCAGTGCAGGAAGCATCCTTGGCAGGCGCGATGTTTGGTAAAGTGCTTGTCAACGAAAGTCTGGCCGCCGACTTTCTCGACTGCTCCCTCTACCTGAGTGTGCTGATAGTTATAAAACGGCAACAAGCCTAGAGGATAGAGACCTTCCGTCAGGATGGATGTGCCGTAGCGTGGGTAGAAGCCGAACTTATAGTCGGTGGTAATGGCTTGGTATAACTTCTGAAAATTCTCCATCATCCCCGGCGCATCGGCGATCTTCACTCCTTTGGAGCCTTTGACCACAATAGCCTTAAGGTTCTTCGATCCCATCACGGCGCCGCCCCCGCATCGGGCCGCGGCTCTGGTGATCGAGCACATGATCGCGGCCACACGCGCCAGGTTTTCTCCGGCTTGCCCAATGGCCAGTACCTGCACCGCCGGATCTTTCATCTTCCGCTGGATGGCTGCCGTCGTGTCCCATACATTTTGTCCCCAGAACTCGGAGGCATCGCGGATCTCGACCGTGTCGTCCTGGATCGACAGATATACCGGCCGGTCAGCCTTGCCCCGGATAATCAAACCATCGTAGCCGGCGAATTTCAGTTCCGGTCCCCAATGGCCGCCCGAGTTGGCATCGCCAAAGAACCCGGTTGCCGGGGAAAGGAACGAGACATTAAACCGCGCGGTCGCGCCCGGGATTCCGGTCAGAGGACCGGTGCTAAAGAACAGGAGATTCTCCGGGCCGAGCGGATCTGCGCCGAAGGGCAACGAGTCGAACAACCGTTTGCCGTTCATTCCCCGGCCGCCGATAAATGCCCGGGCAAAGGCGCGGTCCAAGGGATGGACGTCCACTTTCCGGTTCGTCAGATCGACATCCAGGATCTTCCCCGTCCATCCAAACCAGTTATTCATGACGATTCTTCTTCGTCGTTTCCCGTTTCCCGAGGCCCCGCTAGCGCGTGGGTAATGCTTTTCCCACGCGTCCCAGTTGGTCGGCCGTGATCTGCTCCAGTGTCTTGCCCGTTGTACTGACGCCCAGAATCGCCGTGCCGGCCGCTCCCACCAAGAGAACCGCCATGGCAACAGCAAATACTCCGCCGAAGCCAATTCTGGCAACGCTGGCGCCGATGAGTATGGGGGCGCCAATCGCTCCCAGGCGCCCGAAGGCAGAAGCGACGCCTAGTCCCGTCGCTCGAATATTCGTTGGATAGATCTCCGAGGAGTACGCATACATGGGGGAATATACGCCGCTCATGAACACGTACAAGAGGAATGCAAAGAAGAGGATCAGGCTTTCCTTCCGGACAAAAATCATGGGGATAGCGGCCAGCCCTCCGCCGAGCATGCACAGCGCAATCGTCCACTTCCGATCCAACCAGTCGCAGACCAAAGCCCCGGCATAATAGCCCACCGGGATGGCGGAATAGATAACCAACGAATAGCCGAAAGACTTCGTGATCGTCATGCCTTCGCGAACCAACAGGGCGGGAATCCAGGTCGTCAGGCCATAGTAAGAAAAGCTTATGGAAAAGAACAGGATCCACAGCATGGTCGTGGTACGCGTGTTCTCGCGTGCCCATAACGCACCGAGGTTCTGGAAAAACTTGGGCTTCTGCAGCGACAGTACCGGCATCGGCACGCTATCGGGGGAGGGAAGTTCGCCGGCCCACCGTTTCACTCTTCGTTCCAGCGTAGCTACGATTTCCTCGGCTTCGCTGGTCCGGCCCTCCGTGATAAGCCAGCGGGGAGACTCCAGAATCCCGCGCCGCCACCAGAGCAGCAGAACAACCGGTAGCGCCGAAAGCACCAAGACGGTCCGCCATCCATTGGGGCTGGCGGGAACGATGTTATAGCCCAGCAGAGCGGCGATGACAAAGCCGAACGAAAAGAAACCACACAGGCTGCCGATGTATATCCCCCGGGATTTGCCTGGCACGAACTCCGAGAAAAACGGGCAGACAATGGCCGCCTCGGCGCCGAGGCCGATACCTGCTACCAACCGGCACCAGAATAGAAATTGCCAGGTTTGCGACCCGGCGGCGAACAGGGTGGCGACGCAGAAGATACCCAGGGCGTACATCATTACGACTTTCCTGCCAAACAGGTCGCCCAAGGTTCCGGCGAGGAATGCCCCAAACAAATAGCCGATGAAGGCCGCGCTCCCCAACAGGCCCGTCTCGTAACTTGTCAGGTGGAATAACCTTGCGACCGGGGTCATGATAAAGGCGATGATGGCCAGATCCTCGGCCTCGAAGGTGAGGCCCATTCCGGCCATAAACAGCAATTTTCTCTGTGCCCAGGTCATGGGAAGACGTTCCAGGCGGCGCACGATACTCAACTCTTGTTCGGTAGGAGGCCGAACGGTGGCGAGAGACTGCCCAGTTGCTGCCATGCTCTTCTCCTTCAGGCGCAGGATGCCTCAACCGTGAACCGATTCGCACGGTGACCAAGCCTTACCGGAACGGCCCTTATAGCTTCAGCGCACGGCGGCGAGGTTGCGAGAACGTATAGACTGAGCGACGCGAAATGACAAACGATTTGTTTGCAGCATATGCATGAATTATACTCATGCGTATGGATTACCCGCCGGCAACGGCCCGCATGATGCGTGCCTGGCGGCGGAAGGGCTCAAAAGGATGCGCCGTGTCAAACGGAGCGGGCCGGGCTGCTCTTGAGGGAGAAAAGCCAGGTCCGGAAGCGCTGGATTTTGGGGCTGTTGGCGTCGCGCTCGCGATACAAAAGATAATATCCGCCGCCGCTCTTCAGGCTGGACTTAAAAGGACAGATCAGGTCGTGGTCTTCGAGGTCGTCGAGGTAAATCGTCGGCACCAGAGCCACCCCCCGGCGTTTGCGGGCGGCTTCCAGCGCCATGAAGAAGTGTCCCTGTTCAATCAGTTCCACCTTGGGCAAACGGGTTACTCCGTTCGCCCGGAACCAGTCTTGCCAGGCCCCGGCGCGAAGCGTCACGTGGATCAGCGGATAGCGGAGAAGGTCGCGGGGGTGCTTTAATCTTCCGCCGTTCCGCAGCAGCTTCTTGCTCAATACCGGAGTGAGGATCTCGTCGAAGATGTGGTCGGCGACCACGCCATTCCAGTTCTTCACCATCATGTGAGGAATCACCGGTTGCATGGGTTCCGTGTGGCTGCCGGGCAGTCTTCCCAAACGAACAGCCAAATCAACATCGGCCCGTTCAAAATCGACGGGTTGTATGGAGAGGTCAACAATGACTTCGATGTCCGGATTGGCGTCCGTAAAGGTCGACAATCGCGGCAAAAGCCACAGCGTCCCCATCGACTGGGTAATGCTCATCTTGAGCATGGTTTTGCCGAAAGACATGGGAACAGCCTGTTCAATAGCATCCAGGCCGGCGCTGATCGCGGTGAAATAACTTTGGCCAAAGCTGGTGAAGTCGATGCGCCGGGTAAATCGTTCAAAGAGGGGCTGCTTCAGGTAGTCTTCCAGCGCCTTGATGTGCCGGCTGATCGCGCCTTGCGTTACATTCAGTTCTTCCGCCGCCCGGGTAAAGCTAAGATGACGGCCCGCCGCTTCAAAAGCTCGCACCGCCAACAGAGGAGGGAGTTGCCGCTTCATAATTTCCCGCTATGTTTGAGTTTAACTCATGAACAATCATGGGGGATGAATAAGAAGTTCAAGCCAACGACACGCGCTTGCGCGAGCTTCCCGGCGCAAACGCTAACAGCTCTTTGGCTACGGCTATAAACTCCTTGGCGGCTTTGGAAAGATAGCGGTTCTTAAGGTAGACGGCAGCCAGAACCGACTTCGCCTTGGGATTGTTAAGCCGCAGAAAGGAGATGGGCAAGGGATCGTTCAGGTAGTAATAGGCTCCCTGATGGGTACGGGGGATGAAACTTTGATGGATCAACGAGCTGGCCACACCGCGCACGGTGAGTTCGAAGAGGGCATCGATACTTTCGCTTTCCAACAGGATATCAGGCTTGTGAATGCCGGCGTCACTAAACAGAGCCTCCGACACCCGGCGTATCCTCATTCCCGGTTTCAGCAGGATGAAAGGGCTCTCCTTTAGTAATGCGAGATCGATTTCCGGACCGTTATTGTCGGGGCTTCGGTACCGCCGCTTGTCAATACCCGCGGGCAAATAGCGATCGGGGACGACGGCGAGAATCTCGTCGAGACGGAACGGCGTATATTCCAACTGGTTCACTTTTAGGGGGAAGTTCGTAATCGTCAAATCCTTTTTTAGCGGGTAATTGGTAATCCATAAGTCGGTCTTTCCATTTAGCGTCAGCCCCTCGAGAACATTGAATTTTTCTTCGACCAGCACGACTTCGATTCCAGGGAAACGCTGCCGGTACACCGGTAGGACGACGGGCAAGACCGATCTCTCCCGCAACGGTGAAATCCCTACCCGCAAACGGCCTTTAGCGCATCGGTTGATGTCTCCCATCTCTTGAAACAGCTGTCCTTCAAGATCCACGATCTGAGAGGCGATGGCGACAAACCTCTCGCCCGCATAGGTCATCCGCAAAGGCAGGGTTTCCCGGTCAAACAATTGGATACCAAGCTGCTTTTCCAATTTTTTGACACGCAGGCTCAGGGCAGGTTGTGAAGTGTACAGCTTCTTAGCAGCCTTCGAGATGCTGCGTTCTTCCCCAACCGTAAGGACGTAACGTAAGTTCCAACTATACATGGCTGCTGCCTCAAACGACGGCGCCCATATCCAAGCGACCTGGGCGATTCCGCTTCCCGAGTCGCAATGAACTAAGCTGCCGAGGGTACACGCGCAACACCTGACGTTGTGTCGCACGCAGCGGCTTCTATCGGTGGATCGGGCCTCGCGAGCCACATATTACCCGGTAAATATCTGCTATGCCCAACATTAAATTATTCCAAATATCTGGACAGTGCTATAAGTGTCCTCCAACCAACGGGTGCAGACGAACCCCCTGAAAGGGGCTGCGAGCCAAACGGGGATATCCGCCGTGAGACGGAATATGCCGCGTGGGCGGCCGAATCAAGGAGAGGTTCTATGGCATCTCAGGCGCTTCTATACGAGTCCCAGCGACTCACGCGGGCGCAAGCGCGGGCCTTCATCAGCGCGTTCGTGGGATGGCTCTTCGATTACTACGAAGTGTTCCTGCTGACGGTTCTGATGGTCCCGATCAGCCGTGATTTGCACCTTTCACCCAGCCATGTGGCCTACGCCTTTTCCACCCAGCTTTTCTTCTTGGCGGTTGGGGGTGTGGCGTTCGGCTTGTTGGCCGATCGTTATGGACGCCGCCCCGTTCTTATGTGGACCATCATTATTTACGCCGGCGGCACCCTGGCGCGCGCTTTTACTTACACTGAGGCATGGCTGCTGTCGTGGACTGCCGTTGCCGCGCTCGGCATAGGCGGTGAGTTCGCCGTCGGCCAAAGCCTGGTTTCCGAAGTGATGCCAACCATGCGGCGCGGTTGGTGGGGAGGGGTTCTCTACGCCGGGCACTACCTGGGCGTGATCGCCGGCGCGTTCGTGGGCGGCTATCTGGCGCCAGTAATTGGCTGGCGATGGACGTTTGCCATCTCTGGGTTGCCCATCGCCTTTGCCCTTTATGTGCGCGCCTCGGCGCCTGAATCTGATGTTTGGGAGATGAAGAAGAAAGAGGAGCACAGAATTAATTGGGTTGGGTTCGCGCAAGGTAATTTCCTCAGGCCTTTTTCACTCTGTCTCGTCGCGGCGATCTTGCAGTTTTTCGCTTACTACGGAATCACCTCGTTCCTGCCGACGTACCTGGTTAAACAGGGCTTTTCTCTCGGCAAGGCAGCCTGGTGGATGTTCTTCGTCGCGATGTCCGGCATTGTCGGGGCCCTCATTGGTTCTTACACCAGCGACCGATGGGGCCGCCGAATCACGCTGTCGTACCTGGCCGCCACCGCCGCCGGCGGGGGGCTGGTGCTGTTTGCGACCTGGCACTATCTGCTCACCACTTCCTGGATCCTCGTGCCTTTCTTCTTCCTCTACGTCGGTTCCAATGGAGCGACGGTTTTTGGCGTTCTTTTCGGTGAAATGTTTCCGACCGAGGTGCGGACCACCGGCACCGCTTCGGCACTGCAGATTGGGCGTGGACTGGCTTTCATCCCACCCCTCATCACCGCCAAAATCTTTCCGGTTTACGGCTATGCCCCGATTGTCCTGATGGGCGCTGCCGAATTCGGATTGCTCGCCATATGGGCGTGGGTCTTTAAAGAGACAAAGGGGAAGGCAATTCTCGAGATCGACGCGGAGGCCCAAAGCTCCAGCCGCTAAGGCGCGCCGGGCTGGAAGCTAGTTGAGCGGCGAAAGCGGAACCTGAATTGGGTACCGTTAGACCGATTAGCCGGCTGCGTCTACTCTGAAAACCATGAACTCCGGGGCTTGGTCACTCGGATTCTGGACCATAACCGAGGTACAGCAATAAATGGGAATAACTATGAAAGCCGCGATTTTGAAAGAGTATTCCAAACCGCTGGTGCTGGAGCAGGCGCCTCGGCCACAAACGCGAGCCCACGAAATGTTGGTAAGGGTAAAGGCATGCGGGGTCTGCGGCACGGACATCAAGACGCGGGACGGCAAGAAGACCGGCATCAGGTTGCCTCTGATCATGGGCCATGAGATTGCCGGAGAAGTCGTCGAGGTGGGGACAGAGGCCACCGGCATCCAGGTGGGAGATAGGGGCGTCATCCACTTCTATCTGACCTGCGGAGAATGCGCTTTTTGTCGGAGCAACCGTGAGACGATTTGCGAGCACCCGTTGGGACGCCTCGGCTTTGACCTCAACGGAGGTTTCGCCGAATATCTGGCAGCACCGGCCAGGAACTTCATTCCCATCCCTGCCAGCTTTTCTTTCACCGATGCCGCCATACTCTGCGACGCGGTGGCGACCACATATCATGCGTTGGCTAAAGCAGACATCCAGCCTGGGGAATATGTGGTGGTTATGGGAGTAGGCGGGCTCGGAATTCACGGTATGCAAGTTGCGCGGGCCATGGAGGCGAAAGTAATCGGGGTCGATATCAATCCCGCGAAACTGGAGCTGGCGAAACAACTCGGATTCGATCGCCTCTTGAAGTTCGAGGAAGGCGATAGCTTTGTCGAAGAAGTGCGCCAAGCGGCCAGCGGGAATCCCATTTCCGCCATTCTGGAGACGGTATCCGTTCCGGCGACCGTGGAGGCCGATTTGAAGCTCCTGGGAAGAGGCGGAAGACTTATTTTCGCAGGCTATACGAATATCCCCGTGAGCATTCCGCCCTATGCCATGGTCCTGAATGAATTGTCGCTTTATGGATCGCGGGCTTCCAGCCGCCGCGATGTCTGCGCAGTGATCGCAATGATTGCAAGCGGAGCTGTGAAACCGGTAGTAACCAGGACGTATCCCCTTGAAGGAGTAAACTGCGCGATGGAAGATCTGCGCCTGGGGCGAAGCCTCGGGCGACAGGTCATTGTAATGGAGTAGTGCTCGCTCATTGCTCAGTAATGTCGGTTGAGGCCTTCAGTCAAAACAATGTAATTTCCCCAGGGATCGGTCAGGTACGCGGTCGCCAGCCCGGAAGGCTGCCTGGTATAAAGCTGATCGAACTTTACGCCATTCGCTTGCAGCTTCTTGCAGAACGCTTTCAGGTTCCTGACTTCAAACCCGATATGGTCCAACATTCGACCCTTAGTCGACGCCAAGCTTCCTGGACTGCCTAAGATATTGATGTTCATACCTGGCAGGTCGGCGGCTTCGTAGTGCCAGCGCTTGCAAGACATTGCTCCGAAGTTTTTGATGTACCATGCCTTAATCTGAAGAACAGAGCCCTCCGGCACATAGAAATGGACATGATGTAGCAGTATGGGGACGGCCATGTTACCGTCAGCTTTTCCGTTGATGATCTTGCCATCATCGAGGGTTATCTGGACGTTCTCTGAACGGTCCTCTAACAGTTCAATTCTTTCGCCTTCCGGGCTAAACACGTTACTGACCGCCTTTGATCCGAACGTGGCAGGCGCAGTCTTGTAACCTGCAGCTTTAACCTTGTCCATAATCTGCTGAAGGTTGGAGACCTGGAAGCCTACGTGATTCAGTACCGACCCCTCGCTGTTTCCGGATGACTCACCTTGGTTCAGCACAATTAGAAGGTGGTCAAATGCCAATACTGCCTGCTTATCACTGGTTCTGACGGGAATGCGCCCAAGGTAACTCAGAACTTCTGGTTGGTCTCCACGTTCCGCACGGAGTAATAAAGTTGGCCCATGGTTACGCCCATCTCGTTAGGAGTCGCCAATTGCAACCCCGAAGCAGCCCCCGCTATGAGTATGGTGTGAGGGAAAACCAAGATCAGAAACAGAACCAAGCCGAGTTGGCGCATCAGTGACTCCTTATTCGTCATCCTCTATAACCGCTACCGCCCGGGTCCATCCGGCCGAAGCCGCCCGAATCTTGACGGGAAAGCAAATCACGCTGAAGCCGTCCGCCGGAAGCACCTCCAGGTTGTGAAGCTTTTCCAGATGGCAATACCCGATGTCGCGGCCGGCCTTGTGTCCTTCCCAAACCAGGGCCGCGTTCCCGGTCTCGCGGAATTTCCGGGCGGTATGGGCAAAGGGGGCATCCCAGCTCCAGGCATCCGTACCGGTAAGCCTCACGCCTTGTTCCAGCAGGTACAGGGTGGCTTCGCGGCCCATGCCGCAACCGGAGTCGACGTAGTCGTCCTGCCCATATCGGCTGCCGGCGCGGGTGTTGACCACCACAATCTCCAGCGGCTTGAGTTCGTGCCGGATGCGCTTGAGTTCCGCCTCCACATCCCCGGCCGTGGCCACATAACCGTCCGGAAGGTGCCGGAAGTCCAATTTCACGGCGGGTTGGAAACACCAGTCCAGGGGAACCTCGTCGATGGTGATTGCCCGCTCGCCATGATTCATGGTGGAAGCGAAATGATAGGGCGCATCCAGATGCGTGCCGTTGTGGGTGATAAGTTCCACGGCTTCGATTGCCCAGCCCTCCCCCGCGGGTAAATCCTGGCCTGCCAAACCGGGAAAGGCGGACAACAACTGAGGCAACGACGCCCGATGGTCGAGGTAGCGGATCTTGGGGCCAAACATCGGCGGGTCGGCGGGGACATCGTTCTCCAGGCATGTCGAAATGTCGATGAGTCTTCTGGCCATGCGGTGATCCTGAAGTTGAGACTGCGATTTGGCGGTGCGGGCTACTCGCGGAACGCTGGATCAGCAAGTTCGAATATCCGCGTTGGAAGAGCGATTCTGATGATTCCCGGCGGGTGGGCCCCACCCACCCGCTCCGCCGTCACCCATCATCGTCTTCATTCCCGCCAAGGCAAGAATGACCTAAGTTACTAACTAATACTTGCATAAAATAATCTTATTGTAGTATCAAATCCTTATTGAGCGATAAACGAGCGGTCGCGGGCGGGGGGCGAACGGAAATCATGCCTCCGGTACCGGCCGGGCCGCCGGCAACCCGGTGTACGGGGGAGGAGGAACGAATGTCGTGGGAGAAGGATTATATCCGCAAGCTGAAGACAGCCGCGGAGGCGCTGCGGGTTGTGGAATCGGGAATGCGTGTGTGGATGCATGCCAACAGCGGCTATCCGGCCGCGTTGATGAATGCCTTGGCGCAGCGGGCTCCCCGCCTGCGCGACGTCGAGATTGCCCATTTGCTTTCCTTCTCCAATATTCCCACGGCGGAACCGCAAGTGGCCGACAGTTTCCGGCATAACTCCTTGTTTATCGGCTCCAACGTGCGTACCGCCATTGCCGAAGGCCGGGGCGACTACGTGCCTATCCATTTGAGCGAGGTGGAATCGCTCATGGAGTCGGGCCTGTTTCCGATCGACGTCGCCGTCATTCTGGTGACGCCGCCCGATCGCCATGGCTTCGTCAGCGTCGGGGCCTCGATTGAAACTACCATGACGGCGGCGCGCTGCGCCCGCTACGTCATTGCTCAGGTGAACCATTGCGTGCCGCGCACCTGTGGCAATACGCAACTGCACGTCAGCGAGATCGATGCTTTCGTCGAGTATTCGGAGCCGGTGGCCGAACTGCCCCGACACGAATCCAGCGAGAGCCAGCGCATGATCGCTAAGCACGTGGCCAGCCTGATCGAGGATGGCAGCACCATTCAGGTGGGCGTTGGGGGCTTGCCGGACGCGATCCTCACCTTTTTGACCGACCGCAAGAATCTCGGAGTCCACACCGAAGCGTTGTCGGATGGCGCGATTCCCCTGATCGAAGCCGGGGTCATCAACGGCAGCCGCAAGAGCCTGCACCCGCACAAAGCCGTGGTGGGCATCGCCCTGGGCACAAGGAAACTGTACGAATTCATCAATGAAAACGCCTTCTTCGAATTCCATCCCAATCGCTACATCAACGACCCGTTCGTGATTGCGCAGAACGACCACATGGTGGCCATCAACTCGGCTTTGCAAATCGACCTCACGGGACAGGTTTGCGCCGAGTCCATCGGGCAGCGGTTCTACAGCGGGTTCGGCGGGCAACTGGATTTCATCCGCGGCGCGGCGCGCGCCAAGCATGGCAAGCCGGTGATCGCGCTGAGCTCGACCGCCTGCGAGGGAACCGTATCGCGCATCGTGCCCATGCTGAATCCCGGCGGCGGGGTGCTGACCACGCGTGCCGACGTGCACTACGTCGCCACCGAGTTCGGCGTGGTGAATCTCCACGGCAAGAGCGTCCGGCAGCGGGCGGAATTGCTCCTCAGCATTGCCCATCCGTCGTTCCGGGAGGAACTTTTCGAGCATTGCGTACGCGCGCAGTGGTTCAAGCGCAACCAGGAGCCCGTGCCGCAGGCCCGAGCGGCGGCCGCCTGCGTGATGTAAACTCTCTCTGCAAGCAGTACCCGAGGGGGTGAAGCTATGTTGGACGAAAAACAACTGGCGCAGATTCACGAGGCCGGCTTCCAGGCAGAGAAAAATGAACGCGGTTGTGCGCAATGCATCCTGCTGGCGCTGAAGGACCGGTATGAGGTGCCGCCGGAGGTATTCAAGGCGGCCAGCGGGCTCTCGGGCGGCGTGGCCCTGACCGGCGAAGGTCCGTGCGGAGCTTTCCTGGGCGGAGCGATGCTGCTCAGCCATATGTACGGGCGCAGTCTGGATAACCTGAAAGACAAGCGCAGTATGGGGAACGCGGCCGCGCACGTCAGGAAATTCAAGGAATATTTCGATACCCAATACGGCAGCTTCCAGTGTGCCGACATCCAGCACCGGATCATGGGCATGGGTGGTTTCCGGCTCTATGTGCCCGAGGAGTTCCAGAAGTTCGAAGCCTTGGGCGGCCATGACGATAAATGCACCAACGTTGTCGGCAACGCCGCCGTGTGGCTGGCCAAAACCATCGAAGAGATCCAGACCACGGAAGCCAAGGCGTAGCCGCTACGCCGGTCTTTAGCTGCAGATTTACGCAGATAAACGCAGACCGAAAATTCGTTCCGGTCTTTGGATCAGCGGTGATCTGCGTAAATCTGCGGCTGCCTGCCTCCTAACCGGCAACTACTCGGCCGGAAGGCTGGAATAAGCCTCCGCGCGCAGGTCGTCGCCGCGCTGCTTCGCCGCCCGGCTGGCCGCTACGTACAAAGCAATGGCAATCACGATGGCGATAGCCGCCTGAAAGCTGGGCTGGAAGGCCAGCGGCGTCTTCGGCACGACTATGACGCTCTGCAACAAGCCAATGGCGATGATTGCGGCCAACGCCCCCACGACCAGCGTGCTGGCGCGATTGACCACCGGCGTCACCCACGTCATCCGTTGCGCGCCGCGACGGAAGCGCAGATTGAAGACCCCTACCCCGAGCATTCCAAAGACCAGCACCAGGCTCATGGCGCGCAGCGTCACGCCAATCGCCCAGCCGACAAAGGTGGCTTCCAGAAGGAAGACCGAGCCCAGCAGTGCGGTCACCAGCAACGCCACGTCGGGCGCCTTGCTTTGGGCGGTATGGAGAAACGACTTCGGCAACAACCGGTCCTGCGCCCAGGCATACAGGTAGCGCGACGAATCGAGCATTTGCGGCGCCACTGTCTTGCCCACGATAAGCATCACCAGTACGTTGACGAGCACCGCGAGCGCATGTGGCGCGACCAGCCCGATCAGGCCCGGGGTGGTGGCCAACTCGGCATGCTTGGAGTCCACCAGCGGTTTTACCGACCACCAGGGAACGGCGTGGAACAGGGCGAGCGCGATAACCGAATACAGGATGAACGCCGACAGCCAGCCGAGAAAGATGCCGCGCGGCATGGTTCGCGTAGCGTCCCGCGCCTCGCCGCCCAAAGAAGTCGCGGCTGTCAAACCGCCGTAGGCAAACATAAACAGCGTAATAACGGAAAGGAAGGCCCCCAGAGACGGCGTAGAGGAGGCGGGGGCCGACGGCGTGTGTCCCAGAACTTGCTGCACCGCATTCAGCACCGTAGCCGGCGGGGTGGCGAAGCCATAGCCGATGGTGATGCCGGCCGCTACGAGCACCAGGACCATAATGAAGACCACAAAGGTCCCATAGTTACGCACGCCCGAGTAGTGCAGGCCGAACATCAGCCAGATCAGCGCCAGGCCGATGATAACGTGGCCGGCGTGGGTGAGTGCCCAGGCACCGGACAAGCCCAGCAAGTCCAGGGTGGAAGCCAGGAAGGAAGCAAAGGCGAACGACAGGAAACCGATTCCGGCCACCACCCCGACGAACCACAGAAAGGCAACCACAAACCCTACTGGCAGGTTCAGCGACCGGGTCAGCCAGACATAAGTGGAGCCGGCGCGCGGGGCCACCCGGGAGAACCGCATGAACAAAATCACTTTGGGCAGCAGCAGAATGCCGGCCGCGATCATGGCGATCGGCACCAGGTAGGTAACCCCGGGGTAAGTGCCCAGGCTGCTGGTGAGAACAAAATTAATGCCGCTGCCGTACTCTTGCGACAAGGCAGAAGCCAGGATCGCCGCCACGCCCACCACTTTGGCCAGATGTTGCGCCGACTCGTAACCCGAGGCGCCGACGAGATTCGAACTACTGAGTGCCATAGCACACGCTCCCACCGTTTGAAGGGCCGTCCAATGAACCTGACCTCGACCCGTTGCGAAACGTTGCCCGGCGGGCGGTCGGGACGGTCTCTCAAAACGGTAACTTACATGGCACGATGGTCTTGGCTTGTTGCAGGTTGCCTTATGGCCGTTTCTCGTTTCCCGTTCCCCGTCTCCCGTTTTCAGAGCCGGCGGCGCATGCACCCAAGGTCTCTGGAAGCTGCAAACTGGAAACCGGAAACTCTCATGCTATCCTGTTGCCTTTCAGCGGAGGTCGATCATGAGTGCGGCAGCCCACAACCAGGTTGTTGGTGTTCCAGCGAGCATGACGGCATGGGTGCTAGACGGTCCCGGAGAGCTGAGGCTAACCGAGAAGCCGGTTCCGGAGCCCGGGCCGGCTGAGGTTCTGGTGCGCGTGGGCGCGATCGCTTTTTGCGCGGGAGATGTGAGCATTATTACGCGTGGGCCGTCCGCGTCGATTCAGGGTGGGCTGCCGTTCCACAAGAATTTCACTCCCGGCCACGAGTACATGGGTACGGTGGTCAAATTGGGCGCCGGCGTGGATGAATACCAGATCGGTGACCGAGTGGCGGTGGAGGTGCATGCCGGATGCGGCCGCTGTGAAAGATGCCGCGCGGGCATGTACACGGCCTGTCTCAACTATGGGCTGAACTATGGCGAATACAATAAGGGGCACCGCGCCAACGGGTTCACCACCGATGGGGGACTTGCCGAGTATGTCGTGAACCACGTCAATACCCTGGTTCACGTGCCGGAAGACATAGGGGACGAAGAAGCCACGCTGATCGTGACCGCCGGTACGGCCATGTACGCCCTCGATATGCTCGGGGGCTTGATTTCAGGGGAAAGCCTGGTCGTGATGGGACCGGGCGCCATCGGGCTTATGGCGGTGGCCGTGGCCAAAGCTTTGGGCGCGCAGCCAGTGATTCTTACCGGAACGCGCGATTCCCGATTAAACCTGGGAAGCCAGCTCGGGGCGGATTATGTGGTCAACATCAGAGCCGAAAATCCGGTTGAGGCCGTGAAGCGCCTTACGCGGGGCGAAGGCGCGCAGTACGTCCTGGAATGTTCGGGCAGTCCCCATGGCTTTCCCGACGCCATTGAGATGGTGAAGCGGGGCGGGCGGATTTCCCTGGTGGGCGTTCCCAGCGAGCGCGTCTCGGTGGATGTGGCGAAGCTGGTGCGTAATCACGTCTCCGTATTCGGCATCCGCGGTGAGGGCCGAAGCGCTACCCATCGTGCAGCGGCCCTGATGGCCCAGAAACGATTCTCCGCGAAACTTATCCATACTCATACCTTCAAAATGGAGGAGGCGCCTACCGCTTTCCGCTATTGCCGCGACCGAATCGACGATGCCATCAAGGTGGTCGTCAAAATCCACTAATTGCTTGACGTGTAATCGCCGTCATCCTATAGTCCGCTACGCATAATCTAGTTCTCAGTTCCCAGTTCTCAGTTCTCAGTCTTTCGGCAGACAGAGGTAAGCGAGAACTTTGCCTAATGAGAAACAACTCGAAAACTTTTAGACTGCTCGCCCCTTCGAACTGGAAACTGGAAACTGGAAACTGGAAACTGAGAACTGAGAACTGACTAAGAATCGAGGCCATCCGCATGACTGACCGAAATAGCAAGGATGGGGTGAGCCGTAGAACTTTTCTGGAGGGGGCCGCGGTCGCCGGTGTTGCCGCCGCCTTCGACCGGCTGGCCGGCGGGCCGATAGCGGAATTGCTTGGCACGCCCGCCGTCGTCCAAGCCGCCGGGGGCGGTATCGAATACTCCGCCTGTTGTCCTTCTCTGGGCTTGTGTACGGCGACGTGTCCCTTGCAGGTGACGGTCGAGGGCGGACGAATCACCCACATCAGCAGTCCGGCCGGCTACGCTTGCTGCATAAAGGGCCTGTCCCAGCGCAACGTTGTCTATGATCCGAGCCGCCTGAAATATCCGATGAAGCGCGTGGGAGAGCGCGGAGAGGCAAAATTCCAACGCATTTCCTGGAATGAAGCCCTGGATAGCTATGCCGGGAAGATCAAGGCGATCGGCGGCCAGTACGGGAGTGAGTCCATCCTGTTTTATCCCGGGCGCGGGACCATGGGGATTGCCCGTCTGGCGCCCAGGGTTCGCTTTGCCAACGTGCTGGGGGGAATGGCTACGGTATGGGGTTCGCTGTGCATTGCGAATAAGACCAGCGTGGCTCCAATGATGTTCGGCACCATGAACACCGAAAGCGACCTGGATACGATTAAGGACTCCAAGCTGGCCATCATCTGGGGTTACGGCTTTGCCGACAGCAACCGCCGCGTCGATTTCGCCGGCCAGGGCATGCGCATCCTGATGGATGCCCGCGAAAAAGGCACGCGGATTATCGTCATCGATCCCTTCTTCTCGCAGACCGCCGCCAAGGCCGACCAGTGGATCCCCATCATGCCCGGCACCGATGGCGCTATGGCCTTGGCCATGGCCAACGTGATCATCAAGCGTGAGCTCTACGATAAGGATTTTGTGGCGCGCCAGGTCGCCGGTTTCGAGGAGTTCAAGCAGCACGTCCAGAAGTACACGCCGGAGTGGGCGGCAGGGATTACAGGAGTGCCCGCTAACGTCATTGTCGGCCTGGCGGTGGAATACGCCACCCGGCAACCGTCGGCCCTCTTCCCGGGAGATGGCCCATCGCGCGTGGGCCGCGATCCTTCGCAGTGGGTGCTCGCCTGCGGCGCGCTGGCCGCCATCACCGGTAGCCTGGGCAAACCGGGAACCAACGCCACCGCGGGATTCGGCTTCAACAAGGCCATCGGCATCGGGAATCTGGCCGCCGCCGACAGGAATAAAGTGACGGTGCAGATCAACGAATGCCAGATCGCAGATGCGATCCTTTCGGGCCAAGCACTCCAACCCAATGCCAAAGTGGTGCCGGTCAATCTCCGTATGCTGATCGCGCACGGCTCCAGCGTGATCAATCAGGCGGGGGATTCCAACAAGATCGTCAAGGCGCTGAAGAACCTCGACTACATTATCTGCGCGGACCTGTTCCTTACTCCGTTTGCCCGCTATGCCGACCTGCTGTTGCCGGTGACCACCGTTTTCGAAGGTTGTGACGTTGGCTACTATGCCCAGGCGGGACATGCGCTGGTGTACGGCGAAAAGTGCATCGAGCCGATGTACGAGTGCCGCTCCGACCTGGCGATTTGGGCCGCCGTTGCCACTCGCCTGGGGGCTGGGGCGGACTACCACTCCGACTGGACCGATCTGGATTGGATTCGCGAGACGCTGAAAGCGTCGGCAAGCGCTCCCCAGATGGCGAATGTGACGCTGGAACGTTTGCAGAAGGAAAAGGTGGTGTTTGTCGGACCGAGGCCCTTTATTCCTTTTCAGGAGCAGGTGCGGGAGGGAAAGCCTTTCCCCACCAAGTCGGGCAAAATTGAACTCTACTCGAAGGAAATGGAAGCCAGAGGTCTGCGGCCACTGCCGACCTATCTGGATGAGTTTGAAAATGCGCGCCATCCGGCGGCAAAGAAATATCCGCTCGCCGTTTGCACACCGCACTCGGTCGCATGGCTGCACAGCCGGTCCAACGATTCCTGGGCCCGGCAACTCTATCCCGTGGACGTGTACATCAATCCCAAAGATGCCGCGCGCCGGGGCATTAGATCCGGCGATAACGTACGGGTATTCAACGATCGTGGCACGCTCGAGCGCAAAGCTAAAGTTAGCCAGCGTGTGCCCCGTGGGGTGATCGCCATGCATCAGGGGCCGTGGTTCAAACCGGGGGCCGGCGGGATCGACTATGGCGGCGCAGTGAACACCGTGACGGTGGATGCTATCGATCGCGTGGGCGGCTCCGGTACTTATAACAGCACAATGGTTGAAGTGAAGAAGGCTTAGAGGGGGACGGCCGTGCAATACGGATTCTACTTTGACGCGGGACGATGTATCGGTTGCAATTCTTGTGTGGTTGCCTGCAAAGACTGGAACGACACGAGCCCGGGAGGAGAGATCTTTTGGCGGCGCGTGACCACCGTGGAGACGGGAGAGTGCCCGAATGTGCGTCTTTCCAACCAATCCCGCTCCTGTATGCACTGCGGCAAACCGGCTTGTGAAGCCGTATGCCCTTCGGGTGCTATCACCAAGCGCCTCGATAAGGGAATCGTCCTCGTTGACTCGGAAAAATGTATCGGCTGCCGCTCCTGCTCCAAGGCTTGCCCATTCGGGGTTCCGCAATACGGAGCAGACGGGAAAATGCAGAAATGCAATCTCTGCCTGGATAAGGTGAAGCAGGGCAAAGTGCCCGCATGTGCGGCGGCCTGTACCGGAGAGGCTCTTTTCGCAGGGGTTTTGCAGGAACTTATGCAGTTGCGGGCCAACAAGGCTCCCGTGCGCTTGGCTGGAGCTACCCAACCATCCATGTTGGTGCCCAAAGCCAGATAGGCCGGGAGGATCTGAACAAGGCCACAAAACCTACCACAGAGACACAGAGGGACAGAGGGACCGTAACGAAGCAACAAAAGCGGTCTCCTTCGTGTCCTTCGTGTACTTTGTGGTAAATAGCTTCTCCTGATTCTGCTCGAGTTCTGCTCCGCGCGCCACGAACTCCATCCAGAGAAACTGGAACTACTCGGGAAGGGAACGCATCTTAACTAGTGAAGATGCGCTAAGACCTGCTTGAGGAAGGAATGAACGTGCTGGAATTCACCGTCGTGGTGGCGCTGGGGTCATTTCTGGCGGGGTTTTTGGGTGCGCTGACGGGCTTGGGTGGGGGCGTGGTTATTGTGCCGCTGCTCGCGCTTGGTTTCGGGATCGATATTCGCTATGCCATTGGCGCCTCGCTGGTTTCGGTAATTGCCACCTCGTCGGGCGCTGCTGCGGCGTACGTAAAAGAGGGGTTCTCGAATATCCGGATCGGTATGTTCCTGGAGATCGCTACCACGCTGGGCGCGTTGCTGGGAGCGTTTCTCGCCTTGCATATTCCGACTACCGTGATTGGCGCAATCTTCGGAGTGGTGTTGTTGTACTCTGCGTATCTCTCCGGCAGGCCACAGCCGGAGGTCGAGGTGAGCAACTCGCCTGATCCGCTGGCGAGCCGGTTACGGATGAACGGATGTTTTCCGACCGAGCACGGTCCGCAGGCGTACGCGGTGCGGCGGGTGCCGTTGGGCTTCAGCCTGATGTTCGGAGCCGGCACCCTCTCCGGGCTGCTGGGAATCGGCTCGGGAGCGGTGAAAGTGCTCGCCATGGATCAGGCCATGAAGATTCCATTCAAAGTGTCCACTACGACCAGCAATTTCATGATCGGGGTGACGGCTGCGGCCAGCGCCGGCGTCTATTTGAGCCGCGGATACATTGATCCGGCGTTGGCGATGCCGGTGATGCTCGGGGTGTTGGCGGGCTCGTTGCTGGGAAGCCGCGTGCTGGTTAAAGCCCAGGTCCGAGCGCTGCGCTACGTATTCAGCGCGGCCATAGTCCTGCTCGGTTTCGAAATGCTTTACAGCAGCGTAGCGGGGAGGCTATGACCATGAAGTGCCCGTGTCCTCAGGTTTCCGACGATCGCCAAATCGAAATGCTCATCGGGACTTTGCTGCGTGTGGGGGTAATGCTGGCGGCTGCCGTGGTCCTGCTGGGCGGCGTGATTTTTCTCGTCCGTAACGGCCATACTCAACCTGACTACCATGTCTTCCGCGGCGAACCCGGCAATCTGGAAAACGTCCCCGGCATTGTGCGCAGTGCCCTGGATGTGCGGGGCCGGGGCATTATCCAATTGGGCCTTCTGCTGCTGATCGCCACACCCGTTGCCCGCGTGGCGTTCGCGGCCGTGGCCTTCGCCCTGGAAAAAGACCGCCTGTACGTCTATGCCACACTCATGGTGCTGGCGATCCTGGTGTTCAGCCTCAGCGGACATGCGGGATAGACCTTGAAGGCAAGCGCACTAAGACCATTGGCTGGAAGGATGCCGAGGCCGCACGGCAGGCCATCAGCCAGAGCTGCCAGCGATATCAATCGTACCCTCGCCGGACCGTGTAGTTAGTGCTGCGACCCATTGATCTGGGCTTCTGCGTTAAGCCAATCCTTCAGCGCCTGACCATCCACCCGGCCGCGCTCTTCGTAAAGCTGATAGGCCCGCACACGAATCGCTTCTTCCGCCGGCAGGCTGGACACATGGCGCGGATCGCTGGGCATGGAACGTCCACCCTGATCCGGCAGTACGGGGTCAGTTCTCTTAGCTTTGGGCGCGGACTTGACTCGGGAAGCCATGAAATCCTCCGAAATTAAGAAAGAGATTCTCCCCGCCTGCTTCTTGACAGCAAGTAAGAACCTCAATGATTGCTGTTGTCAAAAATGACAACCCTTCAACCTTACCGAAATATCCGCTCTGATTCCATACGGCGGGTCAGAGCCGGCCTGAGTTCCCCGGTTCGGCGCAACAGAGAAGGAACAGTGCATTCGGGGGTGGCGCGGTATTCGCTGAACCGCGAACAGCGAGCTACAATGAATCCTCTCAAGGAGGTTACGGCATGAGCGCCACCGCAGTGTTTTCCAACCAGACGGCCCGTTTTGCGCAGTTCCTGGAATCGTTTTCCTACGAGCAAATTCCCGCGCCGGTGCTGGCGCAGACCAAAGACGTGATCTATGACGGGATCGGTGCGCTGCTGGCGGCGACTTCGCCGAAGTACGACATTGGTGCGGTTTTACAGCGTCTTGTGCGCGAGACCGGCGGTCCGCCCGAATCCCAGGTTTTCGGAACCGCGTTGCGCACCAATTGCGTGACCGCCGCACTGGTGAACGGCGCGTTCGGCTACTACTGCGACATTGAAAGCCACCACCCGGGCGCCATCATGCATGCCATTGCGGTGGTTGGCCCCGCGGCCTTCGCCGTGGGCGAACGGATGCACCGCTCCGGCCGCGACGTTCTGGCGGCCATCGTCGTGGGCATCGATGCCGCTTGCCGGCTAAGCTATGCTCTCAGCGGCCCGGCGCTGTATGCGCGCGGATTTCATCCGACGTGCGTAGCCGGAACTTTTGGCGCGCTGGCCGCCGCTGGCCGTCTTTTCGGCTTGCGCGGCGATTCCTGGCTGCACGCTCTCGGCTTGGCCGGCCAGGAAACTTCCGGCCTGCTCTCCTGGGTCGATGATCCTACCGAACACTCCCGCCCCTTCAGCATGGGGCTGGCCGCGCGCCACGGCGTCTTTGCCGCTCACCTGGCCTCCTGCGGCTTCGGCGGACCGCCTGCCATTTTCGAAAGCAAGTACGCCCTCGGCCAGGCGTTTACCGGGGAATGGCATGCCGACGAACTCTTCCGCGATCTGGGCGAGCGCTTCAAGATCATGGAAATGTATTTCAAACTCTATGCCTGCTGTGCTTTCATCCATCCCGCGCTGGACGGGTTTATGGACATCCTGGAAACCGAACGCCTCGATCCCGGCCACATCCGCCGTATCCATTTGCGCTATCCCAAGGATGGCTACAAAGTCATCGACAATAATCCGCTGCGCTCGCACTGCGCGCAGTACGTCCTGGCGCTTGCTGCCTACCGCGGGTACGTCGACTTCCACGACATCATCCACGATCGCCGCTCCGATCCGCGCATCCGTTCGCTTTCAGAAAAGGTTGAGGTCATCGGCGACGAGGAGACCAACCAAACCTATCCTGATCTATATCGCTCGATTATCGACGTTGAGCTGGACAACGGGATACGGTACTCGCGCGATGTTATGTATCCGAAGGGATCACCGCAGAATCCGGTCAGCCGCGATGTGCTGGACAAAAAATTCGCGAGGCTGACTCAAAACGTGCTGAGTCCAGACCGCGCTCAGCAGATTGCCGCTAGGATCGCGCGCCTGGAAGAGATAGAGGATATCGGCGAATTCACCAAACTGCTGGCGCTCTAGCCTTCGCCGCATTGGGAACGGAAAACGGACTTTCATTCTCGTCTCGAGGTGGGCAGATCTCCCAGGAAGGCGCGGAAGATATTGCAGGCCACCCGATCTACCCCTTCAGTCGGCAACTGTGTCTCGTGTAGCAGTTGTTTATCCAGCTCTGCCAGCTCGCGGTGCAAAACAAAGGTGCCATGGAGGGTGAATTTGATGATCCACTGATCGATGTGATCCACGCGGCCCTGCCGGGTCCATGTCTCCTGCGACATGTGTAGCTCCGGCGTAGCGGCGGAGACCAGCAAATCGGGAGGAACGAACGAGGCATAGTGTTTATCCGCCCGTTGGTCATCCGCAACGCTGACGCCATACTCCGTAAGCTGTCCCCGATCCAGAATGACGCCGACTAAGGCCGCGAAATTCTCCGGCGTGGTGCACCCTTCAGCCCATCCCAGGGTAGCCAGCAGCGGCAATGCGATGATGATTCGAAGTAGACTCATATCCTTTTGCAGCAACGATTCCCAGGAGATGTGATTTCTATAAGAGGTGTGGGGCCTCACTCCTGTTGCCAGGGCCAGAAAAGGATTTGTGTCCACCTGCCGGAGAAATTTAGGATTTCGGAATTCGGATTTGCGATGTACGGCGTTCGATGCACTCGCCGCTAGCAAGTCTTTTGAAATCCTAAATCCGAATTCCCAAATCCGAAATCGCCTTATCCGGGTCCGGCCAAAGCCAGGCGGCTCCGCGCACGCCGCTGGAATCGCCGTGCTGGGCGCGCACGATGGGAGTGCCGGCGTCGGCGCAGAAGGTATAGTTCTTCAGGAGTGCAGGCAGCGTCGGGTAGAGGCAAGTCAAATTGGAGAGGCCGCCGCCCAGCACAATGGTGTCGGGATCGAGCACGTTGACGATGACAGCCAGACTTCGCGCCAGGCGGTCCTGATAGAGGTCCAGACATTCGTTGGCCAGCGGATCGCCGCTCGCGGCAGCTTCGGCAATGGCGATGGCCGTGCTCTCCCGGCCGCTGCGGGCGCGGTATTCGTGCGCCAGGCCGGCGCCCGACAGAAAGGTCTCGATGCAGCCTCGCTTCCCACAGTAGCAGGAAGCGCCGGGCAATTCGTTGGCTTGGGGCCAGGGAAGCGGGTTGTGGCCCCATTCGCCGGCAACCTTGTTGTGTCCGACATGGACCTGCCGGTTTACCACGATGCCGCCGCCCACCCCGGTCCCAAGGATTACGCCAAAAACGACGCGCGCATTCGCGGCCGCGCCATCCACCGCCTCCGACAAAGCAAGGCAATTCGCGTCGTTTTCCATGCGTATCGGCCGTCCCAGCCGGGCCTCGAGGTCGCGATCAAGGGGCTTGCCGTTCAGCACGGTGCTGTTGGAGTTCTTCAGAAGACCAGTGACGGGTGAAATGGCTCCGGGAGTAGCAACGCCTACCGTACCGGTTTGGCCCGTCTCTCTTTCGGCGAAGGCCACCAGTTCGGCAACCGCGTTTAAGATACCTGGGTAATCGCCGGCCGGCGTGGGCACGCGATGCCGCAAGAGCGTAACTCCGTCGCCGGCAAGCGCAATTGCCTCGATCTTGGTACCACCCAAATCAATTCCGATCCTCATTTACGACACAAGCTAACCACAAAGGACACGAAGGACACAACTGGTAGGAAGCTAACCACAAAGGACACGAAGGACACGAAGGGATAGAAAAAATACGGGGAAATACCTGCCGGCCCCGGGGAAAACACGCCACATTTAAGGGAAGGCCTGCCGAAGCCTGCTTTATTCCGTTGTCTCCTTTGTGTCTTTTGTGGTTAGCTTGTTAGCCCAGTACACAAAGCGAAAGAAGAAACGATGGGGAAATATGCGTCGATCCCCCAGGAAACAGAACAATTGGGCAAAGCTTTACTCGATGCCGCCTACGAGGTACATACAGTTCTCGGACCCGGGTTTCTGGAGCGACTCTATGAAGAGGCGTTGTGTTACGAACTCACGTTCCGCAATGTGCCGTTTGAGCGGCAGAAACCAATCCTCGTGGCGTATAAAGGCGTTCAGATTGAAGGTCAGCGTCTCGATGTATTGGTCGGCGGAACTCTCGTAGTCGAGATCAAAGCGGTTGACGCCTTGCATCCCATCCATCAAGCGCAATTGATGTCCTATCTCAAAACCACTGGGCTGAGACAGGGCTTTGTCATCAACTTCAACGTGCCGCACTTGAGGGAAGGCATCTGCCGGGCAGTGCTCTAACCTAACCACAAAGGAGACAAAGGGGCAGAGTGGTATTCGGCAAATGCCCTTTTCTTGAATGTCCCGGCGATGAATGCGTATTTCGCGGTGTTTTTCTCTCCGTTGTGTCCTTCGTGTCCTTTGTGGTTAATTCATTCAGGGTCCTGGAGTCCCATAATTTCCGACACCGTTCCCGTCGCGGTAACTTTGCCGTCTGCCAGCAGCACCATCGTGCTAGCCAAACGCATGACCTCGGAGACCGAATGGCTGACGTAGACAATCGGTACCCGGCTCTCATCACGCAGGCGCTCGATATAGGGAAGGATTTCGGATTTGCGGGCTTCATCGAGGGAAGCGAGCGGCTCGTCCATCAGGAGCAGGTGCGGGCTGGCGAGCAATGCGCGGCCGATGGCGACCCGCTGTTTCTCGCCGCCGGAAAGCAGGGCCGGTCCGCGGTCGAGCAGGCCGCCGATGCCCAGCAATTCGACGATATGGTCAAGCTGCTCCCGCCGCCCACGTGCCGGCGTGAACCAGCGGCCATAGAGAAGATTCTGGCGGACCGTGAGGTGAGGAAACAGTCTCGGCTCCTGGAAGATATAACCGACGCGGCGGCGGTGCTTCGGGATGAATACGTCCCGTTCGGTATCGACCAATACCTTCTGCTGAACGGTAATCTTGCCCCGGTCGGGCCGCAGCAATCCGGCGATGATGTTGACCAGGGAAGTTTTGCCGGCGCCGGAGGGGCCGAACAGGGCGGTGAGCCCGCTGTCGGTGGTAAACCGGGCCTCGAGTGTGAAAGCTCCGAGCCGGCGGCTCACGTCCACTTCGAGATTCATAGGCCGGCCACCCGCCGCGCCACGCGCCTGGCCACGAACTCCGACAGAAAGAGTGCGACGGCAGAAATCAGGATCGAGACCAGGGCAAGCCGCATGGCGCCGGCATCGCCCCCGGGGACTTGCGTGAAGGTGTAGATGGCGGTCGGCAGCGTCTGGGTCTCGCCCGGGATATTCGAGACGAAGGTGATGGTCGCGCCGAACTCACCCAGGCTGCGCGCAAAAGCCAGGATCGCGCCCGCAATAATGCCCGGGAGGATCAAGGGGAGCGTTACGGTAACAAACACCCAGGGCGGACTGGCGCCCAGGGTCCCCGCCGCATCCTCCAGCCGCCGGTCCACCGCTTCGATGGAAAGCCGTATGGCCCGCACCATGAGCGGGAAAGCGACCACGGCCGAGGCCAGCGCAGCCCCGGTCCACCGGAAGGCAAAGACCAGACCGATGGTTTTCCAAAGCAGCCGGCCGAGCGGCCCATGTTTGCCGAACAGCAGCAGCAGGACATAGCCGGTTACTACCGGCGGCAAAATCAGCGGCAGATGAACGCATACGTCGAGGAATTCCCGTCCCCAGAACCGCCCGCGCGCCAGCACGAGAGCGATACAGACGCCAAACGGCAGGCTTGCCCCCACCGCCCATACGGCGACCTTGAGGCTCAGACGGATAGCAACGAGCTCAGCCTCCGAGAACTGGAAGAGGGACGACCCGGTCATAGCGTGTTCACTGCTTAAGCATCGTAAATCCCTGCTTTTCGAACAGCGGCCGGGCCTTAGCGGATTCCAGATAAGCCAAAAACGCGGCCGCATCCGAATTGGTCGAGTCCGCCGTGAGCGCAATAGGATAGATAATAGGCGGATGCGTATCCGCCGGGAAGAAACCAACCACCTTGACATTGCTATCCGCGGCGGCATCCGTCTGATAGACGATACCGAGGGGTGCCTCCTTGCGCGCCACCAGCGCCAGCGCCGCCCGCACGTTTTCCGCTTGCACG
>Ga0326727_10005252_pt1 | contig 37376 bp, 33 predicted proteins | sample MB2enrmetagenome_FD_207643 | JGI IMG/M metagenome (GOLD analysis project Ga0326727, IMG submission 207643) | Lab enriched peat soil microbial communities from McLean, Ithaca, NY, United States - MB29MY | ecosystem: Environmental > Terrestrial > Soil > Wetlands > Peat | place: USA: New York... | reverse complement strand
CGTAAGCATCGGGCCTTACCCGGTAGTGCAGATGATGGGCAGTGAGATCAAGAACCCACGACGCTCTCTGCTGTACGGGTTGGTTCTGGCGGAGGTTGTATCAGTACTGGTCTGGTTTGGGCTTACGTATATGTTTGACAACCTTGTGGGCATATCATTCCTTGAAGCGTGGACCTTAACGGTAGGTGGAGGCGCGTCAACTGTTCCTACAGCCTTCGTCACCTTACTAAACCCGAACAGATTGCTGCTTTGGGTTATAGTGATTGGACTATTCATCGGTAACATTGGTTGGGGATGGCTTGGGATCGTATTCCTGAGTCGACTCGTCATGTCTTGGGCTTTCGATAGAACGGTCCCATCAGGTTTAGCTAATGTTAACGACCGATTCCATACACCACACATTGCAATCGCATTATCCGCGGCTTTCACGCTCATTACAATGTATTTGTACTTCTTCGTCTCGTTTATCACTGGTCAGGTCAACTTGATCTTTCTATTCTCGGTTGTTTGGCTTCTCACAGCCATCAGCGCAATTGTTCTTCCGTTCCGAAGGAAGAATATTTTCGATGCCGCATCATGGAGAGCGCGGGTAGCGGGAGTACCAGTTCTGTCAATTCTTGGCGTGCTAGGCGCGATCCTGTTTGGCTACTTGGGATTCAACGCGGTGACGAACCCCGCAATAGGGCCATTCACCTTTTATGCGCAAGTAGCCATCATAATTGTCGTAATCATACCTTTCGTGTTGTTTGCGGCGTCCTACTATTACAACAAATCTCACGGAATAGACCTAAGCAAAGTGTGGGCACAAATTCCTCCAGAATAATCCCATCCTGTCGCTGTGATCGCCGCGGTAACTTGTATAGGGGAACTTGCCGATTGCGCCGTTATCTGGGATCGCTAGATCTCTTGGCGGCCTACGATCTCATCCAAGAGCAACAATAAAGAAGCAACGCAGATGGATAACACGGACATGAGAAAAATGGGCGGCGACAAACGGCCTCTATTCTATAGCTTTAGACTGTACCTTAATTCAAACGGAGAAAGGGTGCTGGGCAAGGGAGGGGCGCTAATCCTTGAAGCGATAAATGAGCACGGATCGATAGCCTTGGCCGCAGAGGAACTTGGTATGTCCTACAAGTTCGTATGGGATTACCTTGGCCGAATGAAGCAAAGGCTGGGACGCCCTTTGATCACGACGCGACGGGGAGGAACACCCCACACAAAGAGAAGGGGAGGAGGAGGAACCACCTTAACGCCGCTTGGAAGAAGGCTACTCGGAGATTTCAGGACAACTGAAACCCTAGTCCGCAGAACGCTCTCGGAAAGGAAGTCAAGCCTAAGCCAACCAAGAGCCGGCCACTAACAATAGAAGGTCCAAACCGGAGGCTTCAGCAAGAGTCGTTTCCTCGCTGAGACTTGGGCAGTTGATATGCGTAGTAAAACATATCAATGGCAGTCCTGACTCTTGAGCCCTGCGACTAAGCACGCTTGGTGTGGGATCCATTGAGTCTCATAGTGAAGTACGGTAAACTCGTCCTCATTCTAGCTCTGGTTGTTGGTTTAGGAGTAGGGTACGTAGCGGGATATTACACAGGCTTGAATGCTACTCACCCCTCCACAACTCTTTTGATAGATGCCGCTGGGACACTTCAGGTGCCATTCAATGAAATAGTAAACACCGTGGTGCGGCCTCAGTATCCTACCCTCAGCTACAATTACATTTTCGAGGGCAGCCGACTTGCCAAAAACGAAATCACCGAGGCTAACAAATCATTCGACATATTCGCCTCTGCGGACTACCGTATTATCCCAGAAGACCTGATTCCCAGCTACGCTTCGTGGTACATAATCTTCGCTTCTAACTCGATGACCGTAATGTACACGAACCAGAGTCGGTACGCCAGCGAAATCACACCCACTAATTGGTACCAGATCATCACACGACCAGGAGTGATCGTTGGTGTCTCAAACAAGGACACGGACCCCAGCGGCTCGCAAGCCATCTTCATGATCAAACTGGCCGGCCAACTCTACTATGGAAATTCGAGCTACATTTACGATCAATTATACGTGACGAAGGCCGCGAACCACGAGCTGATAGTTGTTCCTACGGAGACGACCCTGGACGCACAGCTTGAGACCGGAGCCGTGGATTACGTGCTCACCTATTCATCAGAGGCGATCTCCCACAAGCTTCAGTACCTAAACCTGGACCCTAAGGTGAACCTGTCCAACCTTACTCTCGCGAATTGGTACTCGCAAGTTAACGTCACCGCCGAAGGCAAATTGACTACGGGGGCGCCAATCCTCTACGACATAACCATCCCCAGCAACAGCCCGGACCCGACCATGGGTGATGCATTCATCAAGAGTCTCTTCAGCTCAGAGGGGCAGACCATCCTTAGCTCAAGCGGCTTACACCCTCTGAATCCGGTCTACGTCTACAACCAGTCAGCCGTGCCGTCTGACATTATCCAAACGATAACACAAGCAGGCATTAACATCAAAGAAGCCTCCTGAACGTTACACGCTCTCTGCATAATCCCTCTCAAGGCAGCAATCGTTGTGAAGACGGGCTACATTGAAATGCTCGTCCCCCGCTACTGAACCCTTGAGGGTATTGTCTTGCCTCTATCACCTGGTTTTCCGGTCAGATTCGTCTTTGTTCTCTCTCTTTTGAGCGGGATCTTGTTCTTCCTGCTCTTCTCGCCCGTTCTCAGCCTAGTAGGAAGTAGTAGCCTCTCTGGACTACTGCTCGCTCTCAACAACACTGAAGCCGTGTCTGCGATCGCATTGACAGTCTATACATCTGGACTTACAGCTTTAGCGGCTGTGCTTTTGGGCGTCCCTTTGGGCTACCTTCTCGGCAAGTACGAGTTCCCAGGGAGATCTCTTATTGATTCGATTATCGAGATTCCTCTGATGATCCCTCATACAGTTGCGGGAATAGCGCTCATCACGATCTTCGGCTCGGCAGAGCTTGTGGGCGGAATCTTCTACGGGTACGGAATCAGACTGACAAATGATGTCCTCGGAATCGTTCTGACTCTAATCTTCGTCAGTGCAACATATACAGTCAAACAAGTGGAAGTGGCCATCAGATCCTTAGACCCCAAACTAGAACTCGTTTCCCGAAGCCTAGGTGCATCTTCGACCTTTACCTTCCTCAAGGTTACGCTACCAAACATTTGGCGCTCGGTAGTTACCGGCGCAATTTTGACTTGGGCCAGAGCTTCGAGCGAGGTAGGCGCCCTATTCATAATGGCCTATTATCCAGCGGTCGCTTCAATCTTGATTTGGAACCTATACGCCGGTTATGGCCTACATGAGTCCGTTTCAAATGGCGTAGTCCTCAGTCCGGGATCTGTTAATGTCGCGGCCCTCATGATCTTCATCAACCTGGCGATCTTCATTATGTTTAAGCTGGTTCAGAGAAAGAGGGAGAAATGAGTTGAGAGATGGGATTGCGGTCCAAAATCTCTCGCATACGTGGGAGCACTTTGCGTTAACGAACATCAACCTGTCCATTTCTGAGGGAAGCTACTTTGTTTTACTTGGCCCTACAGGTTCAGGAAAGACGCTGCTTCTTGAGGCAATTGCAGGCGCGTACTCTCCCGACGAAGGGCGCGTAATTGTGGGTGGGGAGGATGTTTCCAGACTCCCCCCAGAGAAGCGCAGGGTAAGTTACGCGCCGCAAAACCACTTACTCTTTGACAACATGACAGTGCGAAAGAATGTTGAATTTGGTTTGCACGCCAAGGGAATCCCCGAGCAGGACCGCCGATATCGCTCGAATCATTTGCTCGATCTGCTGGGAATCTCACACCTCGTCAACCGTTTTCCGAGAAACCTGAGTGGAGGCGAAAGACAACGGGTATCGCTTGCTCGTGCTCTCGCCGTCGAACCCCGCGCCGTTTTGCTCGATGAACCCCTCTCAGCGGTTGACACTGAAACAAAGAGGTCGATTCTAGACTACCTACGGCGCGTTCACAAAGAGACTGGCGTCACAGTCATCCATGTTACCCACGATCAGCTAGAAGCCGCGTCTGTGGCGGAAAGAATTGGCGTAATGAGAAACGGGAGAATGGTTGAAGTCGGAGCGCCTGCCGAGTTTGCCGAGAGATCTTCGTCAGAAGCAGGATCTGTTTTCAGGTCAGACAATTTGCTTGCAGGTAACATAATCGGAAAAGAGGCTGGTCTTGCTCTGATCGATATCGGTGCTGGCATGATAGTCGAGGCAATAACGGATCGGACAGGTCAGGTTATGGTGCACGTAAAGCCTGAGAACGTTGTCGTTTCCAAACGGAGTGTGGACACTAGTGCGCGCAACAGATTCTATGGAACAGTGTCCGAAGTCACAGATCTTGGGCCAACGATCAGACTCAGGATCTCAGGGGACAGACGCATAACGGCAATTGTTACGCGGCGGTCCTTCTTTGAGATGCAGCTCAACATCGGATCTGAAGTGTACGCTTTCTTCAAGGCTACGGCGGTGGACGTTCTCTGAATGCCGGGGGATTAAGGCTGAGACAATATCGTCCCAGATTGCTGATTGCTAGTCAGCCCGGGAGCGCGAGTTCGGAGAGCTGTAGAGAATTCCTCAGATCCCAACAGGTTAACGAAGGCCTGTACTTGTTTCTTACTCATACGGTCCTCTCCAATCAGAAAGTCATATTTTTCGTCGTCTAGTTTTATGAAACCCAGACCGGGTACTTCAGCCACAGTTCTGATGCCAAAGCCGACGTCTGCGCGGTCGTTTTTTACCGCTGCTGCCACGGCCGAATGCGACTTTACCTCATAGGCGTATCCTTGAATCTTCATCGAAAGGCTGTCCAGGTCACTCCCAACGGAGGAGGCGAGCGTGGTCAAGTGTCGGTCGATGAGAAGTCGCGTACCAGACCCTTTGTTACGGTTTATGAAGCGAACGTTATCTTTGAGCAGGTCTCGGATTTCCGTGATCTTCTTCGGATTGCCGCGTTTCACGATTAGCCCTTGTTCACGGTCGTAGCCTCGTACTAAGACGGCGGATTCTTTGAGACCATAGGACGAGAGGAACGGAAGATTGTATTCTCCGCTCGCTTCATCCTGAAGGTGGACTCCGGCCATATCAGCCTCACCGCGCTTAACCGCGTGGAATCCGCCGACGGAACCGACGTTGATAGTTCTTCCAAGAAAATTCGGATCACGTTCTTTGAGCATACTGAACGCGATATCTATCCCGACGCAGTGGCTACCTATCGCGACGAGCGACGCGGGAGTTAGCTCTCTCCCAAACAGTTGGATTTCCATTCTCTCACCCTCATCGACGTACTCTTGTGTCTCGGGAAGGTCCGCAAAGCCATCCGCCATTGAGAATGAGCTTACTGCCCCCGATCCGCTTTGCATCGGGTATGCGATTAATTCACCGTGGGGTTGCGTTATCAACTGCACTGGAAGTAGCTCGCGACGGCCGCGGGCTTTGAAAAATTTCATGGGAGAAAGCGCGCTCACTTTGACAGGGGTAACTTCAGGCGCATTGGCGAGCCTGCGAATTATCGGAGCAACCAACATGTGGAAGATCATTAGGGCCGAAGTGGGGTAACCGGGCAGTCCGAAAATCGGTTTGCCCCTGACTATCCCGAGCAATGCTGGTTTTCCGGGTTTAAGCGTCAAGCCGTGTACGATCACGCCTGGTTCTCCGAGGTCGTCTACGGCTCTATAGAATAGGTCACCTGGACCTGAGGACGTGCTGCCTGAAGAAATGACCATGTCAGCATCTCTTAGGGCCGAATCGAGGCTGTCTTTGACAGCAGAGTAATTGTCAGGTAGAATGCCCAGAAATTCAGGTTCACCGCCACATTCAGCTACGGCCGCTGAAACGGCGGGCCCATTGATGTCGTAGATTTTCGCGAACCGGAGCGACTCGCCGGGTCTAATGAGTTCGTTTCCGCTTGAGAATATAGCAACGCGTGGTTTTCTAAAAACTGTAACTTGGGGCAGTCCAATGGCGGCAAGTAACCCTACCTCGCGCGGAGTTATTCGCTCCGATTTGCGAAGCAAGAGCTCTCCCGTCATAATATCGCTCCCAGCCCCTGTCACGTTTTCGCCAGGGGAAACCGACCTGTAAACTAGGACCTCAGATCCGTTCCTCTTCGTATACTCTACCATTACTACAGCGTCGGTACCTTTCGGCATCGGCGCACCAGTCGCTACCTCTAATGATTCACTCTGCAAGGCGGAATATCCGGCAGAATCCCCAGCCTCGACTTCCGCTACTACCTTCAACCTTACGGGGTGTTGTTCGTCCGCGCCGAATGTGTTTGCAGCTGTGACCGCGAAACCGTCCATGGCTGCACGATCAAAACCAGGCACGTCTATTCCAGAGAAAACATCCTCTGCAAGTACCCTGCCAAGCCCACGTTCAAGAGCAATTTTCTCGACAGCTTGAATTCTTTCATGGTATGCACCCCAGAAGATAGAATTTGCTTTCTCCAAACTTTGGAGATCGCGGAAGATTTTCCTCTCACTTGGCAGCTTGCTCGCGCTCCACGGGTCTGAATAGTTCGACTTCGACCGTTTGGCCCTCTTCATACCCTTCCACGTGTTCAGGTACTATGAGAAATCCGTTGGCTTGAACCAGGCTACTGAGGATCCCAGCGCCAGAGGTTCTAACCGGATCCGCAAACAGGTTCCCTCCGCTTTCAGAAACTTGAACCCGCACGTAAGTCCGCGAACCCAGTACTCCGGCAACACGTCTTCGCAACCTAGCCTTGACCACAGGCCTGGGCAGCGAGTTCGTTCCGAGCAGGTGATTGACTAATGATGGGACAAATTCAAGGAAGGCGATGTAAGCCGAAACAGGATAGCCCGGCAATGATACTATTGGCTTTCCGTTCACCACCCCCAGACCGGTAGGCATCGAAGGGCGCATCGCAACTCCATGAACCAACATGCCCGGTTTGCCTAAAGAGTCGATCACCCGGGGTACCATGTCGCCAGGTCCGACCGACGTACCAGCGGTAACGAGAATAATATCGCTCATTGCAACTGCTCCCCTCAACTTGTCTTGTATCTCGCTAAACTCGTCCGGCGCAATGCCCACATCGATAGGTTCGCAGCCGAGTTCGCGCACTGCACTTAGCAAAGTAGGACGGTTAACATCAGGAACTTTTCCCGATGTCGACTCTGGCTTTTCCTCAATCTCATTACCCGTCGAAAGCACCGCGATCTTAAGCCTATGCTTCACCGAAACCTCCGTGAATCCAAGATATGATAGCATGCCGATGTCTTGTGGCAGCAACCGCGTCCCCTCCTTCAAAACCACAGTTCCTTTTCTAACATCCTCCCCGATTCTTGAAACGTTCTCACCCGGATGCACCTCGCCAGAAACCTCCACGCTACCATTCCTCGTCTGTTTAGTGTATTCGACCATGACAACTGCGTTTGCACCTTGCGGCATCCCACCCCCGGTAACGACGGAAGCAGCGTCACCCTTTCTAACGCTCACTGTCGGAACGACACCGATACCAACCCCACCAATAGAATTCAGTAATATTGGTGAGCCTGCCGAGGCGCCATACGTGTCTTCCGCTCTGACAGCGAAACCGTCCATGGCAGCACGGTCAAAAGGAGGAATATCAGACGGCGACATCAGATCATGACCGAGAATTCTACCTAGAGCAGACAATAACGGAACGGTCTCAACCTCAATAACACGCCGTGGAACTTCTTGCATTAGCGCTTCAAGAGCCTCGTTTGTGGGCGTCAAATGCTTGAAACCTTTTCCAGTTACGTCGTTATGGTGATGTGAAGCGGGAGGTTCGCTGACCAAGTAAGCCACGTCTCAGACGAAGGATTTTTCTGAATAATTGCGGGTTAAAGGTTCTTCTTTCATCCTCCTAATCCTCCTTAGGGTCCTACGGGGGCAGTGATTACTTAGTCAACCGGTTGAAACGCTTAACAGCCCGACAAAATGTCGTCGTCAAAACTGGATTTCGCGCGGTTCATCAACCAGAAACACTGGTATCGCGGAACTTAAGCCCGCCTTCCCTGCTCATGGTTCTCATGTGAACGATTTCTTTTGAAGAATCGGTGTTGCCATGGGGCGGTTAAATTGGATTAGAACAGTCGGTCCCCATCTTGCATGTTCGCTGGCTCTCCGGCAGCCGCGGGGTAGGCGCTATTCGTTTGTGAGTGCGGATGTTCTTTTATGGTTGGCTCCATCTGCTGATGACAACTTTTCGATCCGTGAAGAAATCGATGGATTCCATCTGGCCGTGCAGGACTCCGAAGAACGAGTCTCTCATCCCCCCAAAAGGAAAGTATCCTACTGGCGCAGCCACTCCAACGTTTATGCCGATATTTCCTGCTTGAACTCTTCTCCTAAATTCCCTAGCGTTGCTGCCATCCCGCGTGAAAATGCTAGCTGCATTTCCGAATTCAGAGTTAGTGTTGATCCACCGTATCGCCCCGTCGAGGTCTTCAACTTCCACGACGCTTGCGACGGGACCAAAGATCTCCTCTCTTGCAATTTTCATATCCTTGCTCACGTCGTCGAATATTGAGGCACCAATGAAGAACCCCCTCTCATAACCTGGGACGCGAGCTTTTCTTCCATCCAACGTGAGGGTTGCTCCTTCCGATGTTCCGATGTCGATATACTTGAGAACGCGGTCCTTGGACCTCGCGGAAACCATTGGTCCCATTTCTGTGGACTCGTCCAATCCGTACCCCAACCGTATCTTTTCTGCCGTGCCGACGAACTTCTTGAGGAAGGTGTCGTGAATCGGAGTTGTCGTAACTAAGTTGGCTCCGGCCAGACATCGTTGGCCAGTGTTTCCGAAGAATGAGGAAGTGCAGGACTCGATGGCGAGAGGGAGGTCTGCATCAGACATCACGACTATGGCGTTCTTTGCGCCTGCTTGGACGATGGCTCTCTTTCCGTATTCACCGGCAAGCTTGTACACGTACTTTCCAACCGGCGTCGAACCTACGAAAGTCACCCCCTTTACTAGCGGATGGGAGATGAGAGCCTCGGTTGTTTCTTTACTCCCATGCACCAGGTTCAAGACCCCAGGGGGCAGTTTAATCTCTCGTTGCAGGGTTTCTGCTATGTAGGTCATGGGTAAGGGTGTAATTTCGCTGGGTTTCACGACAACCGTACAACCCAGCACGATCGCATACGGGACGAACCAGAACGGTACCATCACAGGGAAGTTAAATGGGCAGATTATCCCGAAGACTCCGAGGGGTTCCTTGACGGTTTCCTCATCGACCCCTGAAGCTACTTGATCGAGTTTCTCGCCCTTCATGAGCGTATACGCCGCGCCTATTCCAGCTTCAATATTCTCAATCGTGCGTCTAACGTCACCACGACTTTCAGCTATAGTCTTCCCGTGGTTTTGCGTGTTAATCCTAGCAAAATCTTCAAGGTGTTCTTCGAAAACCTGCTTCATTCGGAATAGATACTGCACTCTCTCAGGAATCGAAATCTCTTTCCACTTCTCAAATGCGGTTTGCGCCGAAACTACCGCCCTGTCAACCTCATCCTTCGGCGTAAAAGGGACTAGAGAGATTTTTTCACCAGTTGCAGGGTTTATGACGGGCATGTGTTCAGCTGAACTGGACGTAATCCACTGCCCATCGATCAGCAATTGTAGCCTAGCCGGTCTGTAGGGAATCTCCGACAAAACTGCCATGGGAAGGGCCCTTGCTTTGTTACCTCTTTCATCTACTGAGCGATAAATCAGGCGCTCTAAGGTGACGTCAAGTCATCTTCTGCTGGGACTGTAAAAACCGACTGCTGAGTTTAGGCTAGTGTTCTGACTTGACGTTACCTGCTTTTCAGACGGCCAATTACAGTTATCGCAGACAGCTTATAGCTGATACCTGCAGTCAAACGCCGGGCTTGTTCATGAGCGCACTGGAAGACAAAGAAACCGGAATGTTCGAAAGGCGAACACCCAAATCGAAAGCAATCTACGAGAAAGCAAAGAACGACGTACCCTTCGGAGTCCACAGCAATTACAGGTTTTCCGAGCCCTATCCGCTCTACTTCTCTCGAGCGAAAGGAACGAGGTTATGGGACGTAGATGGAAACGAGTACACAGACTACAACATGGGCTTCGGTGTCCTAGTCGCGGGCCACGCGCATCCACTCGTTGTTAAGGCAATCAAGGAACAAGCGGCGAAAGGAACAGACTTTGGATTTGAATGGGAAGAGACACCAAAGTTTGCCCGAATGGTTTGTGACCGGTTTCGGGTTGACCAACTCAAATTAGCGAACACAGGGGCCGAGGCGACCATGTACGCTACGAGATTTGCAAGGAGTTTCACGGGAAGGGACAAGATCATCAAGTTTGAAGGTTGCTATCACGGTGGGAACGAGACCCTCATAGTTAGCGTAAAACCTTCGAAGGACAAAGAGGGAGATCCCATAGCGCCCAACGCAGTACCCTCTTCAACGGGTTTGCCTGAAGGGATCTACAAGAACACTCTGGTTGCGCCATTCAATAATTTGGCGGCCGTCAAAGAAATAGTCCAGAAGAATAGCGCAGACGTTGCCGGAATGATTCTTGAACCCATCCCCATGAACATGGGCTTCATTCTCCCGAAACCGGGATTTCTTGAAGGTTTGAGGAAGCTTGCTGACGATTATGGATTCGTGCTAATCTTTGATGAAATTAAAACCTGTGGAAAGTTCTATGGTGGAATGCGAGATTTCGTCAACGTCCAACCCGACCTGATTACGTTGGGCAAGGCGATCGGGGGTGGGGTTCCGATCGCGGGGGTGGCTGGGAAGCGGAAGATAATGGAAACGGTAGTCCCTGGGGTGGTTAGCCACGCTGGCACCTTCAACTCGAATCCCTTGTGCGTTGCCGCTGGGATTGCGACCTTATCGAAAGTTCTAACGAAGAGTGCGATGCAGAGGGCTACTAGGCTGAGCGAAACGTTGGCTAAAGGATACCAGGACATCATCGATGACAGTCACCTTACGGCTCAAATGTCACAAGCTGGCCTGAGCGGGGCAATCGCGTTTTCCACGAAACCTGTCACCGACTGGAGGAGCTTTCAGGCATGCGACACAGGGAAATGGTTCGCCTACTGCTTCGCGATGATGAACCGGGGAATAATCCCAGCCGGCCCATCACCAGATGAACAATGGACCGTGTCGGTCGTCCATACCAAAGAAGAGATCGAAGATCACCTGGAGGCATTCAAAGAGGTTGCTGGGTACGTCAAGGGATACGAGAAACAGGCAGAACTGGTAGAAGCCATCTAGCAATACTTACCCTCGAACGTTCCCGCAGACCTTTCGCAAAGTATGTACCTCGTCCCGAGCAACCATGTACGTCGTTGAGCCCGTACTTACAGTATCTCCTAGAATGTGAAAGATGATCCACTTTGGCAGTGGGCATTGCAAAGGCTGGCGAGCGTATTGGAAATGGCTTGAGCGCGATGAGATGAGGTCGTGGATGCGAACCTCCTGAACACGTTTCTCTGCACATAGGTGGCCGCGAAGCAAATGATGGCGCAAGGTAGCGGCATGCAGAAACAGGCTTTTCGTAGGTGAATCTGCTAGAAGGACTTGTGTTCTGTCCGAGCAATAATCTCGTCTTGCAGTGTCTTGCCGAGATCGCAGAAGTAATCGCTGTAACCTGCCACTCGAACGATCAAGTCCCGATATTTCTCAGGGTCTGCTTGTGCTGCATGCAGAGTTTCCGCTGTCACGACATTCATTTGGACGTGGTGGCCATCCAACTTGAAATAAGATCGCACTAGGTGTGCCAGGTTGTCAATACCCAATTCCCCGTCTAGGAGTGATGGGGAGAATTTCTGGTTTAGTAGTGTTCCACCCGCGCGGACCTGGTCCATTTTGGCAACGGACTTTATCACGGCTGTAGGCCCATGCGTGTCAGCTCCTTGCACGGGCGAGACACCTTCGGATAACGGCTCATGTGCGCGTCTTCCGTCGGGAGTTGCACCCACAACTGAGCCGAAGTAGATGTGGCAGGTTGTGGAAAGGTAGTTGACTGCATATAATCCTCCCTTCGTGTTCTTTCGGCCGCTGATTACGCGGTACAGTGAATCGAATGAGGCCGTCAATAAGGCGTCAGCGTAGTCGTCGTCGTTTCCGTACTTCGGCGTCTTATTCCAGAGCATTTGCCGGATTAGTTCATGTCCTTCAAAATTATCCTTGAGCGTCTTCAGCATCTGTGCCATGCTTAGGTGCTTTTCATCGAAAACATGATGTTTGATCGCTGTTAGGCTGTCGGTTAGCGTGCCAATTCCAACGGGCATTATGTAGGTTGTATTGTAGCGTGGGCCGCCGTCGTTGTAGTCTCTGCCGTTCTTGATGCAATCATCGATTAGCGTCGATAGAAATGGGGCGGGCATTTGCGTGGCGAATAGTCTTTCGATAATATTGCTGCCTTTAACCTTGATATCAACGAAATGTTTCAATTGTTTAGTGAAGGCATCGAAGACGTCGTCGAAAGAGTTGAACTCAGTAGGGTTGCCCGTGGTGGACCCTATCTTCTTGTCTGTGGCCGGGTCTACTCCGTTGTCTAGGGCGATTTCCAGTATCTTTGGTAGGTTCAGGTACCCGGTTAGTATGTAAGCTTCCTTGCCAAAGCAGCCTGTCTCAACGCAACCGCTTATGCCTCCTGACCGCGCGTCTTCAACAGCTTTGCCTTGACGGACTAGTTCGTCGACAATTAGGTCAGCATTGAATATCGAGGGTTGCCCCAATCCCTTTCTAATGATCTCGCATCCCCTCTTTAGAAAGCGGTCGGGGCTTTTCTTGCTGAGTTGGATGTTCGAAGAGGGTTGTACGAGCCTCATCTCATCAATTACATCTAGGATTAAGTAGCTTAGTTCATTGACTCCGTCCGAACCGTCTGGCCTTAGGCCGCCGACGTTGATGTTTGCGAAGTCCGTGTAGGTGGCGCTCTCCTCCGCCGTTACACCGACTTTCGGGGGGGCGGGTTGATTGTTGAACTTAACCCAGAAGCATTCCAAGAGTTCCTTCGCCTTGTCCCTTGTTAGCGTTCCATCCTCAAGCCCCCTCTTGTAGAACGGGAAGAGGTGCTGGTCAAGGTGGCCGGGGCAGAAAGAATCCCACGTGTTAAGTTCGGTGATTACGCCTAAGTGAACGAACCAGTAAGCCTGCAATGCCTCCCAGAAGTCACGTGGCGCATGTGCGGGAACATATGAGCAAACTTCAGCAATTCTCTCCAGTTCCTCTCTTCGTTGAGGGTTGGTTTCATGCTGAAGTATCTCGCGCGCTTTCTCAGCGTGGCGTTCAGCAAATCTGATGATGGCATCGCAGGAAATGGACATAGCTTCGAGTTGTTTCTGTTTCTTGTAGGCGTCTGGGTCGTTGTGATAATCGAGCTTTTGCTTCGCATTCTCGATGTCTGCTTTGAAGTCTAGGAATCCCTTGCGGTAGATCTTATCGTCCAAAACAGTGTGGCCGGGAGCGCGTTGCTCCATGAACTCCGTGTAGATCCCGGCCTCGTATGCTGCTTTCCAGTCCTCCGACATCTCTGAAAAGATAATGTCACGAATGTTTCGGTCTCGCCAAAACGGAATAATTCTCTCTTGGTAGATCTTTCGCGTCTGATCGTCAACGACATAGGGAATCTTCTTTCGGTCGTTGAGGGTTTGAAGGTCCTTGAGGCTGTGGCAGCATAGCTCCGGGTATGTGGGAGTAGCCTTCGGAGCGGGACCCCTTTCACCGACGATTAACTCTTCGTCGCCTATGTAGATCGTCTTTTTTTCCATCAAGTGCTTGAATGCGAGAGCTCTTCTGATAGGGGCGCTAGATTCTAAAGAGTGCTCATAGAATTCAGTCATTAATTCGGCTCTTTCACTTGAGATCCGCGGTTTCGTATCCAAGCTTTGTTGCCTAAGCTTTCTCACTCTTTCATTCATCCAGTCAGCCTCCCACCTTAACCAATAAACCATAGCCTTCCAATTGCTTCACTATCTCGCTCACTCTCACAGAGGAAGGCAGCTCGACTTTCGGCATCCTATTCATCATTCCAAGCCGTTTGTACTTTTCAACGCCAAGTTCATGGTAGGGAAGAACGTCAATTTCTTTCACGCTTCCCAATGACGACACGAATGCGCCCAGTCGAAGGACGTTCTCATCATCGTCATTCACGCCTGGGATAATCGGAAAGCGAACAATCACTTGGTCGTGGAGGTGCGATAGTTGCCGCAGGTTCTTCAGGATTATTTCATTCGAGACACCGGTGAACCTACGATGCGTTTCGTTATCAATGACCTTCAAATCGTACAAGTACGAATCCACGTAGGGGCAGCTAGCCATCAGAGTCTCGGCGTCTACGAACCCGCAGGTCTCCACGGCGGTTTGGATCCCTTTCTCCTTGCAGGCTTCAAGTAAGTCTTGAAGAAAGGTGGGTTGTATGAAGGGTTCGCCGCCGGAGAAGGTGACCCCGCCACCAGATTCGTCATAGAAAATAGTGTCCTTCTCCACCTCCTTCATAACATCTGAGACTTTAGCCCGCTTTCCCGCTATTTCTCTAGCTTTCGTCTGGCACACCCGAACGCACTGGCCAGAAAGCCTACACGCATTTCTCAGAAGAATTGGAGTACCATCTAGGATCTTGATGGCGTGATTCGGGCACGCTTCTACGCAGCTGAAGCATCGGATGCATCTCTCTTCACGGTAAACGACTTGCGCTACTGAAGACTGCCCCTCAGGATTGTGGCACCACCAGCAATGAAGAGGACACCCCTTGAAGAACACGGCCGTCCGAATACCTGGGCCGTCGTGCGTCGAAAATTTTACTATATCAAAAATTGTTCCAGTAGTCTCTTCGATACTATTCTCACGATGCCCGTGCTCGTTTAGAGCGCTGTATTCCTCTAACAACTACTACAACTACTAGTTCTCTCGCCTTGTATATGATTCGACCCGAGCTATATCAACTGTGAACGATTTCCATAGTTCATTTCTCCGCAAACCATTGCCAGTTCTAATAATTGTCGATCACGAAGCCAAGACGCCTAGGTATAGCTTTCCAAGTTCCTTGTGCTCGAGGAGTTCACGAGCAGTTCCCACGAAAGCATTCTTGCCGCCAACGAGCAGATAAGCAACGTCACCTATCTCCAAGGCACGCCTTGCGTTTTGTTCCGCAAGGAGTATGGTTAAGCCGATTTCTTTGGCAAGCGACGAAATGATGTTTAGGACTTGTGTTGCAATCTTGGGCGCCAAATTTGCGGTCGGTTCATCGAACATCATTACGTTCGGTTCCCTTATGAGTGCTAAGGCCATGGCGAGCATCTGCCGCTCTCCGCCACTAAGGCTAAGCGCTTTAGTGTCCGTGTAAGCTGAAAGCTGTGGAAAGAGTTGGAAGATCCTCTTTAGCCTCGTCCGGAAGTCATTTTGGTCAATCGTGTACCCCGCGAGTCTCAGGTTCTCCGTTATGGTAAGGTTCGTGAACACGTTGTCAGTCTGGGGGAGGAAGGCGATACCGCTCCTGGCTATTTTATGGGAAGCCAGGTGTGTGATCTCCTGCCCGTCATGCTTGATCGCTCCCCCATATACAGTCGTATGGCCCGCGATTGTTTTCAGGAGTGTGCTCTTTCCCGAGCCGTTCGGGCCGACGATGACGGTGATCTCTTTAGGTTTGGCCGTGAGTTTGACGCCGTTCAGAATTTGCAGTTTACCGTAGCCTGCGAAGATATCTTCGACATTCAGCAATTTTCACGCGCCCAAGTATGCTTCGATTACTTTGGGATCGTTGATGACTTGTTGGGGCGGGCCGGCTGCAAGAAGCTTACCGGAAGCCATCGCGTTCACGTAATCGACGTATTTGAGAGCGATGTCGAGCCTATGCTCGACAATGAAGAATGTTATCCCAAATTGTTCCCTCAACCGAATGATTCTTGCGAATATTTCGTGGGCTAAAGTTGGGTTTACTCCTGACACCGGCTCGTCGAGCAGGTACAGGTTGGCGTCACTCATCAGAGCCCTCCCAATTTCCACCAGTTTCATTTGTCCGCCGCTCAAGAGCGAAGCCGGCGTGCTCAATTGCTCTGACATCCCAAGCAATTCCATTATTTTCGTCGCCTTCTCAATGGCGTCTGTTTCGTGTTTTGCCCAAAGTCGTTTGACCATCGACTTCGCGAATGATTCTCCGGGGTGATTCTTCTCAGCGACAAGTAAGTTCTCGAGAACTGTTAGCTTGCCGAACATAGAGGGTATCTGGAATGTTCTTGCGATGCCCGTTCCGTAAACCTGTTGGGGTGACCATCCAGTTATCTCGGTTGAGCCATAGTAAATGTGTCCTTCGTCTGGTTTCTGGAAGCCCGTGATAACATTGATCAATGTAGTTTTTCCAGAACCGTTTGGCCCGATGAGGATGGTCACTGTCTTCTCGTCTACGTTGAGCGTTACTCCGTCTAAGGCGTGAAGATTACCGAATGACCTCTTTACATCCTTGACTCGCAGCAGACTGCCCATTCCCAAATCACTTCTTTGCCTGGGCGGCTTGAGGTTCTCTCTGCCAAGTTCGGACGAGGCCTTCTGGCCTATAGATGAGAATCAGGATCGTTATGAATCCAAGGAGGAGATAATTCAGCCAGATTACGTCGAATGGCAGAATCCCAGCAAAGGCGTACTTGTAGTAGAGGATTAGCTTGTCCAGAGTGACAAATATGAAGGTCCCGACGAGGACCCCTCTGTTGCTTCCCATTCCACCGAGCAGGATCATAAGCCAAGGCAGAAATGTCCAGTCAAGTCTCGCATAAGTGGGCGTTACGGAGCCGCTGTACATAACCCACAGGCTTCCAGCAATGCCGCACAATGTCGAGCCAATCAATATCGCGATTGTTCTATATCGAGTGATGTCTTTACCAAGTGACCTCGCCACAGTCTCATTGTCCCGAATGGCTCTCAGAGTCCTTCCAAGAGGTGTTTTGATGAGATAACCTGCGTAGGCAAAGACTGCGATTGCTACCAGAAGGAGCACGAAGGTTCCCGCGTAGAACCTGTACTGCCCTGCCCACCCTAGGACGTCTGGTACGCTGACTCCAGGCGGCCCGCCTATGAGAGGCGTGTACCCTACTCCTATGACGTTGAGTATCTCTCCGAAAGCCAGGAGCGTGATTGCCAAGTAATCTTCCCTGAGTCTAACAGCAGGCGCTGAGGAAATCAGACCCATTGCCCCACCCGCTATGCCTCCGACCATAAGGAACAAAACCATGAATCCGATGGCTACGAGAGGTTGCGATATCAGAATAGGATTGATCAGCGATAACACTGGAACATTGTTGATGACGGGACTCAAGTCCGTTCGTATACCGAGCAGACTCAAAGCGAGTCTTGTTGAGAGGCCACCCGTAAAGTAGGCCCCACCTGCGACTGCGAGGAGAATGCCGAAATTAGGTATCCCGGTTATGCCCTCTTGCAAGTTGAGGCCTATGTTGACGATTAGGTAGACCGCCACCAATGCCAAAAGGTCTGTTGCGAATAGAATTAATTGGTCCAGCGCTGGCACTATTTACCCCTCCGAACTCGAAGGCCTGCGAGCCCCTGAGGCGCAACTATCAAGGTGACCGAGAGCACTATGAGTGGGATAATGGGTTCGTAGAATGCAACCCAAGGGCCAATAATTGAGGCTAGCACCGACGTGCCGACCACGTCGACCAACCCCAGCAGGAGGCCTCCCAATACGGCACCATATATCTGCTCGAGGCCTCCAACTATGCTGGCGCAGAAAATGCTGGGAAGTAGGATTGTTCCGATGTCTGGGCTGAACTCGGTCCATAGCGGGATTAGGCCTCCCGCAATTCCGGCGAGCCCTCCAGCGATGAACCAGGACACAGCTAACATCATGCTAACGTTGACGCCGATTGATTCTGCTAGAGAGGGGTTCTCCATCGACGCCCTCAGCGCTATGCCCAACGTGGTAAAATTCAGAAGTAGGTACATAGCTGCCGAGCAGACGACTAGCATTCCAAGCGCTACAAAGAGTACTCCCGGCTGGCCCATGAACGTGAAGTCTAATCTGGTTAGCAGAACATTTCGGGAAGGAACTCTGTAAGCGGTGTTCAGGTAGTCGGCGTGTATGTTCGTGACACCGAGCATCATGATATCAAATGCTAGCGTTGCAATCATCAACATGACGGTCGATGAGTTCCTCCTCCGCATCGGTTCCAGAACCGCATAGAACATTAACAACCCCAAAAGACCTACCACAAAGAATGCAACTGGAACGCCAACATACGGGTTCGGACTTAGTATGATAGTTAGCGTGTATGTGACGTAGGCACCGACCGTCAAGAAGGATGCGTGTGCGAAATTTGCAACCTTCGTCGTCCTGTATAGCAGAGTAACTCCCAGGCCCAGAAGCGACAGAAGCGCTGAGTAGGTAAGCCAGCTCACGATAGTCGGAAACAGTTCCATTTTGCCCAGCTACTCCGTTCCTAACCCGAGCTTCATGCCTTTTCCTAAGGCTACCTCTTAGGGGTCACGCATTAACACCTTTTTTGCAATTAAGACGAGCCGGAGTTCATGTGTAGTTTTCAGTGCCCATGTGAGGTCGTGCAAACATGACGCATGATTATCTCGATCAGAGTCATCTCTGAATTAAAAAGATTAGAAAAAAAGAGGGGAGTTGAGAAGTTAAAGTTGTATCAGCCACGTAACCTGTTGGTTTACTGATGAATATGTGGCGACCCGTTCCCACTTGCTTTGAAGGACGGCCCAGAACTCCATGTCCATGGTCACTCTGTCTCCAGACGAGTTGAGTTGAGTGTTGCCTGTGGCACCCCAATATTTTGCTGCTACCGTCGGAATTGCCGCTCTGATTGCGGCAACGTCGTATTTGCCAGCGTTGAGAATTGCTAATGCCGCTACCCAAGCTGCGTCGTAGGTGGCCAGCGCGTATATGTCCGGTATCTGGCCGATCGATTGATTGACTTCTTGGTTCAGTGCCAGATGCTCAAAAGTTAGTGGAGCCGCGAGCTGTACCGATATTAGTTTCACCCTTGTCGCTATGGCGCCGGCGTTTTGGATGATGACCGTGTCCTGAGATAAAGTATCAGGGCCAAACCATGTTAGGTTGAGTAGCGTACTGTTACTGGTGTTGGCTTGGCTTAGCATGGTAGCGACGTCTTCCCACATGTTGGCGAAGATTGCAACAGGCTTCCCGGCGCTCAGGAGAGGGGCCACTTGCGTTTCAAGTGTGTTGATTACGACCGTGAAATCTGTCGTGGTCGGATAGGCGTAGGTTATGTCCGCGACCAGATTTCCTCCGGCTGCTGACCATGCGGACTTGAACGCGTCGCGAATAGAGAGGCTGTAAGTGTCCTCGGCCGAAACCATGGCAACGTTCGTGAACCCTTTACTCATAAAGGCGGCCGCGAGCGCGGCGCCTTCAGCTTCAGCCGCGGGTACGACACGATATTCGTAGTCTCCAGGTGGAGCTATGGATGCCCTGGCAGCAGTTGAAGTCCCGTCGATCACGATTATCTGATTGGTATCGGCGTATGAGTCGATCGCTGCCATAGCCCCGCTGGTCATTCCTCCTATGACGACTTTGCAACCCTCAGAATACAAGCTTTGTAAGCTTGTTAGGGCAACGCTGGGCTGCGTCTGGAAGTCTTCAATGTAGAACTTGAAGGTTGACGGAATGCCCAACGAGGCAGTGTAGTTGTTGATCTCAGTCTGGGCAATGTTGACCGTTGCTTGAGCCCTCACACCGTAACTCGAAAAGTCCCCGGTCAGACTTAGAAGAACGCCGATTGGAATCACAGATGGCAATGTGGACGTCAGTGGCGGTGGCGTTGGGTGTAACGCGTAGCCTATTCCGCCGCCAATCAGGAGCATTACTATCATCAAAGCAATTACGGGTGGCTTTAGAAATGTACTAGCCGTTTTTCATATCCTCCTCAAAAACGAAATACGTGGGCGATTCGGGGTTTAACACTTTCGGAAACATGACACGCAGGTGGGCCCTCTTAAACTCCCGGAGGATTAGCCGTGTACGTAGCCTTTGTAAAATATCTGCTCAATGTTTATGGCTAGTAGCTTCGAGAAGGATTTGTTGCCGAATCACCGGGCTGGAGACGTTCATCCCCATCTTTCCATAGGGTACAGTATGGTCCCGATTTCGGTACAATCCATCATTGGATTATGAGCATCGGCTTGCCTAAGACGTCTGTCTTCGGCTTAACTCCGAGCCCCGATTGGTTGCTCGCGGCCATGCGGCCGTTGACGCGTTGGGGTGCTCCCTCAGCGGTGCTCACGGTGACGTAGCTGTTAAAGTCGGTTGTTGTGAAGAGAAATTCCGGGGGCGTACTGTGAGCTAGATGTGCGATTGTCGCGGTCGTAATGTCGCCTCCCCAACTATCTTCAATCGTCATAGCCATGCCCAGCGAGACGCAGAGATCACGCGCTTGACGTGTTTTCGTAAGGCCGCCGAATTTGCTGATTTTGATATTCACGACGTCCATCGCCAAGTCAGCCTTGCCGCGCAGTAACATGTCGACGTCATCAATCACTTCATCCAGTACAAACGGATGGTTCGTGTGGCGGCGAATGGAAAGACATTCTTCGTACGTCAAGCATGGTTGCTCGATGTAGACATCCGCATCTTGAATTGCGCGAATAACTCGCATGGCGTCGTGCATTAACCATCCCGTGTTCGCGTCCGCGACAAGACGGTCGCCCGGCTGAAGTTGCGCGGATACGGCTTGAATACGCTTGATGTCTACGTCTGGGTCGCCACCAACCTTGAGTTGGAAGCGGCGATAACCTTCCTTGCGATATTGCGCCACCCGACTAGCCATCGTTTCAGGCGACTCTTGGGAAATGGCGCGGTAAAGCCCAAAATCTTCGCCGTAGCGCCCGCCTAGTAAGGTGCACACTGGTTGGCCCGTGACTTGGCCGAGGATATCCCAGCAAGCAATGTCGATGGCAGACTTCACGTAGGGATGCCCTTTGAGTACCGCATCCATTCGACGATTTAGGCAGGCGAGTTCGAGAGGGTTTTCGTCCAGTAAGTGCGGCCCCAATTCTGCGACGCCAGCGCGTACCCCGCTAGCGTACGCAGGCAGGTAGTACGACCCAAGCGGGCACATCTCACCGTACCCTACGACACCGGTATCCGTCTCAACCCCGACAATCGTACTATCGAACACCGAGACGGATTTGCCGCCGGACCACTTGTAGCTGCCCTCTTTCAAGGGCAGGTCCACTTTCCAAGCTGATATTTTCTTAATCTTCATGCCCCAACCTCATGAGATAGCGTGCCTAAACCCAGTTCTCTCCGCAAACATGATAACGCTTTTGCCTTCTGGCAGGGGCAAACAGGTCAACATCATACGGGCGATTTGATGGCTGAGAGAAAATGGAAGGCTATTGATGGGGATCGCTGTGCCGCGATCATCAAGTCACCATTTCTTGGTTTCTTCAGGTTCGAGTAGAATGTTCTTTTCAGATTCAATTTTCTTCAACTGGTCACATGCTCTCTCAAAGAATTCCTCATTCAGATTTTCATTAGTAAACTGCATCGTGTTTTCCAGGAATTTCTGGATTTCAAATGGGCTCTTCAACTCATGTGTAATCCCCACTTCTATGTCCCCTGCCTTCACAGCCCCAACGGTCACATTCCTTCCTTGAAATTTCAATCCTAGCCGTTTCCTTCTTCCCCAAATCGCCCATGCCACAACCGAACCATCATGCGTTCTTGCGTAGGTAGCTAGAAGCCTCAAACAACTCAAATAATCCTCTTGAATCGACACTCTTTGAGAGTCAACGTTGAATAGGGTATTGTTGTCAGCGGTGTTCTTAGCCATCGAGTATAGTCGTACAGTTCGCTTGTACGCTTCCGCCATCGACCGGGAACTCTCCTTAAGCCTAGGTTAGGCAAGCCACATCCACTCGGCCGCAAGTCACAAAAATAAACAATTCTAAGGATGAGCGCAGAGCTTCGGTTCAGAAGCTGTCGGCGACGCTTCCACGGCGACCTTTACTTTCAGAAAGGCGTAATACTCGTACACAATCGAAGGAAGAACCCGACTCACAAATTGTACTGGAGCTGGGTTGTTGGATAAGCAGTTTCCCTTGGACTCTCTTCTCTCCGCGAGGCGTGTCCTTTCTCCCCAGCTCGTTGATGATTACCTGTACTTCTTGAGCGATGCTAACGGCCTGATCAGTCTCTACAGGATGAGTCGAGACGGGAGCACGCCTGAGCCATTGCTCCCTTCGACCATTGGTCTTCAGAACCCGCATCTGATGATCGGAGAATCTTTCGCTGTCTTTCCGGACCTGGATAAGATTCTAGTTATGATTGACAATAACGGTGACGAGAATTACCAGCCATATCTTGTACCTTTGGAGGGCGGGATTCCGGAACCCATCTTCGGCGACAAGTACCAGAAGCAGCAGTTGGCTTGCATCCATTACGACCGAGCCAAGAGCATTGTCTACTTCTTTCGAGATGACCGGAAGACTCCGAACATCGAATGCCTCAGAACAGCCCTCGAAGATCTTGAGGAGCAGTCGCTTGGGACGAGTATCTACGGGAATTACTGTGCCGGGACCAGTAAGGACCACTCGAAAGTAATTCTGGTGGACGGCTACACTGCCGCCGACAATGTTCTGTATCTCTGGACCAGTAAGACGAAGAAACGTGAATTACTCTTCGGCGTACCCATTGACAAGCGAGAGCAGAACAAACAATATCCCCCCTCAGGGATTTCTAGATGCAATTTCACCGAAGACGAGCGCGGCATTCTTGTGAGAACAACACTACTGAGCGACGAGGGATCGCTGGCTTACATAAGCTTCGACAACCCCTCCAAACTCACACCTGTACAAGTGAAGGGGATCAAACACCGAGGTTCCGGGGAGCTTGAAGATGTGAGGAAGGATGACGCCAAGTATCTCCTGCAGTACAATATCGATGGTTGCACTTGGATATATGAAGGAAAGTTCAGCAACGCCAAGAAACCTCGTTTCACAATCGACCGGACCATAGTTGGAAAACCTCCGGTTTCAGACGGCGTTTTATTGGGGATTGAGCCTTGGGCTTACTCGTCGCATGGGAAGCGTGAGGCTGGCTATGCGTTCTCCTTCACGACGGCAACCAACCCATCACAGTTGTATCTCTTCAAGTCGCGAGCACCCAAGGCGAAGCGATATGCAGTACTGTCTTCTGAGCGTATTCTAGGAATTCCGGAGAAATACCTGAGCCAGGGTGAAGACGCTAGCTACAGGAGCTTTGACGGACTTCGAATCAGCGCTCGCCTCTATTTGCCGTCGAAAGCGCTAGGCTTAGCGGAACCTTATCCGCTCGTCCTCTACGTGCATGGGGGGCCGCAAGGGCAGGAGAGGCCGGACTTTACTTGGTTTTCGATGCCGCTCATTCAGCATTTGACGTTGAATGGTTTCGCGGTTTTCGTGCCAAACGTGCGAGGTAGTTCGGGTTACGGTTTGAAGTTCATGAAGATGGTGGAGCATGACTGGGGTGGTAAGGATGCGTTGGATCAGGTTGAGGGGTTGAAAATCCTCGAAAAGGATCCGCGCATTGACTCGTCAAGGCGCGCCGTGATCGGGAGATCGTATGGTGGATACATGACGTTGACCTTGGTTTCGAGGTTTCCTGATCTCTGGAAGGCCGGCGTGGACATGTTCGGCCCGTATAATCTGATCACTTTCATAGAGCGCCTGCCCGAGACCTGGCGAACTTCCTTCTACCTCTCGGTTGGCCACCCTGAGAAGGATAGGAGGTTCCTCTTGGAGCGATCGCCCTACACTTACATTGACCAGGTCAAGTGCCCAATGCTAATGATTCAAGGACGAAACGACCCGAGAGTCGTAGAAAGGGAAACCGCGGATGTGGTTGAAAGGTTGCGATCACGCGGCGTGCCTGTGGATTACTTGATGTTCGAGGATGAGGGGCATGACGTGATCAAACTCAAAAACAGGGTAACCTGCTACAGCAAGATAACCAGCTTCTTCACGAAGCACCTCAAAGCTGAAGCGTAGGCATTCTCACATTTCCGAATGGCGGCTTTGAAGGCTCGGTGAAGTTGCAGGAGTTCCTCCAGATCCGCGGATGCCTCAGTGCGTGGCTTGCTCCTTGCTGATCCCTTCTTGGCACGTGCCATCAATCATCAACCTCTAGGATTGTATCCTCGCGTGCTCCCCCCCGTTGGGGGTTGCTCTGAGGGGGGTGGGGCCGTGTGTCTGTGTCCCAGTGACGCCCTTGTCTTCGTGTCTCTGAAGCGTTTGATCTGCCGAATGGTGGACCATCTTTTGCCTAGTCACGGGAAATACCGCAAATGTAGGCATAGGGGACGCATTCCTCAACTCATCAAGTGAAGCTTCTAAATCCCTTCCACGATTTTTCAGTATCTTGACCTTCAAGTTGAGATCAAGTCTGTAAGCTCGTTACGAAACCTCTTTCATAACCTTGAATGTGTACCGTGCTAACCACGGTGTGTGCAAGTATACTCTTATAGCAATTCCATGATCCGTCACTAAGTTGGTTGTGCAGGCTGGTAAGAGTATTCCATTGTTTGGGCTACCTCCTGCGCTACTTTTTCGCCAAAATCACGGCGAACAAGCTCTAATGCCAAGTCGATGCCTGCACTGATTCCTGCGGAGGTCGCCACTCCATTATCTACAACAAAACGTGCTCCCTCAATTACATGCACGTCGGCGTACCGACGCAGCATATCAAGAGCCGAGTGATGAGTCGTGGCTCTTCTACCCGCTAGGATCCCTGCTTCAGCCAGTACTAACGCTCCCGTGCAGACGCTGGCAATCTCTTGTTTCGACGCGTGAGTCTTCACGAAGGAAATGATGGCGTTGTCGTATCGAGCGTGTTCGCGTGCTCCCTTGCCGCCAGGCACAATCAAGAGGTCTAAGAGAGGGCAGTCAGTGATACAGTAGTCGGGTTGAACTCTTAGACCATACCGTCCTCGAATAGGTTGTCCATCCTTCGAAACAGTCACGACGCTAAGTGATTGTACCAGCCTGGATGCGACTCCAAACACTTCCAGCGGTCCGACGAAATCTAACTCCTCAGCCTCATCAAAAAGCAGAATGCCCACTCGCATCTTGCACCACTTAACTATCCGCCTGGAAACTAATAGTGATCGCTTCCGAATTTGAACCGGTTGGTTGCTGTTGTGGGTTAGCTGGTGCGCACACGCACTTTTACGAACGACGAACGACTGGACGGACGGCTTACACTAACACTACGCCACGCCTGGCAAGGAGTCGCTTGCAGGAAGACCGACTACGTTACAACTGAGTCACACCACGGGATCAGTCACTAGAGCGCTGCTGCCTAATTGCAAATACTAGTGCAGCTGCAAGGATTTGCGTTATTGAACTCGCCACAAAAATGTAGACTGGGCCAATAGCACTCCACACCAACCCATAAACAAGTGGCCCCATGATTATGCCCAAGTCTTCGCATGAGCCGTAGATCCCTACGACGGTACCATACATCCTTTTGGGCGTGACGTCCGGTACGAGGGAGAGTAGCAATAATGATCCTGAAAGGCCTAGCCCAACGGCAGTGGAGACAAATAAAACCCGGAGTGCGGTGTTAGCGAGAAGGTAAAGCAAGAACGACCCGGAACATAGAAAGAACCCGAGAATAGCCGACAGTTTTCGGCCAAACCTGTCGGAGGCCCAGCCCAGAAACAGGATTGCAACCAATTGAGATGCGGCAACAGTTGAGATGAGTGTCCCAACTTGAACGGTTGACATCCCAACTTGCTCCGAAGCGTAAAGTGGCAGAAACGTTCGGACGATAGACCACCCCATGAAAGCGAAAATCGCTGCGAGGAAAAGGAGTCGGGCCGAATGCGTTCGCAGGGTGGAATTAAGGCCGTAGATCATGCTCCTCGACCTTTCGGCTAATTGGTGGCTCTCAGGAAACGACAGCAACACAACTAAGACCAAGACTATACTCAGTGCGGATGAAGCGTAGAACGAATACTCGAACGACGAGCTTTGGGCGATGTACGTTCCGATTAGCGGCCCTATGATCGCCCCGGTGGATGAAAAGACCCACCAGACACTCGCGAAGAGTCCGGCAGACTGTACGGAAGACTCCTCTGAAACAGCCGCTCTAGTCGTTGGCCCGACTGCAACTCCAACCGCTCCCGAAAACAGTTGCAGAACCAAGAAGAAGAAAAAGGAACCATGATGGGCGTAGAGAACAAATAGTCCACTCATACACAGTAAGGAAAATATCAAGAGATGTTTTCGATCAATTCTGTCATTCAGGCTTCCCCACACCCATTCGAAAAGAAACATTCCCAAAGCGAACGTAGCGGCCAACGCGCTCCATCCTGCGATGCCGATTCCAAGCGATTCAATGTAGAGAGGAAGGACAGGGCCCGTAATTGTAACTGACCACGAAGCATTCCACAGAAGCAGTGCAACAAAGGCTGGAAGCACCCGACGAAAACTCGGATTCAGCAAGCGGGATAGGCTACCAACCAACGCATGAGCCCCTTCTTGAACGCCCTAACTTATTGCGACATTCTTTACAATTACGTCCCGCTTCGGAACGGAGGAGCGCGTGAGTTAGTTTCCTCGTATGTCTGGTACACTGGCCCGCGCACAATTCTCTACAGACTGACGCCGTCAGTCCGGTTTTCATCCTGTTTGCCGAGGCTCGCGTAACCTTAGGAGAGTCAGAATTGAACTATTGTAGGATTGAAGGTTCCTAAAGACAGGAACCCTCGTAAAGGGAAAGATAACGTTCAGGGAACTTGCGGAGCGTCGCATCATTACCAAAGGCCTCAACGGAGCGACCGCATGGTTGAGAGCTAAGGTAGACGTCTTCCCAATCGATATTGAGATTCAGCAGTCTGGGGATGTCTACGAAATGGTTGTGAAAGTAACCTATCGCCCGTTACCGCCTGTACCTGAAGTTGTGTATGAACGACAGGAGCCTTGACCGTTGAGCGAAGAACGAGACAACGAGAAAGGTTGAACGGTCTTGTGTTCGTTTCTCTGGATTCTGGGTTTTTAGGTTCTAGTTGGGCTTAATTCGCAGATTCCTCTGGTTCAATGATCTCCTGAAGAAAGCAAAAGATAAGGAAAAACAGAGAGAACGGGGGGAGTGAGGGACATTTTCAATTGTGTTTCTTGTAAGGGCATTCGGTGTTGACGCATCTCTCGCAGAGACCGAAGTAGGGTAAGTGAATGTTGGCAGCAATTTCGGGAGACTCTGAGTAGAAGTCTGCGAACTCTCGAGCGGTCGAGTTTATCATGTCAACTAGCCAGTCTTCAGGTTCTAGGAACTCCTGAAGTGATGAGATCGCAACTTTGTCGCCTGCTTCCTTGTAGAGTATACATTGAACAACATCCCATGGTTTCAGCGTCTTGGAGCCCTTGGCTTCGACTTTCATCTTCTCGTGAGTTGCGTCTTCAAAGACGAAGTCAGCTCTGCCATTGAACTGTCCAGAAGGTTGCTCAGGTTCCAGAAGACGGTACCCTTTCTTTGTCATGCGGATTATCGCTTGAATCCTACCTGCCTGGGCAAGAACATCGAATTGACGACGTTTCTCTAATGGTTCCTTAGAATAGGGCGCTTGAACAAAAGCTGGGCAAAAGAGCTTCTTGGCAAGTTCAGCAGGTTTGAGTATCCTCTTCGTGACTCTCTTTGGCGGCTTAGGTGTGTCTGGTTGCTGATTGTATATCTCTCTCAAACTGCCTTTTCCTTGGCTGATAAAAGCCAAAGTTTGTCCGAAATCATATTCCTTCGTTCTATTCACCCCCTTTCCCAATTGCCACGTGCGTCGATGTCGAGATGCGGCCATGTCCTTCGTGTATGACTTTGAGAATGGTGTTGGGTAGGTTGATTCTGACTGAGAATTTCTCTTCAGGACACATGGCTATCCTGCAAGACTGGCCATAACTGCCATATATGAGTAGGAGTAAACTACCTATAGGTCTCGACTACCTATGCATCAACTACCTATAGCTCACGAAACTAACCTCAAGATACTTCATTATCTCGCTGAACACGGCCCAGCCAACAAATATAGGATCCGAAAAGAGGGCGGAGCTGGTTCGCAGCCTACCGTCCTTGATGCGATCGACGAATTAGAAAAATCTGGCGCGATCAAAATAGTGGATGAGAAAACTAACGTAAGGGGATCGACGCCGTCCAAGTATTATGATCTGACACCCGAAGGCTTGAGGACGCTCATACTTGGGCTAGATCATCTAGGCTTGAGACAATCCCATGTGAACTATCTGTACAGAGGATTGGCCAAGAAATATTATGAATATTGTCCATGCGTCTTCAAATTTTGGCCAGACTTTGTCAAAGCTAGTGTCGAGGTGTTAGCGCAACGGAGGTGCCTTCGGCTTACGCAAGCCACTCAGAATGATCCCGACTGGTCCAAGATAGCAGATCACCATTGTTGCTATACCGATTTGGAACGTTCGCCTTACTATTATCCAAGACCCAATGAAGGCAGAAGCTACACGGGAACCAAGGAAGACTGGTACAGACGAATGCGTGAGTTTCTATTAGATACGGACCCGCACTACCAAGTCTTCTTAGATCCATTCCAGCCGGAGACAGATGAAACTGAGCGAGAGAACTGGCTGGCTTTCATACGTCAGAACAGTAGACTCCGTCAGCTCACAGCAGATGTGTTACGTGGCATGATTGATCAACACATCGAGGATGCCAACAAGATCCTAGAGTTCATGGTGCAACCGACAATCCAACTACTAGATGAGTCTGAGCGAGCTGAGTTGGAACAAAAAGTGGAGGAGTTAGAAGATCACATCGAGGAACTCAAGCAAGAGACAAAGAGAGAGGAGAGAAGATTGGAAGATAAGGTGAACGAAGAGATAGAGACGGAGATAGATGGGGAGATAGCGGAAGAGGAATAGACGATCAAGTCTCGTTTGTGATTTTCTTTTCTAGTACGCTTTCCCATAATCTTCGAGTCTGGTTAGGCGTTCGCAGAGTTCCTCATTATCTTTGGCATTAAGGATCAACATGATAACGACGGTCGCGATTCGGAGGCTTGGCCTATCTTTCTGGGTTGGTGATTACCTAACCAATTATGAGAACACGGGTAGACGCTAGTTCAGATAACTTGTGGCCCCCCTCTTGGTGGACCCTGATGAGGACGGATTGCGAATACACATACCGAACCCGAGCAGTCCGTTCTCAAAACCGGAAGATTCGAAGACAAGAAAGTCTTTTGTTCACGGGATTTGGTTCGTCGATGTCGTCTATGCACTCGATAGGAAAAGTACGGGGATCGTTGAAAAGGAAATTGATGAGGCTTTCGAAATTTGAACCGTTTTTTAGTGTGTGGGCGGGATTGTTGGTGCGGCCGCCGGGATTCGGACCCGGGTTCCCTCGCTGCCGCGAGGCAGCTTTGAGGCTTGGGAAGCCCCCGTCATAGACCAGGCAATCCTCCCCTGAAGACGCGGGGATCTGGACCACGGCTAAGCGGAGCACCTCAGTGGCTCTCGCACTCGGAGGCCAGCCACAACAGCCGCAAACCCACGAACGAGTTGACGAAATAAAAGCATCACTAATCTTAGGCGACACTCTGAATGACATCGTCTCCGGAACGATTTCGCCTCGTAGTCAGTCTTCGCTAGTGCTTGACGGGTGGGTTGGGAGTTCAATCATTAGAGCTCTCGCCACGTCGATTGACTCTTCTTTTGCTCTGTCGGCTAGGCTGTCGGCTAAGCGTGATGCTTCTCTAAGAGGTTGGGAGATTCCGCAGAGGGGCCGAATTTTCTCCTCGACGCCCTTGAAGATGTCTTCAACCGTCGCTTCTCTCATCCCTACCCGAAGCCAGACGAATATTACAACCTCTGCGAGAAATGTTATGACAAGAAGACCGCTGAGTCAAGCGGAGAAAGTACGGATGTTGCCGACACTGCAGAGCCCGCTTCAAAAGGTGACATAAGGGCAATGCTCCAAAGTGCTAGGCTGATAATTAGAACCCTCGCGGGCCTTCCCTTGGACCAGCGAATCGTCAAGTTAGAGGAACTTCTCGCCAACAAGCCTGAGGTTGCTTCAGGAATGGAGCCGGCCTACGACGCATACAGAGACGTATTCCAGAAAGAACTTGACAATGCAAAGGCTGCTAGAGAGCACGCAGCCTTTTTTTGGGTAATGGTACCTTCTCGTCAGCTGTCTCTCCCTGTTACTTTTCGTCAGCTATGGTATCAGATCAAAGTTGGCAACGCCAAATGTTGTGAACAATAATCTTTTGTCTCTTGAATAGCATGATTTGGGAGAGGAAAACTGCCTACGGCTGATCAACAAGTCAAACGTCAACCTGTACTAGTGTATGAGAGAATCAGAACTGCGCAACATCTACATATTTTCAAGCATTATCTCTTCAAACGCTATCGAAACGAGCTGCGATTCTTAGGCAAAGTCCTCTTTCACGAGTCTACTTACCGCCTAATGTTGATTGCAGGAGGACCCCAATATCTACTACTACCGGCTAGAGCGGCTCCCGCATATGGTACGTTGGGTGGCGGAAGACGGTTTCAAGCTGCAATCAACGACGGACTTGCGACGATTATGGCTGCTGCAAAACTGGACGAGAGATACGCAGTGACAGATTGGTTCCAGAAGAAAGGTCAACTAATAGTCTATGTTACAAAGAAAGTCGACTAGAGCCTCGCTAGTTTATCGCCCAAGGTCGTTGCAGCAAAAACGTATCCATCTGCTTCTCCAGCCTGTTCAGTCCAAGCGTCACCTTCTGCGCCGCACTATACCAGCCGTTGCTGCTAGGCGTGGTAGACCCTGTCCCGGAGGGAGACACTAGCATCGTCAAGTAGAATTGGTTCTGATTACCCAACTTCAGGTGAATGAGCGCTAGAGCCTTGTGGTTCACATCTTCAGGACGTTCATGAGCAGAAGCCTCTTCGCATTCTCTAAGATCTTAGGGAGAGCGTAAGGACTCTTGCATTCCCTAAGATACCATCTTCCAAACCCGGTGAGATGATTCACAGCTGCAATCCATCTTTGCGCGGCGGCTTTCTTGGCTCTGTCAGCTGGGGAGAGTCTTTGCATGATCCACTGCCAAAGTCGGAAGAATCTGGTGTCTGGCTTGTGACTGCGAATGCCTGAATTAATTTTTCGAGGCGTCATCTGTGGGACTGACTTGCATGCGTTGCAAGGGAAGAGGCCATTGCCTTTGATCTTTTGGCTGATTTCAGGCTCAAGTCGCTCTCCCCTTTCACCGGTTTGCATTCCCAACAAAGCCGTTCTATTTAGCTGTCTACCTGGCTACTCTCAGAGTTCTGGTCCTGTCCAAGAGGAAAGGCCGAAGTACAGCTGGATAGTTTGATAAGGGGATGATTTCTGGTTTGATCTTGATGTTCAGGATCTCGGTAATGAAATTCCGTCGTCGTTCTATCCTCTTGAAGGTCTCGGGATACTTTGTCTCCAAGTCTTGTCGCAGTTCCTCGTCCGCCATGACTATCGTGTCTTCGAGATTGGTTCCGAACATGTCAGGGGCCGTCCTAGGTATCATATCCACTTGGATAGCCATGCCCGACTTGAGGACGCATTTCGAGTCCTTGTAGAATGGGGTGCTCATCCACTCATCGATATGAGTGAGATGACCCGGATTGAGAGCTAGCGGGAATCCCGTTGCATCCACCTTGTTCTGGATTTCTCCACCAGTTGCGCCTATACGCATCGACTCATACCAGTCAACCACCAGTGAGAAGTATGGAGCGCAAACTTCCTTTAAGTAGGAAGGCTGAATACCTGCCAACTCACTCGGGCCCTCAACCATATAGCCTTGCCTACAAATCAAACTGCCCCACAAGCCTAGACCGGTTGTCAATGGATCTCCTCGTTCGATGGTTTTCATGGATGGACTCGGAAGACCGTACGACGCTCTTCGTCCTGTAGACAGCATCACGTGACATGAAAGAGGCATTCCGTTGAATTTCATCAGCTGCACCGCTTCGTATTCTGTCATTCCAGGTTCGACCTTCTCTATCATTTCACGCACTCCTTCGGAAGCGACTGTCGCAGCAAATTCAAATGTGGCGATTTGGTCGGCACTATTTGACGCGCGGAGCCCATAATCAGAATCCATGAGTATGTCGTTAGCGTTCAACACTACGCCGCTTGGCCCGACGATCTCTCGTAAGGAATCTGCTAAGTAGGACGGTATCTCAAGCGCATTTCTTGGATTTGCAAAGTCCGTTTCGGTGAAGTATTTCCAACCGACAACGCCGACTTTCATACTTTGTCGAATGCCCGCTTCCCTCATGAACAGGGTGAGCTCTTTCATCCTGTCTCGCGGCTGACCAATAAGGGAGAAGCATTGGACAAGCACCTTTTCAACTTCGATTTGCAGGGCCGCATCCGCATACCCCCAACCTTCATTGCCTACCATGAGTGTGGAAACACCGTCTCTGGGGAGTACGAGTAAGGATTCTTCGAATCTCGGATCATATCCGCACAGAAATGTGATATTCGCGCTGTGCTCTCTATCACCATAAACAACCAGGGCGTCAAAGCGGTTCCTGTTCATGGCTTCTCTTGCGAGTAAGATTCGTTTCTCATACTCCTTGCGTGGAATTCTGGGCTCGATAACTGGCTTGCCGAAGTCGGGGACCACAATACTGTCTAAAACAATCTCTCTCAAGAACTATCCCATTGAGTTGACTAGGAATAGTCCGAATGGGGGATGGACAAAAAAGACTTCCGTTTGCTGTAACATGAAAATACACGATTACATGAGAGGAGTATAGGAAGAGACGTGTTCCTGCAATTACCGTCACGGTTGACATGCTGACGATAGGGGTTGATGTGCCGAAGATTGAAAATCTGTTCTTTCTGCGTCCTGTGAAATCGAGAATTCGGTTTGCGCAGATACTGGGCCGAGGGATCGGAAAATGCGTTACCTAGACTTTAGCAATATTGCGAGAATCAAAGAAAACAGCGCGAAGGAGGTGAGTAAGAAAAATATCGATGACGGACTTCTCACGACGTCTAGCGGCATTCGATATGAAAGTCAATTATTATGACGTGATGCGATACGAAGTATTGGAGCGGTTGATGAGTATTGAATATGTTACTCTTGATGGGCTCCTCTCCAAGTCAGACTTCGTGAGTATTCATACGCCGCTTACTAAGGCAACTAGAAGCTTGATAGGAGAGAGAGTTGAAGAGAATGAAAAAGAGTTCATATCTCATCAACACCTCTAGAGGTCAGGTTGTGGATCAAAAGGCGCTTGTAAGAGCTCTCAAAGAGAAATGGATAGCTGGTGCCGGTCTAGACGTTTTTGACGTGGAACCAATCCCTCCTTCCGATCCCATGCTCGAGTTGGATAATGTCGTCTTGACGCCACATCTTGGTAGCGATACGATTGAAGCCAGAAGTAGAATGTCTCGAGAGGCAGCCCTCAACGTGCTAACAGTGCTCAGAGGTCAGCAACCCAGGAATGTAGTGAATCCTAACGTCAGATCTCGAAACCAGTAGACTCTTTCAAGTCCATACACGGATATTCAAGCAACAGGAAATTACGAAACTTACTGGCCTTTGATACGAACGCTGCTAGTCACAGATTATCGGCTGGAAGCCGCATACTCGACAGCGAAGAAGATTCTGTCTGTTTCTACTAGTTGATTCACTAATGGTTACGGTGCAGGGATTATTCCAGCCTATGCAATGTCGACGTTATAGGCTTTTGGAAGAAGTAGAGCAGCAAGCAGACGTAGATGGTTGGGTTGAGAATGCTGAACAACCGACACGAACAGAACCGAATCTGGTTAGTCTTAAATACCTAACGCGACAATTAGATTTAGGTTAGTTCATTGTCTAACCCAACTGAGGCAAAGCCTCCGGTGTTCCTGCGAGAAGCAACAGGACTCGTCAGGGCGCTTAGTTTTAGGGATCACTTTCTTATGTCGCAAGGGATGGTCCTACTGATTAACGGTTTCGTTGCGACCGTTTTATTTGCCCCATACTTCTTCCCTGGGGCCAACTTGTACGTCGCCTTCGCGCTGGGTGGTATACCTCCGTTCTGTATGGCGTACGTGTATGGGAAGTTAAGCGCAGGCATGCCCAGGAGCGGAGGCGATTATGTCTGGTCCGCTCGAATAGCGGGGCCGCTCTACGCGACGATTCAAATGATCTTCATTCTTGCGAGTCTGGTCTACTTCAACGCGTTCAACATATGGCAAATGTTCTTTATTGCTCTTGGAGCGGGATTTTTCGGTGTGGGAGCTTCTCCAAGCGTTCAGAGTACCTATCTCACTCAGCTTGGGATCCAGCTGACTCAGGTCACGTGGGGTTTGCCGCTATCGATTGTCATGATGATCGTCATCCTTCTGATTGCGATTTTAGGAATCCGTGTCTATCAGAAGTTTTGCCTCGTCGCTGTTCCACTATACTTTGCGGTCGCAATTATCTTCTGTGTTGGCATTCTGATGATCAATCCTTCTTCAGTCCAACCAGCTTTCGACAGTGCGATGCGTTTCGCGGGATACAACATCACCTATAGCTCGGTGCTCGCGCAGACTACTTCCGGCGGTTTTCCTGCCACTTCATTCAACTGGGGTAACACGCTTCTGGCAGCTGTCCCTTGGGGATTCCTTACGTACGTACTATTCAATTTTAGTTCCTATTCCGCAGGAGAGACGAAGAATGTCAAGTCAAGTATTTACAACGCCTACATGTTATCCGTAATCGTGACGATGGTCGTCCTCGAGCTAATGACGTGGATTGTTTACTCGACGTTCGGTACTGGTTTTCTCAATTCATTGGCTTACGTGGCCGGAGTAAATCCATCTGCTTTCCCGGTTAGTCCATTCACGAATTTCCTCCTCGCGCTTGTTAATCCTGCCGCGGGAGCATTCGTCGCCGTGGGATTGTTTTTGGGTTGGATGATAAACTCTACAGGACTCATCATCTATTCATCTCGCATGCTTTTCGCCGCGTCGATGGACCGCGTGCTCCCAAGCCGTTTGGGTGACGTAGACGAGAGGTTCCACATTCCATGGGTGGCTACTCTTGTGGTGGGGGTAATATGTGGAATCTATCTGTACGTTTACTGGGCTTATGGTGCGATTGCGTCGATACTTAATGCGTCTATTACGGTTCCAATCGGACTCGCTCTTCCTCTCTACGCGGCATTTCTCTTCCCCATCGTCAAACCTGACCTGTACAAGCGCCTCTTCGGTTCGATGAAAGGCGCTAAGACACTATCTTTGGCCGGTTTTGTTGGAGGTACAGGTTTCGCGATTTACGCATTCTGCGAAACAAGTCCGCTCGTGAGTGGAGCTTTCTTAGGCGCGAGCATATACTTGGCATACGAAGTCGTACTAGTATTGGCCCTGGTTAGTGCCGGAATCTACTTACTCGGAAGACGTAGAATTAAGAATGCTGGAATAGACCCGTCACGTATCTTCTCAGAAATACCACCAGAATAAATTAAAAATTCAGTGAAGTACATACTGCTGCAACTCGACTGGTTGCCGAGGATTCGCCGAGGAACGCAAACGCGTTACCCAATCCGATCGCGTCGACTAGGAGATCTAGTGGTTTGGATCCCCATCATAAGGAACTCGGCGTAGCTCTTGTAGGAGCTGGATTCATCAACTCAGTTCATGCGAAAGCATGGCTTTCTGTAAGAGATGCAGAGATTGTAGCAATCTGCAGTCCAACTGCCGAGAACGCAAACAAATTAGCCGCTGTTTGCAGAGATCTGGGCATAGGAAGACCAAAAATATATTCTGACATCCGCGAAACGGTTAACGATCCACGCGTAGATGCGGTTTGGGTATCATCGCCCAATTATGTGAGATTGTCTACCATTCGCGCCATTACTGAGGAAGTTCGTGAAGATCGGAGCAACGTGCGAGGCATTGCATGCGAAAAGCCATTGGCCACTTCGATCAAAGATGCGAAGGAAATGTTGAAGCTTGCAGAAAGCGCAGGAATTCTGCATGGGTATTTGGAGAATCAGGTCTTTGCACCTTCACTGACACGCGGTAAGGAGATCGTTTGGAAATTTGCAAGGGATACGGGGCGACCATACTTAGCTAGTGCCGCCGAGGAGCATGGCGGTCCACATTCTGCATGGTTTTGGGTACCACGGATATCCGGCGGAGGTGTGGTGTTAGATATGATGTGTCACAGCCTTGAAGCTTCACGATTCATGCTCACGAGCCCAGACGAAACCAGAGAGCAGTTAAGGGTTCAGACGGTCTCTGGAGAAATTGCTTCATTGAAATGGACGCGTCCGGAATATGTGGAAGAGCTAAAGAAGAGCACTGGTGGACGAGCGAATTATTCTGACTCTCCCGCAGAAGACTTTGGCAGAGCTACAGTAACCTTCGAAGCTGCAGACGGGAACATGGTTATAGCTGATACATCTGTACTCTGGTGTTATACTGGTCCGGGAGTACGACTTATTCTCGAACTGCTCGGTCCTGAATACTTCATGAGCGTTAACAGCCTGCAGCCAGATCTTCATGTCTTCTCCAGTAAGAACGTCAAATCCAAGTCAGGAGTCTATTTTGTCGAAAAACAAGCCGCTGAACAAGGGCTGATGCCAACGGTCGCTGACGAATCATTTACCTATGGTTTCCAAGCAGAAGATCGCCACATGGTCCAGTGCTTTCTCCAGAACAAGATGCCCATGGAGAACTGGCACGATGGTCTAGCCATATTGGAAATCATCATGGCCTGCTATTTGGCTGCCGAGAAGGGCAGACGATTGAAGTTCCAGCCTGGTTCATTCGACGACTATGTTCCTCAACCCGCGAGAGGTAAGTGGAAGCCAGCGCAGAATTTTATTGATACAGGAAGCTAGGTTTTTCTTTCCTTCAAGTGAGTTTGACGAAGATGTTGAAAGGCTTAAATACGTTCCAGAGATTTTTTTTCGCATGGTCCATATTTTTATGATGTATAATGTCATGCCCGGAAAAATGGAAGCATACAGAAAGCACTCACGGACAACCGACCAGCCAACATTGAAGATGCAACCCGGAATCAGAAACTTCACAGTCTACGAGATCAAGGGAGCTCAGAGCGGGACGTCACCCTACCAGATTGTTGAAGACATCGAAGTGGATAGCTGGGAGGCTTTCCTGAAAGTTGCAGCCTCTGACGCCGGTAAGAAACTCGGTGAGATGTGGAAGATGTATTGCGATGAGGCTTCCCAAATTACCGTCTTCGGAGATCCGATCTGAATTCTGCTGTCTGTGCGTTACTAGAACCGTTCCCCGTTCGTTCGTCCGACAATCGCAAATCTGATTCGTTATCGGAGTGCCGTCTACTGTCGGCTCAGGCTAAACGGTCCACCTATAATGGATGGGACAGCCTGAAGCTTCTCAATGGTTTGATTGAGGCTCAGATCG
>Ga0326727_10005251_pt1 | contig 37379 bp, 35 predicted proteins | sample MB2enrmetagenome_FD_207643 | JGI IMG/M metagenome (GOLD analysis project Ga0326727, IMG submission 207643) | Lab enriched peat soil microbial communities from McLean, Ithaca, NY, United States - MB29MY | ecosystem: Environmental > Terrestrial > Soil > Wetlands > Peat | place: USA: New York... | reverse complement strand
CGTGTGATCATTGCACCGGAGCGCGTCGCCGAGTTTGCCGACGAGAGCGGCGGCGAGGCGAGCGCGAGCGTTCGTTTGCGCCTCCATCCCGGCGCGCTGTTATCGCCGGCGGCGGTCGCGGGCATCCGGCAATTCGTCGCGGCGAGCGTTCCCGGGCTCGATGCCGGACGCGTAACGATTCTCGACGATCGCGGCCTCGCGCTCGGCGATGCAGCCGAAAGCGACGACGGCGACGCGTTGCAGCGCTCGCTGCAATCCGCGCTGGACGCGGCGCTCGGAGCGGGTGCCGCAATCGTTCGCGTCCACGAAGAGGTGTCGCGCTCGTCGAGCGAACGCCACGACGTGCGCCGTTTGCCGCAAGGCACGGCGATCGAACGCACGGCGACGACGGAATCGTATGCCGGCGGCGGAAAACGCTATCAGAAGAGCGACGAACACGACGAGCGGGGGAGCGACACGCAAGACGTCGCGACGCACACGCCGGCGGGAGCTCTCGCGCGGGTGTCGACCGCCGTCTACATCGACGCGCAACACGCGGCCGACATCGCGAGCGTACGCGCGCTCGCCGCTGCGACGGTCGGGTACAACGAGCGCCGCGGCGACACGCTGACCGTGCAGGCCGTGGATTTCCACCGTACGCCCGAGCCGGCGCGCGACGGCTGGTTCCTGCTCTACGGTGCGATCGTGCCGCTCTTGCCGACGCTCGCCGTCGCGATCGCGGTGCTGATCGCAGCACGATGGGCGGCTCCCGCGCTCGCACCGGTGCTGCGCAGCTTTGCGGAGGCGGGTGCCCAGGCGCGTGCGGTTGCTGCGGTACAGGGCTACGCGCCGGCCCAGGTCCGCGGCGCGCTTGCACACGAGCCTCCGCACGCGGCCGCGGCGATCATCAGCGCACTCCCCGCGGCAACCGCCGCCGCGGTGCTGGAGCTCTATCCGCCGGCGGAGCGCGAAGCGATCGTCGAGCGCATGCAGCGCGCGCACGGTCCGGTCGTCCCGGGCGCCGCGGAATTGTTCGGGCGCCATGCCTGACGCGTTCGTACCGATGCGCGCATGGCTGGATCCGGCCACGCCGGCGCCGACGGCGGAGCCCGCGTGCTGCGACGATATTCCGGCCGGTACGCAGGTGGATGCGCGCTGCGAGGAGCCCGACGATCTCGAACGCGCGCTTGCCGATGCCAGGCGGTTTCGCGCGGCGCTGCTGCAGGCCCTCGAATGCGCCGTCGCCGAGCTGCGGCGCGACATCGCAATCGAGATTCTCGGCCGCGAGCTCGAGCTGCGCGATGCCGACCTTGCGGCCGTCGTCGCGCGGGCGTGCGCGCGCTACGGCGACGCGTCGCCGGTTCGCGTGCGGGCTCATCCCGCGGAGTGCGCGCTGTTGCCGGCGTGCTACGCGAGCGTCGGCGATCCGGCGCTGCGCCGCGGTGACGTCGTGCTCGAAGTGCGCGAGGGCGAGATCGACGCGACGTTAGGTGCGCGCCTGCAACGCGTGCTCGACGCGCGATGATCGCATGCGGTCGCGTCGTCGCGTTGCGCGCGGGCGTGGTGGATGCGGCGATGCCGCCGCTTCCGCACGGTGCCGCGGTCTGCGTGGAGGTGCGCGACGGGGTCCGGGCCGGCACGGTCTGCGCATCGGGCCCGGGCTCGGTGACGATCCGCTTGCGCGGCTCGCTCGCCGGAATCACGTGCGGAGCGCGCGTGCGCGAGGAGCTCGGCGTGATTCACGCGCCCGGCGTCGCCGGACTCGGCCGCTGCATCGAAGCGGAAACGCCCTTTGCCTTCCCCGCGCTCGAACGCGCGCCGGTCGATCGGCCGCTCTTCATCGGCGTGCGCGCCGTCGACGCGCTGCTCACGATCGGGCGCGGTGCGCGCATCGGCATCTTCGGTTCGCCCGGTGCGGGAAAGAGCACGTTGCTCGAGACGATCGTCCGCGGTACGGAGGCGGACGCGGTCGTCGTCGCGTTGATCGGCGAGCGCGGACGCGAAGCGCAGGAATGGCGCGAGCGGCTCGATGCGCGCACGTCGATCGTCTGCGCGACGAGCGACCGTCCGGCAGCGGTCCGCGTGACCGCCGCGGAAGCAGCGACGGCGCAAGCCGCCGCGCTCGCAGCTCGCGGTTTGCACGTGCTGCTCGTGCTCGACAGCTTGGCGCGCGTGGCGGCGGCGTTGCGCGAGCTTGCGATCGACGAAGGCGAGCGCGTGGGAAGGGCCGGTTATCCGCCCAGCGTCTTCGCCGCGCTCGCGCGGCTCTGCGAGCGGGCCGGATCGTTCCGCTGCGGCTCGGTGACGATGATCGCGACGGTGCTCACCGACGGCGACGACCGCGACCCGGTGAGCGAGGCGGCCCGCTCGCTCCTCGACGGCCACATCGCGCTCTCGCCGGACCTCGCCCGCGCCGGACGTTACCCGGCCATCGACGTGCCGGCCAGCGCCAGCCGCACGATGCACGCGGTCGCCGGCCCGGCCCACGCCGCCGCCGCCCAGCGGGTCCGGGCGGCGCTGGCCCTGCTGGCGGCGACGGCGGAGGCTCGTGCGCTGGGGCTCGACAGCCCGGACCCGCGCGTCCAGGCCGCGCTCGCCGCCGAGGCTTCCCTCGAAGGACTGCTCCGTCAGGGCCGCGAGCCGGTCGTGGGGGCCGCCAGCCTGGAGGCCGTGCGCCAAACCGCCGATATTCTGGGAGAACCCTATGGACATCACTAGCGACCTCAGCGCGATCGCGCAGCGCATCAGCCAGATCACGGGCCAGCCCGTCGATCTTCCGGGGCTGCCCGACCAGAACCAGCCCAACCAGTCGTTCACCGATTTGGTACGGTCGGAGATGAACGCGCAGACCGCTGCGCCGCCGCCCGGCGAATTGACGGCGCAAGCGCCGGATGCGCCGGCGATGGTACCGCCCGCGCAGATCGATCAACTCGTCGCGCAGAACGCATCGCAGTGGAGCGTCGATCCGGCGCTCGTCAAGGCGATCATCGCGAACGAGTCGGGGTTCAACGCCAACGCCACCTCGAAGGTCGGAGCGCAGGGGCTCATGCAGCTCATGCCCGGCACGGCATCGGGCTTGGGTGTCACAAACTCCTACGATCCCGCGCAGAACGTTTGGGGCGGGACGAAGTATTTGAAGGGCCTGCTCGACCGGTTCAACGGAGATGTTCGTCGTGCGGTTGCGGCTTATAACGCGGGGCCCGGAGCGGTCGAAAAATACGGCGGCGTTCCGCCCTATGCCGAAACCCAAAACTACGTCCAGAACGTCCTCTCGAGTTACGAGAAGTACCGCTCGCAGCCGTAGCGTTGCGCTACTTGCCGGAGCGCTTCTCGCGCTGACCGCACAATCTCCGGCACCGGTCCCGTCGGTCGAACAGATCTTACGCAACCATGCAAGCGCGCTCGCGGCGATGCACCTGCGCGACCCGCAGACGCACGAGACGCAGGGGACGCTCTCCGGCAACGGCACGACCGGCGTCTTTCACGAGTGGCAGCAGGGCGATCGCCAGCGCCGTGACGACCGGCTTGGGTTGCGGACCGAACGCGTGCTTCGCGTCGGCGACGACATGTGGATTCAAAACTCGAGCGGTGAGGTCCGCCGCATTCACGGCTTGCTCGCGCGGCGCCAGGTGACGCAAGACTTCATCGACTCCGGCGATTTTCTCGCGCACCCGGAGAAGCTCACCTACGTCGGGAGCAAGACGCTGCCCGACGGCCGTAGCGTCTACGAATTGCGCGTCGTCACGGAGGGCGGCGAGCCGTACACGATCGGGATCGACGCGAAGAGCTGGCTGATCGACGAAGAGTCGTACATCGATCACGACTCGGCTGAAACGAGCACCTACAGCGATTTTCGTGTTATCGACGGCATGCTGATCGCGTTTACCGAGGTCGATTCCGACGGGGATCACGGATTCGATCTCACCTCACACGTGAGCAAAGTGACCGTCGACCGTCCGATCGATCCCGCCGTCTTCGCACCGCTCCTGCCGTTCGTCATCCAAACCTCGAAGCCGGTCTCGCTTCCCTACGAGGTGATCGACGGACATCCCGCGATTCGGATCGCGATCGGAGGTAAGAGCTACCGGTTTTTGGTCGATTCGGGTTCGCAATCGGATGTGATCGACCCGACGCTCGCGAGCGCCTTGGGCCTGCATCCCGAGGGCGTGCTCGAAATCTCCGGCGCGGCGCGAACGTCGGCGCTCGGCATCGTCGATCTTCCGCCGATGTCGATCGGCGATGCGACGCTCGGGCCGCACGTCGCGACCGTTCTCGATCTCAGCCACCTGCTGCGCGACGATTCGACGATTGCGGGCATCCTCGGATTCCCGTTCTTTGGAGCCGCCGAAGTGCGGCTCGATCCCGATACGAAGACGATGCTGATCGCCCAGCCGGGAACGCTCGGCGAGAGCATCGGTAAGATCGAGGTCGACACCGATCGCGAACTCGCCGAGATCGACGCGCGCGTCGAACAGACGCCCGTGCGATTGCTGGTCGATACGGGGAACAACCAGGAACTGCTGGTCTTCGAAAGTTTCGTGAGCGCCCACCCGGGGCTCATTCCCTACGTGGGGCGGCGTGTCGACCAGAACAGCGGGGTCGGCGGGACCAACGCCGCCGTGCGCGTGATGGTCGGCGAACTCGATCTCGGCAGCGTCCGGATGTTCAACCGATATGCCGACGTCGTGCTGGCCAAACACGGCGCGTTCGCCGATCAAAACGACGGCGGGAACGTGGGCTTCGCGACGCTCGAAAACTTCGTCATGACCTTCGACTTGGCGAACCGCGCGCTCTATCTCGTTCCCGCCAAGGGGTTCGACAACGGGCGGCTTCGCGCTCGGCCCGACAACAGCGTGGAAACATCGTGGCCACCCCGCGGCGACGCAATGCGCGCATCATCGCCCCATGATGACGCAGCAGATCGGATTCAGCATCTTCTCGGCGCCGCTCGCGGCGATCGACCGCCGCTCGCTCTCGCAAGCTTGGTATTCGGCCCTCCACCTCGCGACGGCGCACGCGCACGCCGTTCCGGGATCGCAGCCGGCGTTTCCGCTTCCGGCGGCGGAACGAAGGCCGCCGGCGGCAGGCGCGTGCCCGCCGCCGCGCTCGCCCTCGGCGAGCGCCGGGCCGGCGCACCCGATCGTCGCTGAGCGACGCGATCCCGCCGTTTCGGAGGAGCGCCGCGCTCCGCGCTCGACGCTCGCCCGCAAGATCGAACGTGCGTTTCTGCACCCGGCCCGCCCTTGCGAGCGGTTGACGTTCGCTCTGCCGGGCGCGGGACGCGTTCACGTCACGCTGCAGGGAAGGGGAGCGTCGCTGCGATTAGTCGCGCTCTGTTCGCCGGCCGCGCGGGAAGCGGTCGCACGCGCATTGAGCGAAGCGCGGTACGCGCTCGCGCTGCGCGGCATTACGCTGCGCGCCCAACTCGGCGAGGCGCACCATGCAGGTTAATGCGGCGATACGCGATGCGTTCGATACCATCGCGCGGCGTGCCGACGACGTGCAGCGCGCGTTCACACCCGGCGCTCAGCCGGCATTCGACGACGTCGCAACGCCGGGCGACCGCTCGCGCGTCATCTTCGATCCACTCTCGGCGGCCGCGCCGCCCGACGCGTACTTCATCAGCAGCGACGAACGCGGCCGTACCACGTATACGCGCGACGGCGCCCTGCAGCTCGCGGGCGGTGCGATCTGCGGCGCCGACGGACGGCCCATGTACGGATTCGCTCCGGGGCAACCGGCGCTCAGCGCGCTGCGCGTCGATCCCGTCGATCTCGCGCTGGGCCGCACCGCGAACCTTCGCGTCGAATCGGACGGCAGCGTGGTCTACGATCGGGCCGCGATCGACCCGCGCACCGGCGCCCGTGAAACGCAACGCGTCGTTCTCGGAACGCTCGCGCTCGCGCGCTTTCCAGCCGCGACGAAGCTGCCGGTGGCCGACGCAAGCCACGTCCTTGCGCCGCCCGGCGTCGTCGCTCACGTCGGTCGCGCGGGCGACGGCAGCTTCGGGCGACTCACACCGATGCATCGCGAGCAGAGCCGCATCGACTTCGATCGGAGTCTCGATCGCTTGCACGATGCCTATGCGGCGTTCGATGCGCTCGGCGCGGCGAACAAAGCAAAGAGCGGTCTCACCAAGACGGCCATGGACCTGCTCAAGTAATGCGGCACCTGCGGTTCGGCGCCTCCGGCGTATCGGTCGGCGGCAGGCGCGTGCGCCCGGCCGTATTCGAAGAGCGCTCGTTGCTGCCGGTATCGGCGGCCTGCGTCGTGGCCAATGCCATGCGCGAGACGCTGGGCTCGCTGTTCGCCGCGCCGGTCGAGGTGCGGCTGTTCGAGCCGCTCATTCCGTCGGCCGACGCGTGGCATGCGATCGCCGATCGCGCGCACGTCTTCGGCATACGCGGATCGCTTGCCGATGCCGCGATCGTGCTGCGCCCCGGCGACGCGGTATCGCTGGTCGGGGCCGCGTTCGGTGAAACGCTGTGCGCGGCGCGGCCGCTCTCGCCGATCGAGCGCACGGTCTTGGAGCGCACCGTTCGCGCCATGACCGCGGCGTGCGTGCCGGTCTGCGGGTCGTGCGGCGAACCCGCGGCGCTTTCCGAACTTCGCGGGTTCGCAACGTTCTTCGAGGTAGCGGTCGAGCGCCCGGTTCCGGCCCGCATCGGGATCGCGCTTTCGCGCGAGCCGCAGCCGAAGAGAGGCGATGCCGTCTCGCGCAGCGCGCTCGACGACGTGCCGCTCGAGCTCGCGGTCCGGCTCGAGGGCGCAACGATCCCGGCCCATGCGCTCGAGCTGGAGGTCGGTGCCGTGATTCCGCTCGGGCGCGGGCCGGAGCTGGCGGGCCGGCTCGCCGTTGCCGGGAGGACGCTCGCACGTGGCGAATGCGGGGTCAAAGGCGTTCGGTACGCCATCACCCTATCAGAGATCTACGCCGGCGAAGGGAGCAGCGAGCACATCTCATGACGGTCGATGCGAAGAAAATCAAGGATCGCGCGAACCTGGACGTGCTCATGCATGTGCCGCTGAGCGTTACGGCGGAACTCGGCACGTGCAAGATGTCGGTCGAAGAAGTGCTCAAGCTGGGTACCGGCTCGGTGATCGAGCTCGATCGCCTGGCGGGCGGTCCCGTAGACCTGCTCGTCAACAACAAGCTGATCGCGCGCGGCGAAGTGGTCGCCGTCGATGAGAACTTCGGCGTCCGGGTAACGGAGCTGATCTCCAAGCCGATCTAATCCCGGCAACAATCCGGTGACGAAAGGATGACGCGCAGGCGTCATCCTTTCTCATATGAACGAACTCTTGACCGCGGCCGGACACGCGCGCGCAACGTTGCCGCTCGACGTGCTCGCCGGCCTCACGGCGCTCTCGCTGATCCCATTCCTGCTCATGATGTGCACGTCGTTCGTGCGCATCGTCGTCGTGCTCTCGCTGGTGCGCTCGGCGATCGGGGCTTCTGCTTTGCCGCCCAACGCGGTGCTGACCGGCCTGGCTTTCGTCCTCACCCTCGTGGTGATGGCGCCGACGATGCAGACGATCGCGCGCGAGGCGTTCGATCCTTACACGCACGGAACGCTGACCCAGTCGCAAGCGCTGGAGCGCGCGGCCTCGCCGCTGCGCGCCTTCATGCTCCGTCAAACCCGTACCGAGGACGTCGCGCTCTTTTCGCGCGTGGCGCATCGCCCGGCTGCACCGCCTTCCTCCGCGCCGCTCACGGTCGTCATCCCGGCGTTCGTCGTCGGCGAATTGCGGGGCGCGTTCGCGATCGGGTTTGCCCTCTATCTGCCCTTCGTTGCCATCGATCTGGCCGTCGCCGCGATGCTCATGGGACTCGGCATGATGATGCTCAGTCCTTCCGTCGTGTCGCTGCCGGTCAAGCTGCTGCTCTTCGTGATGGTCGATGGGTGGGCGCTGGTGTGCGGAGGCGTCGCAAGTTCGTTTCGTTGACGAAACCCAAACGGTTAGGTTAAAGTAGAGTGGCGCCGAAAATTGATACGTATGGGCTATCTCGACGATGTCAATCCTCCGGAGGTGGTTAGAGGGAAGTGGCGACAAGCAGTAGTCCGAGCGATCGCAGCGTTCGTAAGAGATCGGCGCGAGGCGTATCTCCGCCGGTGGCTCGAAATCGATCCGCGCGTATGAACGTCGTCCATGCGCCGAGCGTCATTCATGCGCTCTCTGCTAAGGTGCGCGGCACAAGCCTCATGATTCAGTTGTCGGCCTTTACTGTGGTGACGATCGACGTTGCAGTTTTGCGCGAGCCGTGGGCCAGCGCGTCTGAGGGGGCGATCAAAAACGTCCGCTTGGAGGGCGGCGGGGCCTCGCTCTTCTGGGAAGATCTTGATGAATATATCGAGCTCGATGAATGGCTCCCACACGTGCTGAACATGGACCCGGCAAAACTACTCGGAGCGCGCAATCGCGGCAAGAAGGCCTCGCCCGCAAAAGCACGGGCAGCACGCAAGAACGGAAAGAAAGGTGGCCGTCCAAGAAAAGCGGCCTAACGCGATCAGGTATTCATCGCCGGCGATTCGAGCGCTCGGCGATCTCGTCGCCGAAGAGCGTGCGCCACGGGATGGGGCTCCGTAGACGAGGCTACCCGAAGGGCGACATTCGTACTGCGTTGCGAAAAGGCGGAGTTCTTCTAACGGTAGTTAGCAAACTCACCGCTCGTCTGCGGAGGCGTCGCGGCGAGCTTCCGGTAATGACAGACCATGCGAATCTCCCAAACGCTCGCGACGGTGCGGCCGTTCTTCTCGTTCGAGTTCTTCCCGCCCAAGGACGACGCCGGATCCAAAGCGCTCTTTGCGACCATCGAGGCGCTGACGCCGGTGCGGCCGGCGTTCGTGTCGATCACCTACGGCGCCGGCGGTTCCACGCGCGAGCGCACGGTCGCGCTGGCGAAACAGATCCAATCCGAGACGGGACTGACCGTGATGGCGCACGTCACGTGCGTCGGTGCCTCGCGCGCCGACCTCCGCGCGCTCTTCGACGACCTCGCGCGCGCCGGCATCCAGAACGTGCTCGCCCTGCGCGGCGATCCGCCCAAAGGGGAGCAACGCTTCGAAGCGCCCCCCGGCGGTTTTTCGTGCGCGCGCGATCTCATCGAGATGCTGCACAAGAACTACGATTTTTGCATCGGTGCGGCGTGCTATCCCGAAGGGCACCCCGACGCTCGCGGCTCCGAGGCCGACATCGCGTATCTGAAAGAGAAGGTCGACGCGGGGGCTTCGTTTCTCGTCTCGCAGCTGTTCTTCGATAACGACCGCTGGTTCGCGTTCGAACGTGACGCGCGATCCGCAGGGATAACCGTGCCGATGCTGCCCGGCATCATGCCGATTACGAATGGACAGCAGATTCAGCGCTTCACCTCCGCGATCGGCGCGAGCATCCCGCCCAAGCTGTTGCGCGAGCTCGAAGCTCGCGCCGACGACGGCAAGGCCGTCGAGGATTTGGGCGTCGCGTACGCGGCGTTGCAAGCGACTCAACTGCTGCAGCACGGCGCACCGGGGGTCCATTTCTTCACGCTCAACCGCTCGCCGGCAGCGCGCGCGATCGTCTCGGCGTTAATCGCCGGAAGCGCGTGGCGCCCGTTTCTCTCGGAGCAGCCGCGATGAACGAGCGAGCGAACGCGGTCGACGACTATCTCGAAGCTCTGTTCGTGGGGGACGACGCGGCGCTCGACGGCGCGCTGGCGCGAAGCGCCGCCGCGGGCCTTCCACCGATCGCGGTCTCGGCGACGCAAGGCAAGTTCTTGCATCTGCTCGCCGCCGCGACCGGTGCGCGCCGCATCCTCGAGATCGGCACGCTCGGCGGCTACAGTGCGATCTGGTTCGCGCGCGCGCTGCCGCCGGACGGACGGCTGATTACGCTCGAACTCGATCCCGAGCATGCGGCGATCGCGCGCGCGAACCTGGCCGCCGCGGGTTTGGAAGCGCGGATCGAGGTTCGCGTCGGACCGGCGCTCGCATCGCTCGAGGCGCTCGCCGCGCAGCAGCCCGCGCCCTTCGATCTGGTCTTCATCGACGCCGACAAAGAGAACAACCCCGGCTATTTGCGCTACGCGCTCGAGCTGACCAAGCCCGGCTCGTTGATCGTGCTGGACAATGCGATTCGCGGCGGCGCCGTCGCCGATCCCGATCCGGCCGACCGTGCGGTCGCGGGCACGCGCGAAGCGCTCGCGATGATGGCAAACGATGCGCGCTTGAGCGCGACCGCCGTCCAGACCGTCGGTCACAAGGGCTACGACGGTTTTGCGATCGCCCGCGTCGTGTAACGGCGTTCGTGCCCCGGTAACAACGGCGCAATAACGAGAGCGTACCGTCGAAGCATGAACGCTTTCGACGGACTCTTGCGCGAGACGCTGGTACTCTGCGCGATGCTCTGCATTCCGGTGCTGGCGATCGCCGCGCTCGCCGGGACGGCGGTGGCGGTGGTGCAGGCGGCAACCCAGGTGCAGGAACAGACGCTGACGCTGCTCCCCAAGGTGCTTGCCGTCGGCGCGATGGCCGCGCTCTTCGGCGGCTTCGCCATGAACGCGTGCGGCCGGCTCTTCCATGATGCCTTGGCGGCGATTCCGTCGCTGCTCTCCGGCACGTGAACGGCGCATCGCTGCTCGTCTTCGCGCGCTGCGCCGGATTCGTGTCGCGCGCGCCGGGCTTCTCGCATCCGAGCGTGCCGCACCTCGTGCGTGTGGGCCTAGCGATCCTGATCGCGCTCGCCGTGTCGCCGGGCGTGCACGCGCACGTGACGAGCGCTGCCGGGTTCGTGCTCGCGGTCGCGGTGGAGTTTCTGCTCGGCGCCGCCATCGGACAAGCGGCCTCGCTGCTCTACGACGGCGCGTATGCCGGCGGCCGGTTGCTCGACGACTACGTCGGCGTGCGAGCGATCGCGCCGAGCGTTGCGATCGTCGCGCCGAGCGGATTCGGGCGCGTGTGGTCGATCGCATTCACCGGCGCGTACTTCCTGCTCGGCGGCTACCGTGCCGCGCTCGTCGGATTTGCCGACGGATTCACGCGCTTTGCGCCCGGTAGCATTCCCGACGCACACGCGGTCGGGGCCTTTGCGGCATCGCTCGCCTCCACCATCGTCCTGGTCGCCTGCGCGGTCGCCGCACCGTCGATGGCGATGGCGTTTACGGTGCAGGTGGCGCTCGCGGCGCTCTCGCGTGCCGTTCCGCGCTTCTCGAGCTTCTCGCTCTCGTTTCCGCTCGTCTTTGCCGTCGTGCTCGTCGCAAGCGCGCTCGCGATTCCGCTGTTGGCGTCGCGGGCGGGAGCGCCGGTGATGCTCGCTCCGTGGAGCGGAAAGTGAGCGAAGCATCCGGCGAGAAGCGTTTCGAAGCCACGGCGGCGCGCATCCGCAAAGCTAAGCGCGAGGGCAACGTCGTGCGCGCGCAGGAGTTCGGCGCGAACGTCGCCTTGTTGTGCGCGAGCGGTGCGGTGGTCGCGCTCGCGCCGGCGTTCGCGGCGCTCGCCGCTCAGGCCGTCCGGACGGCGGCCTCCGGCGTACCGCCGTTCGGCCCGGTGATGCAGATGGCCGGGCTCGCGCTCGCACCGATGGGCGCGGCTGCTGCAGGCGGAGCGGCGGCGTCGCTGCTGCAGAGCGGCGGGCTCGTGATCTCGCCGCCGCAGCTCAAACTCGCGCGCTTGCATCCGGGCGAAGGACTCAAACGCCTCTTCTCGCGCGACGCGCTGACGCACGGCGTGCGCGCGCTGGCCGCGTGCGCGCTCGCCGCGCTTGCGGTGATACCGGCGATTCGTCAACTCTTTGCGGTCGCGCTCAGCGGCGCCGGCGCGCGCGCCGTGGCCGCCGTGGCCTGGGACGGCGCGCAGCACGTGGTGCCGGCGATCGCCGGCGTCGGGCTGGCCTTTGCGGCGTTCGAATTCGGCGTCGCCCGCGCCCAATGGCTCAAGCGATTGCGCATGACCTTCGAGGAGTTCAAACGCGAGATGAAAGATCAGGACGGCGATCCGCTCGCGCGGGGGCGCCGGAGAGCGCTGCACCGCTCGCTGCTGCGCGGCGCGCTTTCCGACGTGAAGAAGGCGGCGTTCGTCGTCGTCAACCCGACCCACGTGGCGGTCGCGTTGGCGTACCGCCCGCCGGCAGTGCCGGTTCCCGTCGTGCTGGTGCGTGCAGCCGGCGAGGCGGCGCTGCGCGTTCGCGCGCTCGCGCGCGAGCGGCAGATACCCGTCGTTGAGAACGTTGCGCTCGCGCGGGCCTTGTTTGCCGAGTGCGCCGCCGGTCGCGCGATCCCGCCGGAACAGTACGTTGCGGTCGCCGAAATCGTGCGCGCGCTGCTGCGCGCGGGCGCCCTCGCATGAATCGTCTGCCGGTATATCTGTTCGCGGCGGGGCTGCTCGCGATCGTCGGCATCCTGATCGTGCCGCTGCCGCCGGCGCTGCTCGACGTGTTGCTCGGCATCAACATCTTTGCCTCGGCGCTGGTGCTGCTCTTGGCCGTGACGATCGAAGATCCGCTGGAGTTTTCGGCGTTCGCTCCGGCATTGCTGGTCGCGACGCTCTTTCGCCTCGCGCTCGACGTTTCGGCGACCCGCCTCATCCTCACGCAGGGCGCGACGCCCGGCGCGGTCGGATCGATCGTTCCGGCCTTCGGTGAATTCGTCGTGCACGGAAACCTCGTCGTCGGGATCATCGTCTTTGCCATCTTGATCACGATTCAGTTCGTCGTGATCGCCAGCGGTTCGCAACGCGTAGCGGAGGTTGCGGCGCGCTTCACGCTCGACGCGATGCCCGGCAAACAGATGGCGATCGACGCGGAGGTGCACGCCGGCTCGCTGGATGTTGAGTCCGCTCGAGCGCGGCGCGCGGCCGTTCAACGCGAGGCCGATTTCTACGGCGCGATGGACGGTGCGGGAAAATTCGTCAAGGGCGATGCGGTGGCGGCGCTCGTGATCGTCGCGCTCAACCTGCTCGGCGGCGTCGTCGTCGGCGTTGCGTACGACCGTCTCTCACCGGGCGATGCGATCGGGACCTTTGCGCTGCTCTCGATCGGGAACGCGCTGGTTACGACGCTTCCCGCGTTCCTGATCTCGACCGCGATGGGCATGATGGTGACGCGCGTCGCCGCCGACGGCGCGCTCGGCGCCGATCTGGCGGCGCAGCTCTTCGCGCGTCCGGACGTCTTGCGGAGCGCAGGCGCGCTGCTCGTCGTGCTCTCCTTCGTGCCGGCGCTGCCGCGCCCGGTTTTTCTCTTGCTTGGCCTTGCGTCGTTCGCGCTCGCGCAAGCGGCCGTTCACCGCAAGACCATGGCGCAGCGGCGCGCGCGCGACGACGCCGAGCACGCGAAACGACGCGCCATGCGCCGGCCGGAGCTGGCACTGGGCTTGGTGGGCGTGGATGCGATGTCGATCGACGTGGGCGCGGATCTCGCCGCGCTGCTCGCGCCGCCGCTTGCCGAGGCGATGCTCGACCGCATCGGCGAGGTGCGCCGCGCGCTCGCGAGCGAGATCGGGGTCGTGCTTCCGGGCGTGCGCTTGCGTGACGATCTCGCACGCGATCCGGGCACGTATGCGATTCGCGTGCGCGACCGCATCGTCGGTGAGGGGCGCCTGCAGCTCGGCAGGCTGCTGGCCGTGGCCGACGTTCCGGTGCTCGAGCGGCTCGACGCGGCGGTGGGATGCGAACCCGTCTACGGGCTGCCGGCCGCCTGGATCGAGACGGGCCGGCGCGAGCGCTTCGCCGACGCCGGTGCACTGGTCTTCGATCCCGTCTCGGTCGTCGGTTCGCACGTCGCCGAGAGCGCCCGGCGCTACGCGAGCGAGCTGGTCGGCCGTCAGGAGCTGCAGACGCTGCTCGAGCATCTGCGCGCCTCGATGCCCGCGCTTGTGAAGGAGATCGGCACCGACGCCTTCCCGCTCGGCGTGCTGCACCGCGCGTTCGGGCATCTGCTGCGGGAGGGCGCATGGCCGCGCGATCCGGTTGCGGTGCTCCAGGCGATGCTCGAGTGCCCCGGCCGCGACCCGCGGGAGCTTGCCGAAGCGGCCCGGCGGGCGATCGTTCCCGACCAACTCCGGCGGCGAGGGATCGCGCGCCTCGAGCCGCTGGTGCTCGAGCCCGAGCTCGAACGGGAGCTCGCTCGGGCGTGGACCGGCGCGGGCGCCGAGCCGGCCCCCGACCCCGAGCGCGCCCTGCTGGTGCGAGATGCGGTGGCCGCCTACGCGGCGCGGGTGCCGCAGGAGCGCGCGGCCGTCCTCTGCGGCGGAGCGCTGCGGCCCGCCCTAGCGGATTTCTTGCTCCGGTCGGGAATCCGGGTCGAGGTCTTCGGCTATGCCGAGCTGCCGCCCGAGCTGAATCTGGCGCCCGCCGGGATGATCGAATTGACGCCCCAGCCGGCAGGCTGGTAAACTTTTCGGGTTTAAATCCCACCGGCCCGGCGGTCAGCCCGGGCCGATTTTACTCGCGTCTATCGGAAGCGCAATGAGCTGGAATACCGTTAAACCGTTCGTCAAGGCGGTGGCGCTGATCGCGCTCGTCGCCTACTCGCTGTGGGAGATCCTTCCCGTCGATCAGCGGATCCATCTGGGTTTGGACCTGCAGGGCGGCTCGCGTCTGTTGCTCCAGCTCTCGCCCACCTCCGACGTGAAGACGATCACGCCGGAGGTGCAGGCGCAGACCAAAGAGGTCATCGATCATCGTATCAACGCACTCGGCGTGACCGAGCCGCAGATCACCAACGTCGGCTCCACCCGGCTGCTGGTCGAGATTCCGCAGCTCAAGAACCCTGACGAAGCGGAGAAGCTGATCAAAGAAGTTGCGGTGCTCGACTACAAGATCATGCCGCAAGACGTTGCCGCACGGGCAAACGCCGCGCTCCAGATCGTCAACGCAGCCAAGACGCCGGGCATCACGCCCAAGCAGCTCGCGGCGGCGAAGGCTTACGTTGAGATCGGCGCCTACGATGCGAGCGGTCCGGTCGTCTACACCGGTAAGGAACTCAAGGCCGCGCAAGCGAGCTACGATCAGTCCGGCAATCCGAACATCACCTTCCAAACCAAGGACCCCTCGAAGTTCGGCCAAATGACCAGCGCCAACGTCGGGAAGCTGCTCGCCACCTTCCTCGACAAGCGCTATGTCTCGGCTGCCACGATCCAAAGTCCGATCTTCGACAGCGGACAGATCACCGGCCAGTTCACGCAGCAAGAGACGCTGACGCTCGCGAACGAGCTCAACGCCGGCGCGCTGCCGGCGCACATCGACATCATCGAGAAAGAGTCGATCGGTCCGACGCTCGGCAAGCTCGACTTGATCCAGTCGCTCAAGGCCTCGATTCTCGGTCTGGGGCTCGTGCTGCTGTTCATGATCGTCGTGTACCGCCTGCCGGGCTTCCTCGCCGACGTCGCGCTCGTGATCTACGTGCTCGTGATGCTCGCGATTCTCGCGCTCGCGCACGCGACGCTCACGCTGCCGGGCATCGCCGGTTTCGTGCTCTCGATCGGTATGGCGGTCGACGCCAACGTGCTGATCTTCGAGCGCATCAAAGAAGAGCTCTGGAACGGCAAATCCTTCCGCGCCGCCGTGCGCGTCGGATTCACCCGCGCCTTCTCGGCCGTCTTCGACAGCCACTTCACGACGATCGTCGGCGCCGGCGTGCTCTACATGCTCGGCACCGGCACCGTGCAGGGCTTCGCGTTCACGCTCTTCTGGGGTACCGCGGTCTCGCTGTTCACCGCCGTCTTCATCACGCGCTTCTTCGTCGACACGCTGGTCGACAACAACATACTCACCTCGCCGGAACTCTACGGCGTCAAGAGCGAGGACGTCGGCGTCTTCGCCAAGGCGGGGGCATAGGATTCGCACATGCTGTTTCGCAGACTGAACTGGAATATCGTCGGCTGGTTCCGCACCGTCTCGCTGATCTCGTACCTCGTGATCGGCCTCGGCGTCGCGGCCATGATCTACCACGGGTTCGAAGGCGGTCAGGGCTTCCAGCCCTCGCACATGCTGCGTCTGGGCCTCTCGTTCACCGGCGGCACCGAAGTCGACGTCACCTTCAACACGCCCACCACGACCGACGCGCTTCGTAGCGGCCTTGCATCGCTGAACCTCGCCGACGAACGCATCAACACCGTCGGCGACGGCAACGTGCGCTTCACGATCGCCACCCAAACCTCGTTCGCCAACGACTCCGTGCCGCTCAAAGACGCGCTGAGCAAAGTGGCGGCGTTCGACCCCAACAGGCTGAGCATCACGGCGATCGGACCGTCGCTCGGCGGCGAGTACCTGCGCCTGGCGCTATGGGCGCTGCTCATCGCGCTCGGCATCCAGTTCCTCTACATCGCCTTCCGCTTCGGCTGGAACTACATCTTCGGCCTCGTGACCGTGATCGCGCTCGCGCGCGACGCGCTGATGATGATCGGCATCTACGCGCTCGCCAACCGGCCGGCCGACGACGCCTTCCTTGCCGCGGTGCTGACCGTCATCGGCTACTCGGTCATGGATACGATCGTCATCCTCGACCGTATCCGCGAGAACACGAAGATCATGGGCGGCGCGCCGTACGAGACGATCGTCAACGAGTCGATCAAGCAGACGATGACGCGATCGGTCAATACGCTCGCGACCGTCGTGATCACGCTCGTCGCGCTGCTCGCGCTCGGCGGTGCCAGCCTCAAGAACTTCGCCTTCGCGCTGCTCGTCGGCATCTGCTCGGGCGGCTATCACTCGATCTTCTACTCGGCGCCGCTCGTGCTGGTGTTTCGCAAGCGCCAGTTGGAGGCGGCCGCGCGCAAGCGACGCGAAGGCGCCTCCACCGAGCGCACGTCGTCCCGCACCGATGCCGTCCCCGCTCGCGGTGCGTCGCGCGACGACGTGATCGCGGCGCGCCGCGCGCGTCGCGAGAAGCAGAAGAGCACGCGGCCCGCGCAAACCTCGCCGGTGCGCTACAAGCGCGCCAAATCGGCCGTCGAAACGGCGGAGATGGAACCGATCGATCCGCTCGACGCGCAGGAGTCTGGCTTGCACGACGAAGCCTACGACGCCGGTCACGAGGCGATCAACCTAAACCTCGAAGGCTTCGACCTGCCGGAGCATGAGCCGCACGCCGAGCGGCAAGAGTAACGCCCTGCCGCCTCCGACCGCATCGGAGGCGGCCTTCGAGCGCGCGCTCGCGGCGCTCGGCACGAGCGTCGATCCCCACGACGAGCGCGACGCCTTCGTCGAGCAGGCGTTCGCGAAGAAACGCGAATATCTCGACGACCGCTACGGCACGATCGGCGACGCGTCGCACTTTCATTCCAAACTCGCGGGCGTCTCGTTCGAGGGGCGTCAGGACGTCATCGCCGGCCTGCGCGAAGACGTCGAGTTGCGGCTGGAACGTCAGCCCGCCAACATCCACGATCCGAACGCCATAGCCGTGTATTACGGCGCACTCCAGCTCGGCTTCATCAAGGCCGGTATCGCGAAGCATCTGGCTCCGCGTATGGACGACGGCGCGCGCTATCGGGCTCGCATCGAATCGATCACGGGCGGTACGAACGAACGCCACCGCGGGGTCAACATCTACGTGTGGCGCGATGCCGGCGCGATGGTCGCAGCGCGTTCGGAACGGGAACGGCGGCTGCACGCCGACGACGACGTCGAGCGCGCGGTCCGCGAGGCGCTGATCGGATCCGCGCTGCCGCACGACGCGCAGTACCGGGCGCTGGAACGCGTCGAGGCGGGTGCAAACACGCTGGTCGTGATGGGCACCGGGCGCGGTAAGTCGTTCTGCTTTCAATATCCCGCGGCGGTGCGCGCGCTGCGGAGCGGCGGCAAGACGCTCGTGCTGTATCCGCTACGCGCGCTGGCGAACGATCAGTACGAGGCGTTGCAGCGCAAACTCGACCCGTTGGGGCTGCGCGTCTATCGCGCGAACGGCTCGATCGAGCACGACGAGCGCGACGAACTCTTCGAGGCGCTACGCAGCGGCGCGTGGGACGTCGTCCTCGCGACCCCGGAGTTCTTGGAGTTTCACCGCAAGGAGTTCACCGGTGCGAGCGCACCGTCGCTGGTCGTGATCGACGAGGCGCATCATCTTTACGAGTCCACGCACCGCGCCGCCTACGGGCGCCTGGGTGAGACCATCCGCTCCCTGGGAACGCAGCAAGTGCTGGCGCTGACGGCGACCGCCGACGACGACGCGTTCGCCACGATCGTACGCGACCTCGGCATCACGGCGTGGGTCGTCGACCCGACCGTCCGCGAGAATCTGCGCGTGATCGACGCGCGCGGAAAACGCGACAAGAACGAGTACTTGACCGAGCTCTTTCGCGGCGGCGACAAGGGGATCGTCTACTGCAATTCCCGCCGAGAGACCGCGGGCGTGGCCGACGCGCTGCGCAAGAAGCTGGGCAACGCGGTGATGTTCTATCACGGCCAGATGCCCACGCCGGATCGGCGCGAAGTCGAGCGCTTCTTTCGGGAAGGCGGCCTGCAGGTCGTCGTCGCGACCTCGGCGTTCGGCGAGGGAATCGATCTCCCCGACGTACGCCACGTCGTGCTCTACCACATCAACTTCAGCTTCACCGAGTTCAATCAACAATCGGGCCGTGCCGGGCGCGATGGGGAGCACGCGGAGATTCATCTGCTATTCGGCGAGCGCGATCGCGCGCTCAACGACTACATCATCGACCGTGAGGCGCCGACGCTCGCGACCTTGCGCGAGCTCTACCGCGGGATTCGCGGGCTCGCCCACGACGGCTTCGTGCGCATGACGTACGCGGATATGTCGCGCACGCTGGGAATCGACAAGACCGACGAGCGCACGGTGAGCCTCGCGCTGCATATCTTCGAGGACGAACGGCTCGTCGAGATCGGTGAGGACGACGACGGACGCTTCGTGCGCTTTCTCCCGGTTGATGGCAAGATCGACCTCGAGCGCAACGAGCGATTCGCCGAAGGCGAGGCCGAACGCGAGAGCTTCGCGCGTTTTTGCGAGCTCGTGCTCACGGCGAAGGCCGACGCGCTCGAACGCATCATCAACCGGCCGATCTACCCGCAGCGCGTGGAGCTGTTGCGATGATGGAAGACGGGCGCCGGCCGGCGGCCGTCGTGCTCGGCATCTTCGAGCATCCGCCGCACGGCGTGATCTTCGTCGAACGCTCGGAACGGATGCGCAGTCATGCCGGCCAGATCGGCTTGCCCGGGGGCGGCATGGACCCTCAAGACGGCGGCGATCTGCGCGAGACGGCGATGCGCGAGCTGCACGAGGAGGTCGCGGTCGCGCGCGAGCGCGTGACGATATTGGCGGAGCTTCCGACGATTCGCGCTCGCGTCAACAACTATGCGGTTACGCCGTTCGTGGCGACGATCGCTCCGGGCGATTTGCGCATCGACGCGACCGAGACGGTCGGGGTCTTCACGGTCCCGCTCGAAACGGTCGTGGGCGAGCTGCGCGAGGACACGATCCGGATCGGCTCGTTCGATGTTCTCTCGCCCGTGCTCGATCACGGCGAACGGCGGGTGTGGGGCTTGACCGGGTTCATCCTGCGTTCGTTCGTGGACGCGTGGAACGACCCGCAGGGTGCGATGCGCGCCGCGATCGAGGCTCGCCTGAAACCCGCACCGTAGCCGCGCGGTTACGAGCGCGCGAGCGATCCCGCCACGTGGATCAGGCCGTTCGCTTGGTCGCCGAACGGCGCGAAGCGTTCGTCGTGGGTTTGTCCGGCATCGTAGCGCTTGTAGATCTGTTGTAAGATCGCCGCGAACCGAAAGATGTTGAAGACGTGGTACCAATGCACGTGGCTAACGTCGAAGCCGGTGAGCTCGGCATAGCGTTGCACGACGCCGGCGCGGTTCGGAAAGCCGTCGCGCCACGTAGGCATGCCCCAGGCGCGGAAGGCCGGCGGGTCGCCGGCTTCCGGCCATAGCGCAAGCACGTAGCCGAGGTCCATCAGCGGATCGCCGTAGGTACACATGTCCCAGTCGAGCAGCGCCGTGATGCGCGACGGTTCGTCCGGGGCGACCAGCATGTTGTCGAGCTTGAAGTCGTTGTGGACGATCGCCGCCGCCGGGGAGGACGGCTGGTGCTCACGCATCCACGCCAGCAGCGGCGAGGCATCGGCCGAGTGCGCGGTCTGAGCCGCTTCCCAGCGGCTTGCCCACCCGTCGAGCTGCCGCTGAAGATACCCATCGGGTTTCCCGAGGCCATCGAGCCCGGCGGCTTCGACGTCGACGCGGTGCAGATCGGCCAAGGTTCGAATGAACGCCTCGCCGAGACGCTGCGCGAAGGACGCGTCGCCCTGCAGCGCGGACGGCACGTCGCGCCGGATCGCCATCCCGTGCTTGCGTTCTTCGATGACGAAATCGCTGCCGATGACGGCCGGGTCGGTGCAAAGCAGAAAGCTCCGCGGCGCGAGTGGGAAGCTCGCGTAGAGCTTCGAGAGCACGGCGTGCTCGCGCCTCATGTCGTGCGCGGCTTTGGCGACCGGTCCGAGCGGCGGGCGGCGCAGCACCCACTCGCGATCGCCGAAGGCGATGAGATAGGTGAGGTTCGCGTGCCCGCCGCCGAACTGGCGCACGGTAAACGGGCCGTCGGCGCCTTCGAGGTGCCCGCGCAGGTACGTATCGAGGTGCTCGAGCGGCAGTCGCTCTTCCTCGCGAACCTCGATCACTTCGGGGTCGGCGCTCATTTGAGGTACTCCAGATGCGCGATATCGTTGATCGTGACGATCAAGCGCCGGTCGCCCCGCGCACGCACGATATTGAGCGACGTGTTGCCGGTCGGGAAGAAAAAGTCGGCGCCGAGGCCGAGCAGGTGCGCAAAGTACGCGTTGATCGCGCCCGCGTGCGAGAAGACCGCGACGCGTTCGCCGGGGTGCGCCGCGACGATCGCGGCGGCGGCATCGCACATCCGTCCGCGGATCTGCGCCGAGGGTTCGGTGCCTTCGAGGTGCGACCAGCCGCCGCGGGAGATGGCGATCTGCGCCAGCTCCTGCATGCCCACGCTGCCGACACCCGCAAGCTCCACCTCGCGTAGGCGCGCGTCGATCGCAATTCCGACTCCGAGCGCGTCTGCCAGCGGCTCGGCGGTTTGCGCGCATCGTTGCAAGGGGCTGGCGTACAGCGCCGTGATTTCGCGACGCTCCAGCCGCTGAGCGAGCGCTTTGGCTTGGCGCGTGCCCCGCAGGCTGAGCGGAGGATCGATGTCGTCAGGCGTGAGCGGCTCGGCGGGGTCGTGCTGCAAGGCGTCGCCGTGGCGAACGAAGATCAATTCGGTCGCGCCGTGCGCGACGTGAAAATCATCCATCGTGCTTTGCGAGCTCAGCCTTCGCGATCGAGCGCAGGTGAACTTCGTCGGGTCCGTCGGCGATGCGCAGCGCGCGTGCCGCGATCCAGGCGTGCGAGAGTCCGGTATCGTCGAGCAGCCCTTCGGCGCCGAACGCTTGAATCGCTCGGTCGACGACGCGCTGCGTCATGCTCGGCGCCTCGACTTTAGCCATCGCGATGGCCGTGGCCGCCAGCTTGTTGCCGTGGCGATCCAACTGCTCGGCGGCGTCGTACACGAGATGCCGCGTAGCATCGATTTCGATGCGCGAACGGGCGATCCACTCGCGAATCACGCCTTGTTCGGCGAGCGGCTTGCCGAAAGCCACGCGCTCGCGGACGCGCCGGCACATCGCACGGAGCGTACGTTCGGCAACGCCGAGCAGGCGCAAGCAGTGATGCAGCCGTCCCGGCCCCAGCCGTCCTTGCGCGATCTCAAAGCCGCGCCCTTCGCCGAGTATCAGGTTTGACACCGGCATGCGCACGTTTTCGAAGGCGATCTCGCAGTGCCCGAACGGAGCGTCATCGTAGCCAAAGACGTGCAGCGGGCGCACGACGCGCACGCCGGGCTCGCGCATGGGCACGAGGATCATCGACTGCTGCAGATGTTTGGGCGCGTTCGGGTCGGTCTTGCCCATGAAGATCAGCACCTGCGTGTGCGGGTGCATGCCGCCCGTCGTCCACCACTTGCGACCGTTGAGGACGTAGTGATCGCCGTCGCGTACGATCGATGCCGAAATGTTCGTTGCGTCGGAGGACCCGCGGTCGGGCTCGGTCATCGCAAAGCCGCTGCGAATACGGCCTTCGAGCAGCGGAATCAGCCAGCGCTCCTTTTGCTCAGGCGAGCCGTATCGCGCGAGCACCTCCATGTTCCCGGTGTCGGGAGCATTGCAATTGAAGACCTCGGGCGCGATGGCCGGTGAGGTGCCCATCAGCTCGCAGAGCGGTGCGTAGTCTCGGTTGGAGAGGCCGGCGCCGTACTCGGGTTCGGGAAGGAAGAGATTCCAGAGACCCGTCGCCTGCGCGCGCGCCTTGAGTTCTTCCATGATGCCGGGCTGCGTCCAGCGGCTGTTCCCCGCGCCGATCTCTTCGAAGTAGCGCGCTTCGTTCGGGTAGACGTGGTCGCGCATGAACGCCTGCAAGCGTTCGCGCAGCGGTGGTGTTGCCGTCATAGGCCGGGCTTCAAGCTCTACCGCGCCGTCGCCTTGCCGCACCCGTTGGAGAAAATAAAACGCGGTACGTGCCGAAGCACGCACCGCGTTTCGTCAACCAGGAGGATACTCTGGTTACGGGTTGTTGAAGTTGAATCCGAGACCGGCGTAGAGGCCGTTGTGGGTGTATCCCGGCGTCGGCGAATTCGCTTTCGCGTTTCCACGGTTGCCGTTGTATCCCAGATCGAACCAAAGCGGCGATTTCGGACCGAACTTGTAGATTCCGCCGATCTTGTAGGTCTGCAGCGAGTACTGCATCGACAGCGACTGACCCAGACCGGTGTACGTGCCACGGGTATTCGGGTAGTAGTAGTAGCTGCCGTACCACGAGAGCTGCTGATCCGCATCCGGGAGTTTCTCGGCACCGAAGCCGAAGCCGGCCTGGTTGGGATAGCCGTTGTTCGTGGCGTTGAACTCCCAGCCGATGCCGACGTAAACGCGCGGATTGAGGATCTTGTAGCCGGCGTGCAGTTCGGTGAACGTATCGCGTTCCACGAAGGCGGGAACGTAGGACGCACCGTTGTTGCCGACCGTCGTCACGTAGCACGATTGATCCGTGAGCGACGCGCAGGTGTGGTTGTAGCGGTACTGGTTGTAGTCGATACCCGCATAGAACGGGCCGAACTCACCAGCGGCGCGAGCCGACCACGAGCCCGTGTTGCGGTTGCCCGCGCTGAACTCGTTGTAGGTCTTGCCGGTGATCGTGTAGTCGCCCGCGAGGAACAGATCCGGCGTGGTCGTGTGGACCGGAACCGGAGTCGGCGTGGGCGGGGGCGGCGGCGGCGGAGCCGTCGGAGCCATCGTCGGTTCGGGAGTCGGCGGGGGCGTCGGCGGGACGTACCGCACGACGACGACCTGCTTATCCGGAACCCACTGAACGTAGGCGTTCATGGCTTCGGCGATAACGCGAAGCGGAACGACGACGACGCCCTTGTAGATCTCGGGAGCGACGTCCAGCGGACGCTTCTCGTTGTTGATGGTGACTTCGGGAACGCCGACCGTTACTTCGACGTCGGCGCCGGGCTTGGTCACATGGACCGTTTTGCTGCCGGCGTCATAAGAGACCGTTGCGCCCGTTTGCTCGAACATCGCTCGTAGCGGAACGAGAACCGTGTCGCCCTTCACAAGGGCCGCGAGCACGCGTCCGTTCTTGAGCGTATCTGGCGTGGCGTCAACGTGGTGATCGTTGAACAGGATAGGGACTTCTTGCGGGGCGGCGGCGGGAGCCGGCGCGGCCGCTAGAACTGCCCCAAGGACCAGTGCTAACATTCGTAGTTTTTCCTTATAGATTGAATCGAGAAAAGCGTCGCCGTCCTAAAAGGGCGTGGCAACGAACTTTCTTGAGACGATAGTACCATTCGGCTTCCGGCCGCTATAACCCCACTGGCCGCTAAAGGCCTTGAAGCCCGGCTGGAAGTTGAGGGTGATCCAACCTACTTCGCCCTTGGGCGAGCGCCATTTTCCTGAGAGCTGAGGAGCATTCAGGGTACCGCTGATCTGCAGGACGCCGTTGCCGGATTTGGTGCTGCCTTCGGCGCTGCCGACGACCGTGTCGCCGACCTGCGTGAAGTGGAGGGTGCCGACGAGGAGCTGGTCGCCGGTGATCTGCACGACCCAGTCTCCAGTGATGTTGGGGGACACCCCCTGAGCCGAAACGGCTCCGGGAGCAACGAGGCTGATGACCGAAAACGCGAGTGCGATGATTGCGTGCTTCACGAAGCCTCTTTCTGACAATGCGAACCGCCACACACCCCGGTGTCGGTCACCCAAGTATGGCTGACGGTTAAGTATTTGTTCGGAAGGGAGGGTGAAGAGCCCCGCCAAGCGGGCCCTCGTTTGATGACCTAGCTCAACGGCCAACCGAAACCAACCGTCGAGAACATCCATGCGCGTCAGCCCCCGGAGGTAGTATGCCCAAAATACTCGCCCTGCTATCCGCCCTGGTGCTCGGTCTCCAGGCGCTCCCCGCCGCCGCCTTCAGCGTGGAGGACGTGCTGAGCGCGCCCTTCGTGGACGACCTGACCGCCTCGCCCGACGGCAGCGTGCTGGTGTGGAAAGTGCACGTCGGGGGCGAGCGCAACCTCTACACCAACGCCGGGGGCGCCGTCCATGCCGTGACGCGCTACGCGGCCGACGACGGCCAGGACATCGCGGGCGTGCAGATCCTTCCCTCGAACGACGCGGTCGTCTATCTGCGCGGGGGCGTGGACGACAACGCGGGCGGCGAGAACCCCAATCCGGCCTCGCTGCTCCCGCCGCCCGTCCGGTCGATCCAGCTTGCGCCGCTGGCCGGCGGCGACCCGGTGCAGCTCGGCTTGGGCAACGCGGCCTCGGTCTCGCCGCGCGGCGATGCGGTGGCGTTCACGAACGAGCAGGGCGTCCTGAGCGTGGTGACGCTGACCAAAGCCGGCTCGACCTACGCGGCGGGCAAGCCGGTCGCGCTCGCGATCCGCGGGCAAGCGAGTAACCCGGCCTGGTCGCCGGATGGAACGCGGATCGCGTTTACCGACGCGCGCGGCGATCATTCGTTCATCGTGATCTACACGCCGGCCAAACAGCAGTACCTGTATGTATCGCCCGAGTTCTCGCAGGACGACGGTGCCGTGTGGTCGCCGGACGGCACGCGCGTGGCGTTCGTTCGCACGCCGGGCGCGCGCGAGAACGAATCGCTGTTTCTCGACCCGCCGCACGATCCGTGGTCGATTTGGGTTGCCGACGGGTCGACGGGACGCGCGCGGATGGCCTGGCAGGCGCGCCGTGGGATGGGCGAGACGTTTTACGAGGATGCCTTCAACAACGCCGAGCTCTGGTGGATGCAGGGCGATCGCATCGCGTTCTTGTGGGAAGGTGACGGCTGGGCGCACCTCTACACCGTGCCGGCCGGCGGGGGCGATGCGGCCAAACTCACCGACGGGAACTTCGAGGTTGAGACGGTTACCACGACCCTCGACCGCACGCAGCTCCTCTACGCAACCAATCAGGGCGACATCGACCGGCGGCATATCTGGAGCGTCGGCGCCGACGCGCATCCGCGCGCGCTCACGTCGGGAACGAACGATCAATGGTCCCCGACGCCGCTTGCCGGAGGAGGACTCGCGTACGTTGACGCGGGCTATGCCCAGCCCCCGGCCGTAACCCTCGCGGGGAGCCCGGGCTCCACCCTCGTGGCCGTTCAAACCCCCGCGGCGTTTCCGTCGAGCGATCTCGTGCAGCCGCAGCTCGTAACCTTCCGTGCTCCCGACGGCACGCTCATCCACGCGCAACTCTTCGTGCCCAAGACGGCGGGCAAGCATGCCGCAATCGTATTCGACCACGGCGGCCCGGTGCGCCAGATGCTGCCCGGCTTTCACTATATGGAGGCGTACACGAACCTCTACGAGATGAACCAATATCTCGTGAACCGCGGCTTCGTCGTGCTCTCGATCAACTATCGCGGCGGCATCATGTACGGCCACGATTTCCGCGAAGCCAAGCACCTGGGATGGAAGGGCGCATCGGAGTATCAAGACGTGCTCGCCGGCGCGCGCTGGCTGCAGCAGCGTCCGCAGGTCGATGCGAAGCGTGTCGGCATCTACGGCCTCTCCTACGGCGGATTGCTGACGGCACTCGGCTTGGCACGAAACTCCGACGTGTTCAAGGCCGGCGCGGATTTCGCCGGCGTACATAACTGGGCAACGATGGCGGATTGGTATGCCGGCAAGGCGGTCGGAACGCCCGAGCAGCGAGCCCTCGCCGTGTCGTCCTCGCCGATCGGTGCGCTCGCGACGTGGAGGTCGCCGGTCTTCCTCTCGCAGGGCGACGACGATCGCAACGTTACGTTCTCGCAAGGCGTCGACCTCGCAACCCGCCTGCGCGATCGCGGCGTGCGCGTGGAGACGATGGTCTTCCCGAACGAGACGCACGAAAACATCGTGTGGGCGCAGCTCGTCGCGCAGTATCAGGCGGCGGCCGATTTTCTCGCGCGCGAGCTGCACCAGAGCGCCCCTTAGGCGACGGCGCCGGCGAACGTGCCCTGATCGACCGCGTTGTAGAACGCGTTATCGGTCTCGCTGATCGCCGGCGCCCACGGATCGAGTTGCTTCTTCGATATGGGGTCGTGAATCGTCGGTCCCACGGCGTCGGCATATGACGAGCCGCCGAAGGGCGCGAAGCGCGTGCTCTCGCGATGCGCGAGGATCAAGTCGTTGACCGCCGCCGCGGCGGCCGAGGCTTCGTTGCGCAGCGATGCATCGAGGCGGCCGTCGCTTGCGATCGCGGTGAACGCGGCGATCGCGGGCCGGTCGGCGTGCCACGGCATATCGGGCGTGGCATCCGGGAAGCGGACCATGCCCGGAACCGAGCGCAGATCGCCGTTGATCGCTTGAGCGACCGACGTATCGCCCGCGGCCGAGGCCGCGGCGTCGTCGTTGAAGCGCTTGATCGCCCGTTCGGCCGAGGCCAACTTCGCCGGGCTCAGATCGAGGACGTCGAATGCGGCAGCCGGACCGATCGCGCCTTCGTCGGTAGCATAGCGCGTACGCATGACGTCGCTCGTTACGGCTTTGGCCATCGCGCCGGGGTCGTTCAGATGCGCGGCGATATCCTCGGCGACCGTCGAGGGCACACCGGGCGAGAGCATCGTCTCCGGGCTTGCCGCGAGGTATTTCACGCCCGCGCGCGAGAGCGCGTCGGCAAATCCCATGCTCGCCATCAAGCACTGATTCGCGACGACGCCGTCGACGCCGCGATTCGCGTCCTCCGGGTGCGCTTGCGCGTGCAGAGCAACGCCGTCGGCGATCGCCTGCGCGATCTGCGGCATCGGCATGACGCGCCCGAACGAATCCGCCTCGAGGCCGCCGCCGTCGCCGGCGCCGTGATCGACGAGGTCGATCCAGGTCTGCCGAGCGCCCGACGCCTCGGCGTTGTCGAGCGTGCGTTTCACGAACTGCGCGAGGGTGCGCGGATCGGCCATGTCGTCGCCGGGATTACGCGATACCTTCGAGAGCGCGCCGTCCGCAATCGTGTACCGATCGGATTCGAGCCCGTCGCCCTTTGCGTGCCGAACCGCGCCCGTATCCTCGACCGTGAACTGGATCGAGGAATCCGCGGCGCTTACCGCCCGGGCTTGCGCAAGCACCTCAGCTTGCGATGAATCGAGATTGTTGTCGCCGTCGCGATAGATGCCGAACTCGAGCCCGCGGCTGCGCGGCGCAATGGGAGTGGAAACCTGCACGGGGTTCCTCCTGGAGAAGTTGTTGGTGCAGGTCTTACTGCGTCGGGCGACGCGCGTGACTAGGGGCTCAGCCCTTTCGGCCACCACGCCAGCGCATCAAAGGGCGCTCGTAAAGATGCGTGAGCAAGAAGCCCACGAGCGTTGTTGCGGCCAGTACCTTCGCGGCGAAGAACCAGGTTTCGAACCCGTGGAGCCCACGATACGGCCCACCCCAGCGTGCGGCGATCCCCGCCGCAATCGGGGCGTTCCAAAGGTACATGTTGTACGAGATACCGGAGAAGAAGCGCAGTACGGGATTCCCCACCGCCAGTTGGAAGCTGCGCGTCGCCGCGAGGCCGGCGAGGGTGAAGAACGCGAGGAAGACGGCGATCTCGAGGTTATGCACCGTCTGCCATTCCCACGCGATGGGTCCTCCGCCGACGCGATTGACCTGTTCGAACACGTAGCCGATCGCAATGAGAGCTACGATCGAAACGCAAACCATTTCGACTCGGACGCGCGCGGAGAGATCGGCGCCCGCAATCCACCGGTGATAGACGTATGCGCTCGCCATGCCGATCGCAAAGAGGGCGATGACGTTCGGCAACTGAGATGCCCAGATGAAGATCCCCGCGAGCGCGGTCGACGCGATCGCGTTCGAGTAGGCGATCGTCACGAGCACGCAGAGCGCGGTTGCAATGGCCGGGCGCTTGACCATGAGGATCGCGATGAGCGGAAAGACGACGTAGAACTCGACCTCGACAGCGAGCGACCAAAAGTTGCTGTTGAGCGACGTATAGGCCGGCTCGAAGAAGCCATGCAGGAAGAACGCGTGGATGACGACGTCGTTCGCGCGCGAGATTCCCGGTTGGGCGTTGAACGGATCGAACAGTGCGATGATGAAGAGCGCGAGGTAGTACGAGGGCACGATTTTCCAGACGCGCCGCGAGACGTATTCGGAGAGCTTCGGGAAAGGGCGCTTGCCGCAAGCGGCCGCGGCGTACGGCAGCATCAGGCAAAAGCCGCTTATGAAGAAGAAGACCTGAACGCCGAAATAGCCGGCCTGCGTGAACGTGTGGAACTCGAACGGAATCCCGATCCCGTTGAGCTGGAAGGCAAAATGCGTGCTGAGGTACACGTGAAAGAGCACGACCATCAAGATCGCGAGCCCGCGCAGTCCGTCGACGATGGGGACGCGCTCCGTGTCCGACGCGAGGCTGGTCTTGACCATACCGCCGGATACGTACCGGGCGCTCGATTCTCCCGCGCTCGGCCCCGTGGCCTTCTTTCGATATCCTTTACCGTAGCTTTACCGTAGCTTTGTAGATTCCATACACTAAGCGGTCTTTTTACCGTTCCTTGTTCCTAATTTAATAAGCGAGCGCTCGTACACTAGAGGTCAGCACCATTGGAAGTTCTGGCGGGTGAGAGTTGCGGTGAGTGCGCGCCGGTTTGTGCACCGGCAACTGCTGCTTTTCGACCCGGAGGCCCCTCGTGAACGCAAGAATGCTCGTTGCTCTGTCGCTGCTGGTTTCAGTAGCGGCCTGTTCGGGCGGGGGATCGTCGCTCTCGCCCTCCACGCCTAAGAGCCCGGCCGATTCGGCCGTCTCCAAGCAACATGTAAAACCGCAGGACACGCTCGGCGGCGTCGGCGGTAAACTCGGTACCGATGGTGACGGCATCGACATCCTTCTCGGCGACGCGCCACCGCAGATCGGCAATCTCGTCGCGTCGGAGATCGATCTCGGCGTCGACAGCGTCGCCGTCGTTTCGAACGGCGTGGTCACGCCGATCGCCACGTTCTCGACGCCGTACGTCGTGAACGTCATGGAGAACGAAGGCCAGCCGTCGTCGATCGGTATCTCACAATATTACACCGGCACTTACGACCACATTCAGTTCACGTTCGACGTCGCGTCGAGCAAGGTCGTCGCCGGCGGTGCGAATTATCCGATCTCGTTCCTCACCAGCAGCGCCCTCTCGACGGCGGGCGCGGGTTCGACCACGACGACCACGGCGGCTAACGGCGCCGTAACGGTGACCGTCGCCGGCAACTTCCTCGACGGCGGCAGCCCGGCCAGCGCCGTGCAGGCCGACTTCAACGCGCTCGAATCGCTCGCGCAGAACGCGAGCGGCGGCATCATCTCGCGTCCGGCACTCTTTGCGGTACCGTTCGATGAGGCCGGCAAAGTTGACGGCACGGTGCTCAACGCGCAAGGCGCTCCCGTGAGCAACGCGACGGTTGCGGCCTTCGATGCGAACGGAAACCTCGGCAACACCGGCATCACCGACTCGACCGGCGCGTTCGAGTTGCGCACGCTGGCGGCCGGCAACTGGCACCTGGTGATCTACAACACCTACACCACGGCCACGGGCCAAACGCTCAACGCGAGCGGCAATACGTCGAGCGGGCAGGTGAGCGGACCCTCCGTCACCGTGACCGGCGGCAATACCGCGCAAGCAGGATCGATCGCGGACTAGTAGACCCCTCGATGTCGGAGCAGCAACGGCTGGATGAGGCGCGCGAGCTGCTTCGTACCGGATGGTACGAAGCGGCCAACGCGCGCCTCGAAGGCTGCGAAGAGTGGCCGGCACCGCTGCGCGAGCACGCGATCGTGCTGCGCGCCGAGATGCTGCTGCGCAAAGACCCCGTCTCAGCGCTCGAGATGCTTGCTCGTCTCAACGATCTGTTTGAGACCGGTGAAGGGCGCTTCAACTACTACCTCATCTCCGGAAAAGCGTACGCCAACGCTCGCATCTTCGACGCGGCGGCGGCGATGTTCGATATGGCCCATGCCGAGGCGCGCGATCAAGGCCGCCATCTCGCTGAGGTGGCGCACCACCGCGCTCGGCTGCGCTATCTCGCGGGCACCTTCGAGCCCGAAAGCGAGCTGTTTGACGTGGCGCTCGCTCATCCCGATCCCGGCGCGCGGCTGATGACGCTGGTCGTGCGCGCGTGGATGTACGCCGGTCTCGGCGCGTACCGAAAACAGATCGAAGACCTGCGCGCAGCCGTCGGGCTTGCGCGAGAGTTTCCCCAAGCGGCCGATTATTATACGCTGGGCCGCGCGCTCCACTCGCTGTTGCGCATCGCCAATGAACTCGGCGACGAAGCCGCGGCCGCCGACGGACAGGCCGGTTACGAAGCGATCGAGTGGACGCCGGATATCGCCGACGCGCAGTTCTTGTGCTTGCGCGCGCTCGCATGGGGTGCGTTTCTACACGGCGAGTCGGCTCGCGCCCAGTGGCTCTTCCGCGACTCGATGGCGATCGCGCCCAGCGACGCGTGGAAGGTAACGGCGCACGTCGATCGCGCGTACGTCGCGCGCATGAATCGCAACGACGTATGGGCGCTCGACGAGGTGCTCACCGCGCAGGCGCTCGCCCAAGAGATCGTCTGGCAGACGACAGTCGATGAAGAGCGCCAAGGGCTGCTGACCCTCGCGGTGCTGCTCGCCCCGGTCGATCTCGGCCAGGCGCAGCGTTTCGTGTCGACGTACCTGCGCCTGGGATCGCAGAGCGTCGATCCGTCGCTCGCGATCGCGCACGACCGCCGTGCCGAAGCCTTCGCGCAATACGCGTCGGGCTGCGTGCATCAGGTACTCGGCAATCAGCCGAGCAGCATCGCTGCCTACGAGGCGGCGTATCGCGTCTTTGCCGAGTCGGAGCATCACTTCCGCGCGGCCCTTGCCGCCGTCGGACTCATCGAGGTGACGGGATCGCAAGCATGGGCCGAGCGAGCCCGCGAGCACGCCGCGCACTTCCCCAAGAGCGCCTTCTATCGCTATCTCACCGAGCGCATCGAGCGACCTGCGTCACCGGAGATCGAGGGCCTCTCGCCGATGCGCCGTCAATTGGCGCTTGCCGTGTGCGAAGGGGTGGATGCCGCTTCGCTGTCACGCCGTTTCAGCCGTAGCGAATTCACCATCAAACGCGAGTTGAAGGCGATCTACGAACTTTTCGGCGTACGTTCGCGAACCGGACTCCGGGAAGCGCTCCGCGAACGAGGGCTGGTGTGAACGGCACGATCGCCCTCTCCGGCGTGATCGTGATTCTCGCGATCAGCAGCGCCGTGATGATGTGGCAGATGCGCGCGCTCTCGCAGCGGTTGCTGGACGAGCGGCGCTACAGCGTGCTCGAGAGCATCCCCGACGGCATCTTCATCGTCGACGACTCGTGGCGCTTTACGCACGTGAACGAGCGCGCCGAAACGATGCTCAACGCGTCGGCCGCCACGTTGGTCGGGCGACGGCTCGATCATGTGTTCGATCCGCTCGCATCGGAGCTGCTGCCGGAGCTTCGCAAGGCGCGCAAGAGCGGCGAGCCGCTCGAGCGCACGCAGTATTTTCCCGCCTCGCGCCGCTGGATCGAGATCCGCATTCAGCCGGCCGCCGGCGAGTCGCTCGTCTACCTGCGGGACGTGAGCGATCGCAAGCGCGCCGAAAACCAGGTGCGCGACTCCGAACGCCGCCTGCGTTTGTTGCTCGAACAAGTACCCGCGCTCTTGTGGACGATCGATCTCGACCACCGGGTGACGTCGGTCCAGGGCACCGGGCTTGCGTACCACGGCATACGCGGCGACGACCTGGTCGGTGAGTCGATCGAGCGGCTGCTCTCGCCGGGCGAAAGCGAAGCGGGGCTCGCGGCCGTCGAGCGCGTCCTGCGCGGCGAGTCCGAACGCTTCGAAGCCTTCTTCAACGAGCGCTGGATGCAACACCACGTCGAGCCGCTGCGTACCACGAGCGGCGCGGTGATCGGCGCGATCGGCGTCGCGCTCGACATCACGGAGATCAAGGAGACCGCCGAGAACCTCGCGCGCCTGGCGCGCGTCGACTCGCTTACCCAACTGCCGAACCGGCTTGCGCTCCAGGAGGCGATGCCGACCGCTTTGGAAGCCGCGCAGGCCGGCCGCACGGGGCTGGGCGTGCTGTTCATCGATCTCGATCGCTTCAAGATGATCAACGATACGCTCGGGCATTACGCGGGCGACGAACTGCTCAAGCAGTTTGCCGAGCGGCTCGAGCAGGCGGTCGATCCGCGCTGCCGCGTCTATCGAAGCGGCGGAGACGAATTCATCGTGCTCGCGCGCCTCGACGAGAGTCTCAACGCGCCGATGGTTGCCGCCGACGTCCAGCGCGCGCTCGCCGAACCCTTCTACGTCGCCGAGCGTCAACTGCACGTGAGCGCCAGCATCGGTGCAAGCGTCTTCCCCGGCGACGGCACCACGGTCGAGGAGTTGCTCACGCGCGCCGATTCGGCCATGTATCGTTCCAAATACTACGGACGGGCGCGCCCCGGTTTCGGCGATCCGCTCGCCGACGACGCGGCCGCCTACCGTCTGCGTTTGGAGCAAGATCTGCACTACGCGATCGATCGCGGCGAGCTGAGCCTGGTCTTTCAGCCGATCGTCGACGTGCCGACGCAGAAGATGATCGGGGCCGAGGCGTTGCTGCGCTGGAACCACACGCGGCACGGCGAGATTCTGCCCGAGGAGTTCATCGGCATCGCCGAAGAGTCGGGCATGATCGTGACGATCAGCCGCTGGGTGCTGCGCAACGCGTGTCAGCGAGCGATGGAGTTCCGGCTCGACGGGCACCCCGAGTTTCGCATCGCCGTCAATATGTCGGCGCGCGATTTCGGCGAGGTCGATCTAGCCGATCGCGTGCAGACGATTCTCGACGAGACCGGCCTGCCGGCTCACGCGCTCGAGATCGAGATCACCGAGCAACTGATGATCGACGACGTGGCGCTGATGACCATGCGCACGCTGCGGCAGATGGGCATCCGCATCGTTGTCGACGATTTCGGCGTAGCCTACAGTTCGCTCGGATATCTCAAACGGCTGCCGATCAGCGGACTCAAGATCGACCGCACGTTCATTCGGGACTGCGCCAGCGACGGGTACGATCGCGCGATCGTGCAGGCGATCGTCGCCCTCGCTCGTTCGCTCGATCTGGAGATCATCGCCGAAGGCGTCGAGTCGTGCGAGCAATGGCAGTTCATCCATTCGCTGCAATGCGACCGGGCGCAGGGTTACCGGTTCGGCCGTCCGGTGAACCCCGAGACGCTGCGGACCGCGCCCCTCTCTTGACAGCCGCGGGGATTCGTGGTTCGATGATCGGCACATGAACGCCGTCCACGTTGTTTCGTTTGCGTATTTCTATTTTAGCCGTCCGCTCCGGTCGGCCGATGGGTCATTGCACGCAGACGAATAGCTAGGAACGTTCGAAACTCTTGCAAAGCCCTCGCCGACCGGCGGGGGCTTTCGTTTTTCTCCGGGGGCAGATTCGTGGAAAGCCGAACGATTGAAATTGGAAACGTACGCGTTGGAGGGGGCGCGTTCACGATCGTGGCCGGTCCGTGCGCGGTGGAGTCACGAGACCAGATTCTCACGACCGCTTTCGCGGTGCGCGAATGCGGAGCGACGATGCTGCGCGGCGGCGCCTTCAAGCCGCGTACGAGCCCGCACTCGTTTCAGGGCTTGGGCTGGGAGGGTGTCGAGATGCTCGCCGAGGCCGGTCGCGCGAGCGGCATGCCGACGGTGAGCGAGGTGATGGCGCCCGATCAGGTCGAGGGGATGGCGGGACAGGTCGACGTGCTGCAGATCGGCGCCCGCAACATGCAGAACTTTCCGCTGCTCAAAGAAGTGGGGAAGGCGCGCAAGCCCGTCCTGCTCAAACGCGGTCTCTCGGCAACGCTCGACGAACTGCTGGCCGCCGCCGAGTACGTGCTGGCCGAAGGCAACGACGACGTCATCCTGTGCGAGCGCGGCATCCGCACGTTCGAGCACGCGACGCGGAACACGCTCGACCTCTCCGCGGTTCCGGTGCTGCGCGAGCGCACGCACCTGCCGGTGATCGTCGACCCGAGCCACGCGGTGGGCGTGCGGCGGTGGATCAGGCCGCTCGCTCGTGCGGCGAAGGCGGTCGGCGCCGACGGCATCCTGCTCGAGGTGCATCCCGACCCCGAGCAAGCGCGCAGCGATAAGGAGCAGGCGCTCACTTTCGACGATTTCGCGCAGATCGCGCGGGACTTGGACGGCGTTCCTCACGGCGATGCGCCCCCGGTGCGCATGTACGGCATTCGCGGTGCGATTACGGTCGAGCGCGACGACGCGAGCGCGATTCGCGAGGCGACGGTTCGGCTGATTCGCACGTTGGCCGAACGCAACCGCCTGCGCGCGGGGGACATCGTCTCGGCGCTCTTCAGCCTCACGCCGGACCTGCATGCGGGGTTCCCCGCAGCGGCGGCGCGCGAACTGGGCTGGCACGGCGTCCCGATGCTGCACGTCTGCGAACTCGACGTCACCAACGCGTTGCCGCGCACGCTGCGCGTCCTGTTGCACGTAAACCTGGCCCGGCGGCAAGACGAGATCGCCCACGTCTACCTGGAGGGCGCGCGGGTCCTGCGTCCCGATCTCGAGCGCGCGATCGCGTGATCGGCTTTCAGGGCGAAGACGGAGCCTTCAGCGACGAGGCGGCGCGCGCGCTCGGCGCGCGCGAGACGCGCGGCTTCACCTCGTTCGATGCGCTGCTCGCCGCGGTCGAGAGCGGCGAGATCGCGGCGGCGCTGTTGCCGTGGGAGAACAGCATTTCGGGGCCCGTCGCTGCAGCGCGAAGCGCGCTCGAACGCCGGCCGGGATTGCGCGTGGAGCGCGAACACGCCCACGCGATCGAGCAGTGCCTGTTGGGCGTCCCCGGTGCGAGCTTCGAAGGGCTTCGGCGCGTGCACTCGCATCCGGTCGCGCTCGCGCAGTGCGGCGCGTTTTTCGCACGCCATCCGCAACTCGAGCCGGTGCCCTCGTACGACACCGCCGGCGCCGTGCGCGAGATCGCCACGCAAGCCGACCCGGCCGATGCCGCGATCGGGCCTGCGCTCTGCGCGCGGCGCTACGGCGCGGCCGTTCTCCGCCGTGCGGTGCAGGATCGCGCCTCGAACGTCACGCGTTTCCTGTGGGTCGTGCGTCCGGGGCCGCGTTCGGACAATCGCGCAGATTCGTCGCTCCCGCTGCCGTCGTGTAGCGCATGATGTAGTGGACGAGCGCGGGTTCGCTCGCGCGCTGGGATGCCGGTGGAAACTGAAAGTACGTCGGTGCTTCCAAGTTCTTGAAGGGATCGTCGGCTTCGCTCGGCCAGCTCCACGTCCAATCGAGACGCAGCCGCTCCGACGTGCCGTCGGTATAGTGTACGGTCGCGATGATATTGCTCCGCTCGTAGCGGCCGGTCGCGGCGTCGTATGCCGCATCGCCGAGCGATTGGAAGTCGACCTCACCGCACGGGGCCGCGCCGCCGCCGTTCCCGGCCTCGCCCTCTCCGGTCCCGCCGCTGCCGTCGGCAATGCTGCCCGCACCGCTGCCCGCTCCCGCACCCGCGCCTTGCGCGCCGGTCGGCACGTACGTGTCGGGCGTCGCAACGATCGAGTGCGGCGGTTTCGGGCGCGGGGCGCCTTCGTGAACGATCGCTTCGCGCCGCGCAGCCTTCCCTTCGGGCGTCAGCGAGATCGCGTGGGCGGGGGGCGGCGTTGGGCTGGGCGTCGGCTGCGCCGTGCGTTCGATGCGCGCGATCGTCACGTGCGCGACGGTTTCGCGCACCGGCTCCTCGGACGGGCGACCGGGAAGAAGCCCGGCCAGCAGTTCGTGCAGGGCGATCGAGCACGCAAAGGCGATCAGCACGCGACGCGCGGTCGTACGGCCGAATACCGGGTCAAGCCAGGTCATGATAGGTCGGGCTCGAAACCACGTCTCCCGTGAAGACCGAGCATTTGATTCGAGCGATCCCGGATTTTCCGATTCCCGGGATCCTTTTCCGTGACATTACCCCGTTGCTCAAGGATAAGCAAGGGTTCCACGAAGCGATCGATCTGTTCGTGCAACGGTTCAAAGATCGCGGGATCGACTACGTCGTCGGCGTCGAAGCCCGCGGCTACATGCTCGGCGCGCCGCTGGCCTACGCGATCGGTGCCGGTTTCGTTCCGGTGCGCAAACCCGGGAAGCTCCCGTACAGCAAGCTCTCGGAATCCTACGCACTCGAATATGGAACCAACTCGCTCGAGATTCACGCCGACGCCCTCGGCGAGGGCGAACGAGTCGTGGTCGTCGACGATCTGCTGGCAACCGGCGGCACCGCCGCCGCAACCAAGCGCCTGCTCGAACGCCTCGGCGCAACCGTCGATGCGTTTGCATTTTTGATCGAGCTCGAAGCCCTCAAGGGCCGCGATGCGATTGTGGGAGCCGATGTCGTTTCGTTCATTCGCTACTAGCGCGCTCGCGCTGGCCGCCGTCGTCGCGCTCTCGCCGGCAGCCCCCGCTCGCCCGCATCCCTCGCCGACGCCGACCGCGACGCCGACCCCGCCGCCGGAAGATCCGGCCGTCACGATCGTGGCGCGGCGCGAGTTCGTCGCGTGGCAAGCGGGCGTGGTCGATAAGGCCCGCTACGCTGCCCAAACGCAGGCACAGCTCACCGACGACAAGGTCCTCGCAACCTCGAAGGCGCTGAGCGTGTCGGGCGCGCTCGTTCAGACGAAGTGGCTCGGCTTTGCGACGTACGAGAACCCGCCGCCGCCGGGGGTCAAATCCTACGTGTACGAGATGCTCTGCTCGGAAGCAAATATCTACGTTCGCCTGACGATCGGCCCGGACGGCAAGATCGACGGCATCTTTTTCTCGGACAAGCCGCCGCAATAGCGGGGTTGCGACCGGAACCTTTGCCCTAGGCGCTGCCGATATGAGATGATAGGCGC